>Ga0265298_10007123_pt1 | contig 13667 bp, 13 predicted proteins | sample AusTroGonzalo_MG_3_FD_193486 | JGI IMG/M metagenome (GOLD analysis project Ga0265298, IMG submission 193486) | Bovine rumen microbial communities from tropical cattle in Woodstock, Queensland, Australia - Gonzalo_01 | ecosystem: Host-associated > Mammals > Digestive system > Stomach > Rumen ...
AGCGACGACACCTCGTACTCGAACGATGCATGCGGCTTGTACGGTCCGTCATACTCGCCCTCGTAGAGCGAGACGCGCACATCACATTCGAGCGAAGCATTCGCTGTGAAGTTTATGTTGCTTGCGATGAGCGCTTGGCAGCTAGAGAAGTCAGATTTTGCCACACCCTTGAATCGAATCTCAGTCGTTGAAGAAGTTATCGTCTCATTCTTTGAGCTTGTGAACATCTGCGGCACGCCATCCGTAGATGAACTTGGAGAACCAGCGTAAGCCCTGACCGTACCGCTGACCGTAATGTTCTTGAACTCGTAGAGCAAGGTATATGTCCCGCCTGGTTTCACCCAGTCGCATTTCTTTGGAGCGAACCTGCGATTTCTCGATGAACTGCTGGATGCTTCTACGAAATGCGCCCATCCGTCGCCAAGAACTGTCAGGCAATTCTTTGCGCTGAGATTCCACCAATATCCTCTGGGGTTGTCCGTCGCGTCGTAAACATCATCGAGCGAGTGCGAGAAGAACGGAGAGAGATTCGGCACGGTCGTATTGTAGGTTGCCGTGATCTTTGTCGTTACCTCTCCGATTTCTTCGTCAACATAATTATAAATTGCATAGTCGGCATCGGTTCCATCCTTGAATGCTTCGATTGCATTTTCGATGCTAGTGATATTTCCCTCTGCTGTTTCTACCTTTTGCTTCGCCGTATCCGCCGTATCTTGCGCAAGTTTAGTCTCGGCTGTCTGCCGATCTCCTGAGCCGCCGACAGCAACCACCATCGGGCGCTTTGACACGCCGCCGACAAGCCCTATCTGCACGGTGTCTCCGGCTTTTACAGAAGGCGATGTCGGGATCGTCGTGGTATTGTCTCCGCTCGGAGCGAACACATCGCCGTACGGGACAACCCTCACCATGCCGTTCTTAGAATCTTCAACGGCTTCGCCTAGTATCACGGCAGATTCGATATGATGGACTCCACCCTCTGCCCTCTTCGAGCCGGTTATCATCTTCGCAATGTCGTAATCGGTCGTCATAGGAACTCCCTCAATGTGAGCTTCATGTCAAGATGCAGCAGGTCGATGTCGATTTCATCGACACGGCATGTCCTGATACCGCTGTATACCGGGTCTTTATCGCCAACGTCGAAATACACCCAGTCGCCCTCCCAGATTGGCAGGTATCTGCAACTGAGCTGCCAAGTAACCGTCTCAACGAACTCGTCTACCATCTGCTTTGCAATCTCGTTCGCACGCGCCTGAGTCGGCGGGTCCATGTTCTCTTCGGTATGCAGCTCAGTTACCGCATAACCGCGTGACTGGGGGGATGTGGGACCAGTTGCATCCATGTGCGCGTAGATCCGATGCTCGCCATCGTCGTTCCATGAATAGGAAACACCTGCGCGGTTCGGTCTTGTAAGGAAATCGCTTTCACGTTCGATGTCGCCATGTGCTATACCGCGTGCGTCGGAAAGCGAGATTGTGAACTCAGGCGCTTTAGCCGTGTTCTCTTTCTCTACGGTGAACACGCCATGTCCGTTAACATCGGGGCGGTTCCCAGCCATCGCGCAAAGGTCGTAATGCCTGCGCAGCCTGTTCACGGCAGATTCGTATGTAACTGCTTCTGTTAGCCTTGTATCCGATCCGTTCGAGAAGTCGGTTGCGAACGAACCGCATTCGTACTCCGCAGCAGCCATCGCCCATTCATTCGCGCCTACTGTCAGCGGCCATGCGCATTCATCCTGTGAATACGCCCACAGCAAGGATTGTAGCTCGTAGTCGTAAACATGTCCTCCCAGCTTGTACGGCTCGCCGGCTACAACGTACGTTCCTAATTCCCGTTCGTAGTCAGAATCGGGATAGCGGACGATTATGCGAAGCCATGCTCCACGGATATATCCGTTGCCTACGACGCGCAGTTTGCCCGACGTACGCGTATCGGTATCGTACGATGCCGATACGGATGAGTTCGACAAGTCAACGCCGTCAAGTTCGCCGATGACCATATCTAGGTCTTGCGGCGTGACCATCTGCACGATGACCTCGTGCTTCTGTTTCTGGTCGAGCCAATCCATTATTCGCTCTCCCGAATCATCGACACGTTGATCTCCGTCCAGTCCTTATGCGCTTCACGCGACACGGAAATAATTGCAACCGGCACGATGTCCCCGCGAGGAGATCGGTATGTAGCATGCAACCCTGCTATAAGCTCGAAATCTCCGCGCACCGATTCCGTGACGCCTGCTGCAACCGCGCCGCTCGCCGTGAACTTATGGTGGAGCGTATCGGCGAAATCGACCGTCTCGTAAGCTCTGCCGAAGAGATCGTAGGATTCGTATACGGCTTCGATGGAATCTTCGACGGTAAGCGGCCCGCCTTCGCGGATCTCAAGCAGTGCACTGCCGCCGTCCCAGTTCCATGCGTGGCCTCCTGCCGATACCGCGTTGAAAGATTGATGCCATGCGAATTGCGCCTTTGAACCTGATGGACCGTATGTGCCGGATGCGAACAGTTCGTATGCTTTTCCGAACGGGTAAACAGCCACGCCGTTTTCGCACTCGTATGCCTTCCCATCGTAGAGCAGCCATACCTTCGTATCATCGCTGTTGGCAACCGATACGGTCTTGGTATAACCAGCCGTATCGGTGACGGTAACTGTCGGGCTTCCCGCGTTGTACGATACCGTAGCAGTTCCCGATTTCCTCGTTGAGAACAACCCGTGCGTATCGGTTCCGACGTAGTAGTAGACGATAAGCTGGACTCCCGAACTTGGTATGCCAAGCAAGTTTTCCTGCGGAATGAAGATCGAATCGCTATCAGACATGAGAACCGATGATGCCGGCTCTTTTACCAGCTCCGCTCCCGATGCCTTGATCGAGCTAACCTTCACGGTCGTTGGACCACGGGACACATACGTTGACGATGACGTGTATGATGAGGATGCAGCTATCGTCAAACCTTCTGGTGTCCATGATGCCCCGCTTAACGTCAGAACCGGGACGATGTAGCATGTTGCCGTTTCTCTGGCAACGGGTCCTGCGCTTGTCCCTGACCTGACGGCGCGTACCTCGAACTGCAACTGCGCGAGTTTTTGCGTGTTGTTGACCGAAATTGAATGACCAGATGATTCTGTGAACGTATTACCAGAACGTGATGTTGTGGCAGTTGCCCATGTGCTCCAAGAAGTCCATGCGTCCCATGCACCGGAAATCGCCATCTTGCGGTAGCGCGTGCGCACCTGGTAGGTTACATCAGAGTTCGCAGCTATACCGTTTGGCATAGTCCATCGTGCCTTCAAGCTACTGAACGTAATGCTGCTAGCTGCGTTCTTCTCCTTCGTGCCTGTGATGGCAAGCGATGACGGCGCAGGAAGTGATGAATCGTGTGCAAGTGTCGGTATGCAGATCCATTGCTGCGTCGTAGCGGAAGTATCCGATGCAGCGAGCTTCACAAGATAACTTCCATAATAAATACCGTCGGAAACTGACAGGGCATATCCCGCATGAGCTGCGACCTCGAACACGACCACCGGGCATTCGACGCCATCGACCGTAACGCTGCTCGTCTGAACAGCCGTCCATACGGCGTTCTCGGTGCCGCCTTCCCATTGCACGATTTCCTGCCCGACGTTCCAAGGCGCATCCGATGTGGGCCACCATACGACTATGCGTTTTCCGCTTTCGACATTCGTGATGCGCCAACCGCCCGTGACCTGCGACAGCAGCCACTTCTGGTCGTTGATGTCCAATATGCTGTATATGATCGCCTTCGCGCCATTCACGTGCGACGATGACCCGATAGCCATGTTCTTCGACGTGTCTGAAACGGGACGCAGCTCGTACATCATACCGTCCGTGAGACTAGCCGACATTCATTGCCCCCTTCCGCATCAGCACGCCAAGATAATCTCTGGTTGCATTGCGTATCTCCGCATCGTCGTTGATTGCGAAGTCTGATATGTTGATTTCGTAGACCGTGGTGCTTCCGCCGTTGCCGTACCCCATTTCAGCCGCTACTGCACGTGCGAATGGGCGGACGTGTTGACGGTTCGACAGCGGGATAATTGCGCCGCCTGCATGCTTCATGTGGACGAGCGCTTCGTCTCCTGCTTCTCCAACCCAACCGACGTTCGTGAGGGTTGCGCGAGTCACGATGCCGTTAAGACCGCCTGATGCGTGGCGCGGGATTGCGCGGATGGTGTTCGAGAACAACCCTCCTGCTGCACGTGCTTCAGAAGATGTTCCAGCAGTAAACGTCCTGCCTGCCCAGTTGTTTTCCATGTAAGTGATAAGGCTGTTTATCTTGCTGTATGCAGAAGAAGTATCGAGGTCAGCGCTTGCTTTATAGGTTGAGTTGTCATATGTTTCGCCCTCATCTTCCATAGCATTGAATGCAGCTTCCGCTTCTTCTGTATTCGCGCCGAGCGACGTGTCCTCTTCGGATTCACCGTACTGTTCAGCCATCTGGTTCGCAGTTGCGATTTCCTCTACTGCTTGCGTTGTGTCAGCCGTGACCTCGACGTTGAGTTCTTGCGATACAAGGCTCACGAGAGCAGCCATATCGCCGTCTGCGGCGGCTACAAGATCGTCGAACCGGTCTTTCCCAATCGTTGCCATAGAGGAAGCAGATATGCCGACTGCATCGAATGCGGCAGATAATGTGACCGTATCTGTCCCAAGACTGCTCGCCAAATCTTTGAAAGATACGCCAATGCTGTCCATTTCGCGGTTGAAATTGCCGCTTAGCGATTGAATGTCGATTCCGATGCTCTCGAATGTTTCCTCAATATCTCCGCCGCTGTTCTTCCATGCGATAGCAAGCTCTGCGATTTGGTCTACCGAGAGGTTCTTGAACGTTTCGGTGTCGATGTTTGCAGAATCAAGGGCTTTGCGGAAGCTATCGAAATATTCCGTCCAAGGTCTGTCTGATGCGCCGAATGTCGATTCGAATGCGCCCCTGAACTCGTCGCTGTAATTCGCCATCTGACCGAGTGTTTGCCGCGCACCCTCAGATGCGGCTGCGGCATCACCCATTGCAGTTGTAACGCTCTTATATTCTGCGGATAGGGAATCGTATGCTGCTTTCGCTGCATCTGAATCAGCTTTAGCTTTATCTAGGCTATCTTGCAAATAGCTTTTTGTCGTTGCATCTGATTCGTCGTATTGCTTTTTCAGAGAAAGATATTCGTTGAGGTCAGAAACATACGTCTTATACGCATCGCTCTTAGCGGCAAGCAAATCGGCTGCATCTGCGGCAAGCGCGTCGATCTTTATCTGCTTCTGCCTTGCGTCGATGTATTCTGCAATAGCGTCGCTTGTTTCAAGCAGAACGCCATTGCCGTCTGCAATCTTTCCGTTGACGGCATCGACGACTTTGTATTCTGTACCGAGTTTTTCGTTGACTATCTGAACCGCAGCCATCAGCTCGCCCTGTTTCTGCGCGGAAAGCCCCGTTTGGTTCATGTAGTCACGTATGGTATTCTCGGCATTTTGCAGAAGGTCGATTTCAACCTGAGCCTGCTTGTTCCTCTCGGCGATTCCTTCTGCCGTCTTTGCAATCGACTCGAAAAGCTCGTCGTTATTCCGTTTCACAGACGCTATTTTCGCATCGACGCCATCAAGCTCGCTACGCATCCTGCTGTATGTCGGAATGGTTCCCGTTACGGCTTTGCTCAGCTCTGTCGTTGATTTGCGGTAGTTATCCTGCTTCTTTATAACATCTTGGATAACTTCTACAATCTTTCCGATTACCATAGTACCGGCAATTACCCCCGCAAATACTGCGGGGTTTCCAAGCGTTGCAAAAACCTTTTGAAGCGCAAGATTCGCATTCATACCCAAAGTCGTGCTGACATTCATTGTGTTAAGAGCAGCAGCGGCTTTCAAGAATAGGTTCGGAAGAACCATGACCATATCTCTTACTGGCTTGAATGAAGCAGCAAGAGCACCGACGCCAACCATCGTGGGACCGATTGCTGCGAGGAATCCCGCAAGACCGACCGTTGCCTGTTTCATTCCGTCTGGCAAAGTCTTGAATTTATCTGCGAGGTCTTTGAAGATGTTGCCTGCTTCTTTGATGTACGGCAATGCGCCTTCAGCAAGCTCCTGTGCGAACAGAACGGCATTGTTCTTCATCATCTGAAGCTCGCCTGAGAAGCCTTCCGACTTCCTCTGCGCTTCGCGTGCGGCGTCGCCTGCTTCCTCGATCTTTCCGTTGGAAAGCGTTGACGATAGTCCGTTCCATGCTTCGTTTGCCATATCGAGAGAACCGGTAAGAACATCGTACGTCTGGGTAAGACCCATAAGCGCTTGTTTTTGACGTACAGCGGTTATGCCGAGTCCTCTTAATGTCGAATCGACGGATCCGCCTTCTTGGTCGATGCGTTTCAACCCACCAATGAATGCCGTGAATGCCTTTATCGGGTCGTTTTCCCACGCATCTGCGAACTCTTCTGCCGTTATACCGGCAACGTCTGCAAATCCTTGGAGCGCATTCCCTCCCGCGCTTACGGCTGTTTCGATATTCGAGAACGTCTTTGAGATTGCCGTACCAGCGGCTTCTGCGCCTTGCCCCGTTGCTGCAACGGCATCGGCTATTGCAAGCAATTCAGGCGTTGTGAACCCGGAAATTGTTCCAAGCGATGCTATACGCATCATAACTTTCATAATGTTGCTCTCTTGGGCAGCGGAATTGTTGCCCAAGCGTACGAGAGCATCGGAAAAGGAGGTTATCGACTTCTTGTATTCTTCGGGGTCGTCTTTATGAATCTTGATGTCGTTCATAATGTTCGACAACTGACCGATGTAGGTTGCAAGATCCTCAGCGTCAATGTCGGTGGCAATATCGAGATTCGATACTACTTCTGCAAATGACTCTAAATTTTCCGATGCGATTCCCAATTGCCCACCGAGGGCTTCGATTTCAAGGATGGTATCAGCAGTCGTCACATGCGTCTGCGAGAACTCCAAAGCGGCATCGCGCAAATGCTCGAACTCTTCCTCGGTCGCATTCACCGTTTTGCGCATATTGCGGTATGCGACATCAACATCATCGGCTGCTTGGATTGCATATCGTCCAGCAATCATAATCGCCGGCGTGATGGTCGAATACAGACCGTAACCAGATGACCTGAAACTGCGTCCCCAATTAGTCAATGCCGTTAGGACAGATGCTCTTTCCTTTACTTTTGCGAGATCGGCTTGGAGTTTCAGTGCTGCATTGCTTGCTTTGAGAAGTTCTTCAGCCATGTTCGCCTTCTCCATAGCGGAATCGGCTTCCAGAATCTTCATCCTGATTGTATCCATGCCTTTACGAACTTTATTCAACTCGGCTGTGATCTCGTCGCTCGATTTCTTGTTGATTGCAGTGAATTGTCTTTGCTCTTCCTCAAGTCGTTCCAGCTTCGCGTTTGCAAGCTCTAAGGCACGGGAATACAATTCCATATTACTCGTTGCTTTAGCTGTGGCTGCATAGACATTTTCCGCACTAAGCTGCGTCTTTTTAAGACCGCTTCGCTTCTCAATCTTCGCAATGATGTTGTTGACAGCTTCGAGCTTGCCACGAATAGCTTCCTGCTCTGCCTTGGATGCACGCCATTTCGCGTTGATTGCGTCGATGCTCCTCGGTAGGGCGCTGAGGACATATTCCATCGTCCTCGCATCGTTGCTGCTTTTCTCAATGACGGAATCGAGCCTTTTCGCCTTCTCTATTGCAGAGCTGAACGCACCATATCCTGTTTTCTGTATCTCAGACCTGAACCTGACCGCTTCTGCGACAGATTGGCGCAGCTCCATATTCAATGCAGCAGCCTTGTACTGCATCGCCTTGAACCCTTCGACCTTCTCAAGCATTTCGAGGTCTGATTGCAATAGCTTCGACTCTTTGCGCAAGCGCGAGAAGATGCCCCACATCTTGCTTGCGTTTCCAAGCATCTCCTTCGATCCGGGAGCAGCCTGCGTCAAGCCGAATGCCGCTCCGAGATCGGTGTTGCCTACCTTGCGGACGAGCGCTTCGACTTCCCTGCGCAGCTTTGCAGCTTCTTCCGATGTGCCGGAAAAGCTGTTTTTGAACTGCCTTAGTTTCTTTGCAACTTCGTCCGATTTGACGTTGATTTTGTTCTCGTCGGCATATATCTTCGCAACTTTATCCCAGATGCGCTGAAGTTCCGCATTATCACGGGTACGTGCAGCCGTTATCCTCTGTACCGCCGCATAGACGTCGTTCGTTTTCGCCGCTATCTTGCTAATACTCCCAGCACCTAGACCGCTTTGCTTGCTAAATTGCAGCATTTCGCCCGATGCCTGCTTGATTGCGGCAGTCGTAAACTCAACCGATCGTGCGGTAAGTGCCGCTTTGTCTTTTGCCAATTCGAATGCGTTGCCGAGCAGCCTTGCATTCGAAGCATCGACCTTTAGCGCGTTCTGCATTTGGCGGAGCTGCTTCTGTGCAGAATTTGCGTATGTATTTATCGAGCTGAGCGCGGAGTTCAATGGCCGAGCATCAGCACCGATTTTGATGGTCAGACCCCTGAACGCATCAGCCATTTCATCCTCCTTAAAGCATCATCAATGCTTTTACGTCGCGTGGAGTCGCGTCACGAACTTGTTCGATTTGGTCTGAATCGGCAATGTGCATATCCTCGTATTCGAAGAGGAATTGCATCATGTGCGTATATTTAATGTGGCGCATGTCTTTCCACGATAAACCAAGGCTCAGACCGTTCAGAGCCATAGCTGTGAACGGTCTGGTCGTCTTTCTTACTGTCTCGTCACGAGATTTTCTCTCCGGCAGGTTCGGCACGAAAGAAGCAATCGCTTATCTCGTCTGCGAGCTGTTCGCGGATAAGCCACATGTTCGCTCCCTTCGCTTTCTTCATCCATGTCGAGTAAGCTGCTGTGGAATCGTTTGCCGTTTTAACAGCGGCCCACAGTACCTTCATGGCAGAAGCCCAGTTGATCTTGGTGAAGTCGATTTTGATGATCGAATCCCCATCGACATCAATAGGACTGTCTGCCTTCTGAACACCGAAGAAATCTTGGAGCATGTCACTCATAAATTCCTGCTCGTAGATAACCGCCGTGTAGAATGAAACCTCTGCCTTCACCTGCTTGCCGTTAATCTCGATCTCGAACATATCCGCCCCCTTTTCAGTTCGAATTAAGCGCTAACGTTTGCAGCCGGGAGAACAACGGATGCGAAGAACGCCGTGTACTTAGCGGTGTTTGCAGCCGTTTTCTCAATATGACCTTGGATAACGTGGCGCTTCGATGCACCAGTGCCAATATCCTCGCCAGCCACGCGGATGCTCAACGTCTCCGTATCAACGCTCGGCGTCTCGCCCTTGGTATTCGCATTAAGCGCAGGGCGCGATGCCTTGCAGCCATAGAATGCGAAGCCGATGGGACCTTCGTCGCCCTGGCATTCGAACAGCAGCGCGAACTCTGCTGGTTCAACATCTGCATACTCGAACTGAGCGCCAGACGTGGAATCCGTGGATTCGCCCAAAAGAGCAATGCGAACAGCATCGGTAATGCGAGCCATTTCAAGCTCAACCGTATATCCGCCATTTGTCCCGCCGAAGCTGTAGTAGATACCGTCATCGGCATAGAAATCCTCGGAATCGCTGCCCTCGGTGGAGAGCGTCATGGAAACTGCACCAGCCCAGTCAACGGGAGTGCCATAAGAACCCTGGCTCTTGACTGCGTACTTGACGTTACGCAGCCCGAAACGTACCTTGTCAGCCATCGAATCCTCCTTCGATCTCGTAAAACGTGTAGACAACCTGCAACAGATTGTCGTTCTCAATCCAATTTTCGTCGCGCCTTACGGCTCCAAACTCCTCCCTCAACGTATTGCCGAGGGCAAGTTCCAAGTCTTTGTCGCGGCGTTTCTCGTAAAGCTCCACCATCCATTTGCGGCGGACGGCTATCTCGACATCCGACGCAACGATGGGACGCTCATAGTCAAGCAAATAGCATGCCCAGGGCAAGTCGGGCGCAGAGTCGTTGGGCCATTCCATGTGAGTACATGGAACATGCTGCGAAACTGCTGCATATACGCTTGCGTGCGACATGTCATCCCCTCAATGCGGAAGCAACTGCCCTGTCGATACGTTCGATGAGATCTTCTGATACATCCTCGAACGTTGGCTCCATGTGTGGATATGCCCGTGTGCGCCTGCCCGTCAAAGTCGCATGACCTTTTTCAAGCAGATGGACAAGACCAGGCTTAGCGCTGTTCCCGATCTCGCCGGTAGTGACCTTCCCTGTTTTGTCGATATGCGCTTTGAACCCTTCACGGTATTCGTCCGACCACATGTGCGCACCGATGATCGCGTATGTCTCGCGCAGCTCTTTAGCTCCCCTCTTGGTAGCTTGTGAGACAGCCTTCGAAACGTTTTCGTCGCACTGGTCGAAAACCTCGCCTATAAGATCGGTCAACGTTGCCGCGAATTTATCCACATCGCAGTATTCGTCATGCGCTGACATCGCCGTTGCAACCTTCCGCAGAATCAGATTGCTGATGACGTAATGTGAGCAGCGTGAAATCGCCCATTTCCTCGACGACCTCGACTGAATAGTACGTGTCCTCGAACAGCACATCTCTTTGACCTGCATAATCAGAAGTGCGTACTTGCAGCTTCGCATCAACGGAAATACCGATCTCGTACATAGACGACCATGTTTTCGCACCGACGTGCTGCTTGTTGCAATACACCGTTGTCTCGATGCACGTCGGCTGCGGCACGCCCTCATCATCGAGCGTGTACTCAGTCGCTATCAATACGCATGTCGCGTTCCACCGCATTACTCGCCGCCATCTTCGGAACCAGGCTCAGTCTCAGTATCAGGCTCAGGCTCAGGCTCAGGCTCAGGCTCAGGTTCGGGTTCCGGCTCTGCGGCAATGGCTGCGATATTCTCCGCCGAGTTGAGCAGATCTGCGACGATTCTCCGATATGCAGCATCGAAGCGATCTGCTTCGGGATTGTCGTAGCCGAAATGCGCTTTGCAGTAAGCCGTCACAGCAGTTACAACAAACCGGTTCTCAAGGTTTTCCTCATCGAGCAGGTCGGGGTTGACCCCGACCCGCTCCATGTCGTAGAGGGCAGCACCGATGAGCATATCAACCTCGGCATCGAATGCGTGTGAGGTTATGCGCAGAGAAGCCTTGATGTCATCAATGAGAGCCACTACTTGCTTGCCTTCTTCTTGCGTGCCGTCTTTGCGGCAGATGCGCGCTTTTCGGGCGTCTGCTTGGGTTCGGGATCGTCGGCAGAAATCTCCACCAGCGGACCACCGATCTTCTCCATGCCGATTGCGTTGATCTGCTCGTAGCGGTCACGTGTTACGACGAACTCTTCACCGCGTTTGCGGTCTACGTCCTTCTGATTGTCATGGAAGTCGCAGATTGCGATTACGCGCATCTTCCCCACCCCCTGATGTTAGGCGCTGATGTCGCCGCCGCTAACCGTAAGGTCAACGAAGCCGGCAGGACGACGGACAGCCAGACGCTCGCGGACTTCTGCGCGGATGGTCATAAGGTTCTTCACGAAGTCATCCTGATCGGTGTTCGTGGACTCGACCGTGACACCTTCTGCCTTGCTGACCAAGCTCGCGCACGTACCGAACGCGCCGACGAGGATATGACCAGAGGTAAGCTGGCTGGAAACCGCAACGGGCAGACCCCACAGCGTCGGGGCAGCGCCCTGCTCGAAATAGCCGCCGCCGATATACTCGCCGCTGTTCAGATGACCAGTGCGGAGCTGCTTCCATAGAGCCGGGGTAATCACGATGCCGTCAGCCGCATAGCCGGACTGCTCCTGAACATCGGCAATCGCGTCGGCAACCGCGTCGGCGATGTCGAGCGACAGGTCGGTGAAAGTCGCCGTGGAGGGCCAAGTTGCTTTCTGGATGCCCGTGGTCGCAAGCAGCTCGGAGATAACCGTAGCCTGACGCACGTAGTTCAGCTCATAGACCAAGCGCCCGTTGATGACGGACACGAGGAACTGGGCGTCGTCGATAACCTCGTCGGATTCCTTGATGAACGCGGCGATCTTCTGCAACGTGACCGTCTTGGCAGTCGGGTCGGCGAAATGGACCTGCGGCTTTGCTGCTGCTTCGTTGGTGACAGCAGGCGCACCTTCCAAAGCGCCCTCGACGAAGTACACGAGCGTATTGCCCTCGATGACCTCACGATTGAGCAAGTCGAGGACATTCATCGGAACGCGCGGGGCGGTAACGATATTCTTGTCGTAGGTCGTGATTGCCGGGACGATGCTGGACGGAGTTACCAGCGTGTCGCTGTAGGTGCGGAATGCGGGAGCTACGATGTGGAAGCTCTTCTCATGTCCACGCTCCTTGACATATGCTGCAAAATGATCGCCCAGCGTGGTCGGAGCCTTGCGCTCTTCGCCCTCGGATTTGGTCGATGCGACGACCTTGCCTGCGCCGCTGATGACTTCGACTGCCTTATGGTTGCGCAGTTCCGTCATAGAATCGCGGCGTGCGTCCTCGGACTTGATGTAGTTCAGTTCCTCGTCGATGGAGCGGATCTGCTCTTCGGTCGCATCTTCGGGCAGTTCCTCTGCCAAAGACAAGACCATCGAACGACGGGTTTCGTACTGGTCGGCGTTCAGGCTGCGGTATGCCCGAGCGTCCATTGGTTTGAAGTCCATGACTTCTCCTTTTCTCTTTTCTAGCGGATGCTCATTCTCTTGGCACGCATCGCAAGCTCCTTGCGCTTACGGTCAAGTTCGCGCTGCTGCGACTCCCGCAGCCGGCGTGCCTCGATCTCTCCGTTAACGAGGTTCCGTGCGCTTATCTCCGTGTTCGGGTCTGCGGGATAACTGACCGCGCTGACATCGAACACCTTCTTCACACGCTTGATTCGCGTGGTGAATACCTTGTTCTCCCTATCCTCCGTGTACTCTTCCTCAGACGGGATGAAAGCCCAGCTCATACGGGTGATGTTGCCAGCCTGGATGTCCTCGTACAGTTGGCGTGCAAGGCTCGTCTTGGAAAGATCTGCCGCGATGAACCACCCGTGTTCGTTCGCTTCGAAGTAGAGCGTGTTGTTCGTGTTGCGTGCGTAGACGCGCCCCTCGTGGTCGTATTGCAGTATCACATCGGAAAGGTCTGCTTCATCGAGTGCATGGCGGTCGATGATTTCAACGTATTTCCATCCGTCGTACGCATCTTCGAACAGCACATACGGATCCTCAAACGTCGTGGCGTACCCTTCGACATAGAACTCGCTGCTAAAGCGGTTGTTCGGAGTTTCGATACCGTCATCATCGACGTCATATCCCATTACCGGGATGCCAAGCGGGGCGCTCATCATGCGGTATTGTCTTTCAGCTTTAATTGGCATTTTCCGACCACCTATCCTGATTGGTTGATGTCACATCGCCTGTATCTGTGTCACCTGGGGTTCCGTAGCCATCGGAGTCCCCGCGAATCGTATCGCCGTCTTTGCCGTCCCTGTCCTCGTCTGGGCTTGCAACGCGGTTGTTCCCGCCAGTTGCTTCGAGCTTTGCCTGTTGTGCGGCAAGTATCTCGGCAAACGAATATCCGACTTTGTACTCTCCGCGCAGAATGAACACATCGCCGTTCTCAATCGGCGGGAGCTGAAGAATTTCGCGTGCTTCGTTAATCGTCATAATTCCTCGGTCGCACATAT
>Ga0265298_10007124_pt1 | contig 13664 bp, 8 predicted proteins | sample AusTroGonzalo_MG_3_FD_193486 | JGI IMG/M metagenome (GOLD analysis project Ga0265298, IMG submission 193486) | Bovine rumen microbial communities from tropical cattle in Woodstock, Queensland, Australia - Gonzalo_01 | ecosystem: Host-associated > Mammals > Digestive system > Stomach > Rumen ...
GGACAGTATGCCGGCGACATTGGAATCATGTCCGCACAGGAAAGTGAACTTCCGGCCCTCCGCCGTCAGTTCGGAGCGAATCTCCTGAAGCAGCGGGTGCGCCGCGTTCACGGCAATCAGCGGCGTTTCAAACAGCATTTTGGTATAGGTGTCCACGATGCTGTGGATCTTCCGCCAGTCGTCCCTTGTCAGATCGTGGCCGAAGGCGGCTGCTTTCTCGTCAGCCATCTCGTAAAACTGGAACGTGAGGGCGTCCGCCACCGATGTCGCAGTTTTGATGGGACCGGTCATACCCGGCTCCTTGCCGACTTCCAGGTTAATGGTTGTTTCATCCGCCAGCAGATCGCCGAACTGGCCTGACTGATACGCCTTGCTCTCTTCCATGTCCGTCACATCCATCAGCAGCTTAATGGCGTCCAGCAGTCCGGCATGAATTCCTTTCAGCCCGGCCACACCGCCCGCTTCGGCAATCTGGGCAACAACGTCCTTCGCGTATTGATCGTTGTAGAACGTCAGCATGGGATTGAATGTCGGATCCATTGTGTCGTATTCCGCATGGCTCTCGATCGGCACGACCGCCACCGGCAGGAGTCCTGCGGAGAAGTAGCGGGCCGTAGCCAGTGTGCGCTGCTTCGCGTTTGCGTAGAACCGCACTGCGCCATCCTCGGGCTTCCAGTTCTCGGGGAACAGGCCCTCCTTCTCCAGCCACAGCCGGAAATACTGCCCCATCAGGGTCTCCAGCATCGCGCCGCGCAGCGAAAGCTCGCTGGGATTGCTCGTCCATTCAAACCATTGATGCGGCGTGATATCACCCAGCAGCGAACCGCTGCCCGACAGCGGAGACCGTATGTTGTGGCGGCTCAGGACAACAACCTGTTCAAGCTTATACTTCGCTTCCTGTTCAGCCGTCGCGGGCACGGCAAGCAGTGCCAGCATCATCACCGCAAGGGTGATAGCAGTCAGATGTTTCCAAAGTTTCTTTTTCATGTGAGACCTCCCATATCATTTATTCGTCCTCTTTGAGGTGAATATTCCATCCTGTGTCGATCTTCTTTTTTACCTTTTCCCTGGTGGCATCATCCATTTCCGGCCAGTCAGCAACCGTCGTTGCTTTATTCGAGACCAGATGGGCCTTTTCCGCGCATAAGGCAAGCGGTGTGTCGGCCAGGGAATCGGAATAGAAGTTTTCGATCACCGGAAAACCCTTGTCAATGATGTACCGGGCTTTTTCCTTTGCGTACATCATATTGTTCAGAAACACTCCGTATTCGCGGTCATATTCAGATGCCATGAAATTCACGCCTAGCCGCCTTGCGATCGGTTCAATAATGCAGGTTGGGGACGCGCTGATAATCAGGTCGTCCGGCCTTTTTTGAGCCAGATACCACGGGACGATCTTTTTTTCATTTTTGTCCCAGTACCGCCTGATCTGCACGTCAAAATCGTCAATCAGCGTCAGGTATCTGAAAAATTTGCGCTGCAGCGAAGCCTCTGTCATTTTCCCTGTCTTGCGCCGGATCAGATAGCTGAGTGCCTTCGGAAAAAACGTGATCCATAACTTGGGATGATGGTTCATACACCAGATGCAGAAACCGATCGAACAGTCCGATGGGTAAATCGTTCCGTCAAAATCATAAACATTCATTTTCATTCCTCGTATTCAACTTTTATGAATACTCCTTTTCTATTATAAAGGAAATGAAGAAAAAAACAATTGTATGTGACGAAATGTCACACGACCCCTTATCCCATATATGATATACTCGGAAGCAGGGCTTTTTTCGTCTTTGGCGAATATTCAGATATATTGCACAGAGCCTGGAATGGAGGAACACAGAATGAAAAAACGGATTTCCCTCATCATCACCGTAATGCTGCTTCTGTCAGTCATGACCGCTGCCCTTGCGTCTTCGGCGGAAGAATCCGCGGCGGAAACTGTTTCAGTATTTCCGGCCGGATCCCCTGATGAGGTGGCGGCTGTGATTCTCCACACCAACGATGTTCACGCGGGATATGCGGACAATATCGGTTATGACGGGCTTGTCCTGTATAAAAAGGAACTGGAAGCGCTTTATGATCACGTCCTTCTCGTGGATGCCGGCGACGCCGTGCAGGGAACCGTCATCGCTTCCCTTTCCAATGGCACGGAGATCATCAGGATGATGAACCGGGCGGGATATGACCTTGCGGCTCCCGGAAACCATGAATTTGATTTCGGCTTTGATGCGCTGGAGGAATGTTCCGAGCTGCTTTCCTGCGGCTATACCTGCGCGAATTTCTGCACCGCCGACGGTGAGCCGGTATTCAGCCCCTGGAAGATCCTGGAAGCCGGTGACCTGAAAATCGGATTTGTCGCAACGGTTACGCCGTATACTTTTACCCAGACCAGTATCCGGAATATCGTGAACGAAGTCGGCGAACCGATGTATGACTTCCTTGTGGACAATACCGGGGACAGGCTGTGCGACGCCCTGCAGAAGCGTATCGATGAAGTCCGGGCAAACGGAGCGGATTACGTGATCCTGCTCGCCCACCTCGGCAGTGATACGAAAACCCCCTCGATCTATTCGAGCAACGCGGTTGTCGGAAAACTGACCGGCCTGGATATGGTGATCGACAGCCATACGCATGAAGTGTACAACACCCGGATCCCGGACAAGGAGGGCCGCATGATCCCGGTTGCCCAGGCCGGAGAGAAACTGAAAGCCGTCGGACAGCTGACAATCTACCGGGACGGCCACATGGAGGAAACCCTTGTCGAGCTGGTTCCGTCCGTTTCCGGCATCCCCTCGGAGCTTGTCCAACGCAAAAAAACGGATCGATATGTCGATCCGGAAATGAAAGCGTTCCTGGACGATATTACCGCTTCCTATGAGCCTGTGCTGGAACGAAAGATCGGCTATAATCCGGCTGATATGGTCGTATGGGACGGTGTCCGGGATTATAACCGGGCTGAGGAAAACGGCCTGTGCGACCTGGTCGCGGATTCCCAGCGCGTTCTCGCCGGAGCCCAGGCGGCCATGGTTCATGCCGGTTCCGTGCGCAACAACCTGAGCGCGGGAGAGATTACCTGTAAGGATGTCCTGAACACGCTTCCTTATTACAATGAAATCGTAAAGGTAAGCGTCAGCGGGCAGATGATTCTGGACGCCCTGGAATTCAGCGTATCCTTCCTTCCGAAACGAGTCGGCGGTTTCCTCCAGGTTTCGGGCATTTCGTTCAGCGTCAATCCGGACCTCGGAAGCAGCGTGCAAACAGATGAGAAAAAGCAGTTCATCTGTGTGGAAGGAGACCGCCGTGTACATGACGTAACAATCGCAGGCAGGGCTCTTGACCCGAAAGCCGAATATACGCTGGCCATAAACATGTTCCTGCTGACCGGCGGGGATGGATATACGATGTTCAAAGAGGCGGATATTCTGGAAACCATGCCCCTTTCCGATAACGAAATGCTCATGAAATACATTGAGGAAAACCTGGGAGGCGTGATTCCGGAAAAATACGGAGAACCGCTGGGACGCATTCAGTGGACAACCTGAATGCCTCTGTCCTCTTCTCACCCGTTATACTTCAGGCATAGCATCGTGATGTCGTCAAACTGCTGCGCCCCGGCCACAAATGCGTTGATACCGTCCATGACGTTTGACAGAACTTCCTCCGGCATGGCGTCCGGATTCCGGTTCAGCGCCTGAAGCATACGGTCTGTGCCGAAAAGTTCGTTTTGGGCATTCGTGGCTTCGGCAACGCCGTCGGTGTAAACAAACAGACTGTCACCGGGGTGCAGTTCAAAACTGTGCTCCTTATACGGAATCCCTTCCATCGTGGCAACGGCAGGGGAGTGGCGATAGACGACGAGTTCGTACTGACCGCCGGCGCGGCGCAGAACCGGGTGTTCGTGGCCCGCATTGGCGGCAGTGCCTTTGCCCGTGGAGATCTGAATCACCGCCGCCCAGACGGTAACAAACAGTTCTGCCTCGTTGCTCTCGCAGAGCTGGTCGTTCACATTCTCAAGCGCCTCGCCGACACTCTCACCGTTCTGGAGATGGGATTTAATGAGCACCCGGGCCACCATCATGAACAGCGCGGCCGGCACGCCCTTGCCCGAAACATCTGCCATGACCAGACCGATGTGATCGTCATCGATCAGGAAGAAATCGTAGAAATCACCGCCAACCTCTTTTGCGGGCGTCATGCTGGCAAAGACGTCAAACTCCGGGCGATTGGGGAATGCGGGGAAGAGCCGGGGCAGCTGACTGGCCTGTATGTCCGTGGCCATGCTCAGTTCAGCACCCATCCGGGTCGCGGTTTCATGCTCCTGTTCGTATTTCTCCCTCTGATCCTGCATGATCACCATGGACATATAAACCGCCGCGGCGACCGTAGCCAGGATAATCAACTGGACATCCTGAAAGAACGCCTGAATCGCAATCGCCGCTATAGGCGCGATAATATACGCCCAGAACGCGTGCCTGATCCGCGGGCTGAAATTGTTCCGCCAGCGGATCAGAAGGAAAACGTCGATGCCCAGCATGAAGAGATGCGCCAGATTGGAGAGCATATAGGCAGGAGATCTGTGATAAACATTCCCGCTGTCATAATAGTAGCAGAGATCGGTAAACTGCGAAACGATCATCAGCAGTACGTGCACGATAAGGATTCCCAGGAACAGCCGCAGAAAAGTTTTCCGCTGCCGCTCCGGGTTTGCAACATGCAGCGTAAGCAGTGAAAAGAGGAAGGCCATCATGCCGGAAGCCAAAAACTCCAGCAGTGTCACAGTGATCAGCGCAATCCGTATCCCCTGACCCGGGATCCCCTCCATCAGCTGACGGGCAAGGTGGCTGCCGATGTACACAATGACCAGGCCGAAAAAGAGCTGGAAATACCGCGTGGCTTCTTTTGATAATTTGGCTCCCGTGCTGACCTGCAGGATGTTCATTCCGCAGATCCCGATTCCTGCCGCGATGATAATAATGTTGAACATGTTTCCGGCTGTTACGCTGAAGATCATTATGCTTCACCCTTTCATAATGTTATTTTTTCATTTATTTCTTTATCAGCAATGACTCTCCCGTCATCTCCGCCGGCTTCTCCATGCCCATCATCTCGATCAGCGTGGGAGCTATGTCGGCCAGGCAGCCGCCTTCTCTCAGCGTATAGGCGGGATCATAATTAACCAGAATGAAGGGAACGGGATTGGTCGTGTGAGCCGTCCACGGTTCCCCCGTCTCCTCGTCTGCCATCGTCTCGGCATTGCCGTGGTCGGCGCAGATGAAGAGCTGACCGTTCGCCTCTTCAACTGCCTCCACAATGCGTCCGATGCATTTGTCGATGCATTCGACGGCCTCAATGGCGGCTTTCTCTACACCGGTGTGACCGACCATATCCGAGTTGGCGAAGTTTGTAATGATCACGTCATACTCGCCGGAGCGGATCTTCTCGATCAGGGTATCGCATACTGCCTCCGCGCTCATCTCCGGCTGCAGGTCATAAGTCGCCACCTTCGGGGACGGGATCATAAACCGGTCCTCTCCCTCATTAGGCGCTTCCACCCCGCCGTTGAAGAAGAAAGTCACGTGGGCGTATTTCTCCGTCTCGGCGATTCTGGCCTGCTTCATATGGTTGGCGGCAAGCCACTCGCCGAACGTGTTGGTAAGGGCTTCCTTTTCAAACGCGACATCCTTGTTGGGAATTGTCACGTCATAGTCCGTAAAGCATACATAGGTCACCTGCTTCCGCGGTCCCCTGTCGAAACTGTCAAACTCATCGCAGCAGAAGGTGCGGGTAATCTCTCTGGCGCGGTCCGGGCGGAAATTGAAGAAGATGATGGAGTCCCCGTCCCCAATGGTGGCCACCGGTGCACCGTCCTCCATCACCACCGTAGGTTGAATAAACTCATCCGTTTCTCCCTTTTGATAGGACTGCGTCACGGCCTCCGCAGCAGAGGCTGCCGTCACACCCTCGCCCAGGGTCATGGCCCGATATGCCTTTTCAATGCGGTCCCAGTTGTTGTCCCTGTCCATGGCATAATAGCGGCCTGCCACCGTAGCGATCCTGCCGCAGCCGATCCTGTCCATCTCCTCCTGCAGCGCCTGAACATAATCCTTTCCGGATTCCGGGGGCGTATCCCTCCCGTCCAGGAAACAATGTACGTATACCTTTTCAAGTCCGTGGCGCTTCGCCAGTTCCAGAAGGGCATAGAGGTGGGTGTTGTGGCTGTGTACGCCGCCGTCGGAAACCAGGCCGTACAGATGCAGGCTCGTTCCCTTTTCCTTCGCGTTGTTCACCGCCTTCAGCAGCGCCTCGTTCTCAAAGAAATCACCGTCTTCGATCTTCTTCGTGATCCTGGTCAGATCCTGGTACACGATCCGGCCGGCCCCTATGTTCAGATGACCCACCTCGGAGCTGCCCATCTGTCCCTCCGGAAGGCCAACGGCCATGCCGCTGGCATTGCCCTTCACGAAGGGGCACTCCTTCATCAGCCGGTCCAGTACCGGGGTTTCCGCCAGCGCGATGGCATTGTGCTCACGCTGCTCATTCAGGCCGAATCCGTCAAGGATCAGCAGCACGGTCGGCCTCTTCTTGTTCGCCTTCTCCTCCGCTTGCGCGGAACATGATCCGGGCAAAACATTGAAAGCAACTGCGGTAAACAGAAGCGCTGTCAGCAAAAGCCGAAGCAGCGGTCTGAACCGAACTTTGATATTCATTGAGAAACCTCCTCGATATTCCGTCTGAAAAAGCACCGTTGCATAACATATATTATGTGGTTTTTATGTTGCTGTCGTCAAGGGATGTTCCGGAATGTCAACATTCGATTTGACATTCCGGAACACCCTCTTGCATTGAGCATGAAAAAAATAATAAAATAGAATGTAATTTCGGAAACAGCAATGCATCTCGGATGGTTGAAAACGGGAAATTCTGCGGCCCTCGTTTTCCTTCCTGCCTGTGCCGGTTGCCGCGCCGGCCTGAGGATTCCCATGAAGAAATTTTTAACTCTGCTCCTGGCGCTTCTGATGGTTCTGTGTTTGTCCGTCCCGGCCTGGGCGGAAGAAAACGCTCCTGCTGAGAGCGCCGTTCCCGCAATGATTAATCCGCTCATTGAACTTCTGAAGACCAACCCCCGCAGGCTCATATTCACGGAAGGCACCGATGCCCGCATCCTTGAAGCCGCCGCACGTCTGAAGCAGGACGGTTTCCTCACGCCTGTGCTTATCGGCAATGCGGACGAAGTCAGGGCTGCGGCCGCCAAAGGCGGTTTTGACATCGAGGGGCTGGAGATCCTCGACCCCGCCGCCTATCCCGATATGGACAGGCTGGTGGATGATTTTGTTGCGCTGCGCAAGGGAAAGGCTACCGCTGAGGAAGCCCGCAAAATGCTCCTCAGTCCCAACTACTTCGGCACCATGCTGGTCAAGGAAGGTCTTGCCGACGCCCTGCTCGGCGGTGCAACCTACTCCACCGCCGATACCGTGCGCCCCGCGCTTCAGCTGATCAAAACCCGCGAGGGTGCAAACCTCGTATCCTCCTGCATGATCCTCCTCCGCGGCGACGAAAAGCTCGCCATGGGCGACTGCGCCATCAACGTCTCCTACGAGGATAAACTGGACGATCAGGGCAATGTCGTTCTGAGCGCCGCCCAGCAGGTGGCGGAAGTCGCCGTTGAAACTGCGCGGACGGCCAGACTCTTCGGCATTGACCCGAAAATCGCCATGCTCTCTTTCTCCACCAACGGCTCCGCCAAAGGCGCCGGTCCGGAGATGATGCGCGCTGCCGCCGCCATTGTCAAAGAAACCCACCCCGAGCTCGCCTGCGACGGTGAGATGCAGTTTGACGCCGCGGTGGTTCCCGAAGTCGGCCAGCTTAAGTTCCCCGGCAGCACGGTTGCAGGCTATGCCAACACCTTTATCTTCCCGGAAATCCAGTCCGGCAATATCGGTTACAAAATTGCCCAGCGCCTCGGCGGCTTCATGGCCATCGGTCCCATTCTCCAGGGTCTCAACGCCCCCATTAACGACCTCTCCCGCGGCTGCACCGCCGAGGAGGTTTATCTGATGAGTATCATTACCGCCGCCCAGGGTATCGAATAAAAAATCGGTGTGACATTCTGGAAACCCCCTTGCATAAAGCCTTTGGGATTTGTTAAAATGCGGTTTATCAGGTAAAAAAGCCGTGTCGGACGTAAATCGGCGGGAAAGGAATTGAATAGCATATGAAAGCAGCAGGTAAAGAAGGATTGACCAAAATCAGACAGCGCATCAAAAGCGGTGAGATTGCGGATCAGAAATGCTGGTCCTTTATCAAAGAAATGAACTCCTACAGCGAGGAGCGCCTGGACAGCGTGGCGGTCCGCGACGGGTACCGGACATACACCTACCGCCAGATGTTCCGCTATTGGGAGAAGTACGCGGAAGCTTTCTCCGGTGTAAACATTACCGGCAGGAACCATTCCCGCGCGGGCCTGATCGGTGTGCAGCAGACGGAGACGATTTTCGCCTTCTATGCCCTGAACATGACCGGGGCCTCCGTCTCCCTGATCTATCACCTTGACCTGTATGATGAAAAGCGCATCCGGACCATGATCGAAAAGGAAAAGATCACCGATCTGGTTATTTCCGAGGTGTACGCCTTCCCGAAGGTCATGAAGGGCCTCCTGCGCGATCGGGAGCTGCTCGGCCTGCGGAATATCATTGTGCTGGAAAGCCCCATGGGCGGCGAGTATGCCATTCCCCCGCTGGAGATGGTGCGCAAGCTGAACACGTCCATGTTCCGTGAGCTTGACGGCGGGCTGGTAATGGAAGACCTCATGAAGGAATATGAAGCGTCTCCCATCGCTTACGGAGGCGCAAAATCCTCCGACGGATCCATCATCCTGCACACGACGGGGACGGTCAGCGGCATCCATAAGCCGGTGCCCATGTCCGACAAGGCGCTGAACTCTTTCGTGATCACCGCCCTGGAAGCGAAGGACACGTATGAGGACTTCAAACATGTGCCGGATCATCTGGTCAGCTTCCTGGCGCTGCCCCTGTCCTGGGTTTACGCGATGGTGGATATGCTTCACACCGCCTTCGGCCTGGGCATGGAAGTAGTCTGCCTGCCCTTCGGCGCTACCAACCCCCGCTATGCCGACGCGATCGAGAACTACGGCATCAGCATCCTCTTTACCAGCATGGGTATCCTGGATACCTGGAACAAGATGATGCCCGATGTCGATCTGTCCAAGGTGAAGGTCGTGTTCATGGGGGGCACCTATGTTTCTCCCGAATTCAAGAAGAGCTTCAACGAGTATCTGCGGTCCCACGGCTCCGCCGCCCGGATTATCAACGGGTACGGAATGTCCGAGCTTGGCGGCGCGTGTATCATCGCCCCTTCGGACCGGGATGATGACGCCATTGGCTTCCCGCTGCCGGGCTTCAAGGTCAAAATCTATTCGGAAGACGAAAAGAAGTACTACAATATTTCAGACGGGCCGCGTACCGGTGTCCTGTGTCTTTCATCGCCCACAATGAGCAGCGGGCGGCTGGATGATATCGTATTCTTTGAACTGGTGAAAATCGACGGGGAAGAGTATTTCAATTCCAACGATCTGGTGCGGGTCAACGAGGATGGAAGCCTGACCTGCATCGGCCGGTCCAACCAGTTCTTTGTCAACAACGCCGGCATCCGTTTTGACGCAGGCCTGATTGAGACGGCAATGACCGCCCAGCCCGGCATCACAGCCTGCGGCATCGTGCCGGAGTTCCACAAGATGATCCACGACAACGTTCCCATCCTGTATGTGGAAACCACCGGCGGGTCGGACGGACTGGGCGTTGTGCGCGACGCCTTGATTCAGGTGTTTATCAACGACGGAAAGCTGGCGGACACGAACCTGCCCAGCCAGGTTGTGCTGGTAGAGAAGATCCCGCTGAATGCCGGCGGCAAGGTCGACACGAAGAGACTGGCATCCGGCGGTGTGAACGGGAAACGGTACAACGTCAGCGGCGTCAAGCTGAACGACAAGTTCGTGGATATTATGCTCATACCCGCGCCGAAGGGCGAAGCCGCCACGGTCGGGGCCGGCGTACCGGAGGAACTGGAGAACGATCCCTACAACATTCTGAGTGAAATCTTCGCCGCCATTCCGGAGATCAAAGAGGGCGGCCTCACCCGGATCATGCGCATTCCGGGCCTCCGGGACCTGGTGCTGAAACTCACGGACTTTGATGTCAGCAACATCCCGGGAAGCATCGGCAAATTCGTTCCGAAGCTGATGAAAATGTCTGTGGATGAGCTGCCCCCCATGCCGAAGATGACCGGGGACGGCAAAAAAGGCGACACCAAGAACTGGATGAAGAATTTCCTGTCCATGGTTGAGGAAATGGAAGCCGCCGAATTCCCGATGCCTGTACCGCTCATGCCTCCCGTACCGGCCCTGCCGCTCATGCCTCCCGTGCCGTTCATGCCCTGGAGTTTGTCCGGAAAAAAGGCCAGCAAAAAGAACGATGCCGGCGACCGGTGGGATCATCTGAAAACCGGCGTGGAAACACAGCTTGAGCAGATGCGGGATGTGCAGAAGGTGTCCATGGATGCATACATGGAACAGTGGGACAAGGCCTTCCCCAAATACATGGAGATACAGGAAGCGATCGCCGCCATCCTGCCCGACGAGGCGCCTCTCCTGCCCGGGATGCTGTCTCCGAGAGCTTTCATGGAACGGATGAACGAATTCCGGAAAACGGCCAACGAAAACGCCAGGAAACAGGCTGATGCCTTCCGCGATTTTTGCAAGGAGGGGCAGCAGAAAGCCAGATCCGTGATTTCGGACACGGTGGAAAACATCGAAAACGACGTGAAGAAAACCTCTGACGACACGGCGGACAATGCCGACAGCGAATGAGGGGTAAACGAAGTCTGATTGCCGACGTTGGTGACGGTGCCGGCTTTCAAACAATATATCTTATCCGAACTTTGAAAGGAGAACAAAAAATGGGTAACAAGAAGAACAAGGAAAAGAAGGCTTTCCCGGCCATGCCCGCCTGGGATTGGGACAACGAAGAACAGAAGGCGAAGTGGAAAGAATTCAAAGCCAACGCCGAGAAGCTCTGGGACCAGTACGAGGATATGCAGAAGGCCGCCAAGAAAGCCTGGAAAGACCAGTGGGAAACCTTCTTTGCCCAGCTGATGGGAATGGAGCAGACCGTTGCTGACGCTCTGCCCGATGAGAAGATCTCTGTGCCCGGAATGCCCGCCGCCCCCGTGTCTCCGAAAGAAGTCGTGGAAAAGGCGAAGGAATTCCAGGAGAAAGCCAATGCCCAGGTCGTGGAGCAGGCCGACAATGCGTTTGAGCGCAGGATGCAGCGGCAGCAGCAGGTAAAAGAGATGGTCACGGATGCCGTGGAGACCGTCGAAGCCAACCTGGACGCAGCCAAGGCCGCGGCAGAAGAAAAAGCGAAGTAATGACAGAAGTCTGATTCTTCATCAGAGGATCGGCATATGAATCGGTTGTTTCAGTTCATCATCAGGAAGATGGATGCCAGATGCAGGGTCTGGGAAGCCGGTCTGGAATCCGGCCGTCGGATTCCTGATGATATTCAGGAATATTTGGATATACCGTTTCAGGGGGCAGAAGGCGTTCCGCTGGCAGTGGACATCTTCCGGGCAAAAACCCGGGACCTTCGCCCCCTTCCTGTCGTTGTGATGATCCATGGCGGCGGGCTGATGGTCGGCACCAGAAAGATGTCCCGGCCTTTTTGCGAAAATCTGGCTGCAAAGGGCTTTCTTGTGTTTGCCCCGGAATACCGGAGAATAACGGAAGCGGACATGTTTCAGGAAATCGGGGACTTGTATACGGCCCTCTCTTTTGTTTCCGGCATGCTGGCGGAATACGGAGGTGATCCGGACCAGGTCACCGTCGTATCCGAAAGTGCCGGCTCTTTTTTGTCTGTCTATACCGTCGCCTCCCTGAGCTCTCCGGCTCTGCGGGAAGCCTTCGGACTTCCGGATGGATCCCTTCAGGTCCGCGCGCTTGCCTGCTTCTGCGGTATGTTTTATGCCGCGCGCAGGGATCTTCCGGGTCTGTTCTATCCCCGGTATCTGGTCGGCAAAAAGAGAAAAGACGCTTCCTTTATGCGGTACATGAACCCGGAATGTTCTGAGGTAGCCGGTTCACTTCCTCCCGTTTTTCTGGCCGGAAGCGACGCGGATTTCCTGAAAGGCTATACAAAGCGCTTTGCGGCGGCCCTGCGGAGCGCAGGGCATTCCTGCCGGCTGGTTTATTACAGGGATAACAAAGCGCTGACCCATTCTTTCCCTGCCCTGAAGCCCGACCTTCCGGAAAGCAGGGAGATCCTGGATCAGCTGGTCGAATGGATCGTGGAAAACGAATCAGCTCAGGCGTGACAATCTGATACCCCTCCTCCTTCGTCGCCGCCCTGTGCGCCGCTGTCCGGGATCGTAACCGTCACCATGGTTCCGCCTCCGTCTCCCGGCGTAATGGTCAGGCTGCCGCCGCACATGATTTCAAGCCTTTGCTGTATGTTCTTCAGCGCGATATGCGGCTCGTCATCCCCGGCAGGATCAAAACCCCGGCCGTTGTCCGCAACGATAATCTCACTGCCGGTGTCCGTTTTCCGCGTCCGGATGGAAATATGAAACGGACCGGCATACGGATCCCTGCCGTGCTTGACGGCATTTTCCACGATCGGCTGCAGGGTCAGCGGCGGAACGCGGAAGAACGTATGCGGCGTATCGTAGTCGACAAAGAGACTGTCCTCATACTGGGCCTGCTCGACGGCGAGGTAGGCGCGCGTATGCTCCAGTTCCGAGGAAAAAGGGATCGGCGCGGCGCTGCCAACGGCGGTGAAGTTCCTGCGCAGGTAGGTTGTAAAATCCATGATCACCTGCCGGGCCAGCTGAGGGTTCTGATTGCAGAGGCAGTAGATGCTTGTCATGGTGTTGTAAATGAAATGCGGCCGCATCTGCAGGACCATGATGCTGGCCTTCTGATTGGCGATTTCCTGCTGCTGCAGGGCAATTTCCCGCTGATGGCGCAGGTCCTGCTCCATCTGCTCGGACAGGACCAGCCCGTACATGGACACGGCGGAGACAACAACGCAGATATCGATCAGCGGGAAAACATCGATAAACAGGTGCACGAGCAGGGTGATTGTCATCGGCAGGATCGCAATGAGGTAACTGAGGAAGGTCTTACGGGAAAGCTGCTTCCGGCGCCGTATGGCGCCCGTGAGATTGAGAAGCAGGATGATGAGGATCGGCAGCGGAATAAGCGGGTACAGGGGTCCGCGGAAATACAGCCCTTCCGGCGTAATCGTGGAAAAACCGTCCATCGTGGCGGCGCAGACAAGCATAACCACATAGACAATCCACAGGCCAAGGACGGTGTGCAGGAGCCCGGAAGAGCGGAAGTCTTCCCCGCAGCTGTGCAGCAGGTAAACCGTCAGCATAGACATAGGCATCGAAAGAAACAGGGATTCAAAAAAGAGAACGGTATAAATGACCGCCATCGGGGCATAATAATATTCGATGACCATTTCGAGGATACCGAAAAGCACGTTTACCATCAGCACGATAAAATAGCTTTTGAAGAAGCGTCTGTTCCACCGGTCGGTTCCGGGCATGATCCGGGTGAACCACAGCCCCATCAGACTCAGCAAAAGCGCCGC
>Ga0265298_10007125_pt1 | contig 13664 bp, 10 predicted proteins | sample AusTroGonzalo_MG_3_FD_193486 | JGI IMG/M metagenome (GOLD analysis project Ga0265298, IMG submission 193486) | Bovine rumen microbial communities from tropical cattle in Woodstock, Queensland, Australia - Gonzalo_01 | ecosystem: Host-associated > Mammals > Digestive system > Stomach > Rumen ...
ACGTAGTTCGGCGTACCGAACTGCTGTGCATAGTACTGCACGTTGTAACCACCCAGCACATTGAGCGTATAGGCGTACGTAGCAGCGATATTCATTTCCACGGCGGGCAGAATCATGTCACTCGTCATGTTCTCCTCAGCAGGAGAGTTGGGGTCGTAGTTGATGTCCAGATAGTCCTTACATCCGGTCAAACCCAGTACGAGTGCGGAAAACAATACAATAATATAGTTCTTTTTCATTTTCTTGTCCTCCTCGTTTAGAATTTAATGTTTACGTTGATACCATACTGACGGCTGGTCGGGTTGGAGTAGAGCTCACCGAACTGTGCAGCGAGGTCACCGTCACCGGCATACGAAGTCGATTCGGGGTCAATATAGTAATTATCCTTAGCCGTCCATGTGCATACATTGTTGACATAGGCGGTGATAGACATACCCTCGAAGTGCGCCTTGTCCATCCATTTCTTGGGCAGATCCCAAGAGAGGCTGATGTTACGCAGTTTGGCGAAAGTACGGTCGATGAGGAAGAACTCGCCACCCTTGCCTGCACCGGTAGCATCAAAATAGCTCTGGTAGCTGCCGTCCATGAGGCAGATAGGCGTGGTGTTCTCCGAGTAGGTACCGTCTCCGTTATCCACCACCGAGTTGGGGATGATGAATGGGTTACGGCTGTTATAAGTAGTGATGTATCCGTTACCGGTGAACTCCATGAGGTTCTTGGTACGCGAGAACATGTATCCGCCGAAGCGTGCATCGAGCGTAGCGCTGACGGTCACGCCATAGAAGGAGAGAGAGGTGGTGACACCGCCTACCCATTCCGCCTGCATGTTCTTGCCCGTATCCTCGATCTCAGTGCCGATAACCGGCAAACCGTCCGAACCGACGATGGTCTTGCCATCCTCTGTTTTCTTAGGCAGATAGGTATAGAACTGACCGAGCGGTTTGCCTACCTCCGCATACACATAGACTGCGTCCTGCGAGGTGGAGAAGCCTTCGATGATGCTCTTGCCGCCTTCCAGACCGTCCGGCAACTCGAGTACCTTGTTCCAGTTACGCGAGATATTGAAGTTCAAATCCCAACGGAAATGACGGGTCTCGACCGGGGTGGTGTTGAGCGCGAGCTCGAAGCCCTGGTTCTGTACCTTACCGAAGTTGGTCACCATGTAGTTGTATCCCGTAGCAGGATCCACCGGCAGGGTGAAGATCTGATCCTTGGTCACGCGATAATAATAGGTAGCGTCCAAGCCGAGGCGGCCCTTGAAGAACTGGAGGTTCGTACCTACCTCAAACTCCGAAGTCATCTCCGGACGGAGGTCCGAGCTACCGAGCGTCGAGGTACGTATGAATGCGTTGCTGCCGCTGATCGGGAAGGTGATGTTCGGATCGTCACCGCCCAGGTAGGTCGTGTTCGCAAACGCCTGCAGGAAGGTCGGCGCAGTCAGATAGAGGTCTGCGTCGTTACCGGTCATACCGTACGCAACGCGCAACTTACCGAACGAGAACCACTTGTTCTGCGGGATGAGCTCCGTGAAAATCCAGCTGGCGGTTACACCCGGATAGAAATAGCTGTTCTTCTTGATAGGAAGGGTCGAAGACCAGTCGTTACGCATGGAGAGGTCGATGAACAGCTGGTCTGCATAACCGAAGGTGATGTCTGCGAACAGACCGATGGAACGACGTTTCCACTGGCTCTCGGAAATGAGGTCCTTGCTCGAACCGTTGCTCAGATCCCAGAAACCGGTCTCGAACGTGAGATCGTTGGTGGAGGAGCTGGCCGAGGTGTAGGAACGCTCGTTGATGTTGACACCGACTGTGGCGTTGAGGTCAAACGCACCCCAGCGGTTCTGGTAGTTGGCGAGCACGTCATGGTTGAGCTCGTACTTGCGGAGATAGTTGGTCCAAACGCTACCGGTCTGGTTCATGTTGCTGGGTGGATAACCCATGTCATCCGTAATCATCGCATCGTCGAGGTTGATCTGCGGCACACCGATCTTGCGGTCGGCATCCGTATAGTCGAAACCGAAACGATAAGTGAGGGTCAGACCCTTTACCGGACGAATGTCCGCCTGTACCTTACCATAGAGCTGCTTTCCGTCATTGTGGTGGTAGTTGTTGGCAATCGCCCAATAGGGGTTGGTGATACCGTACGGGGTCAACCAAGCCTCCGGCGTGTTGAACGGACTGGTGAGGTCCTGGTGGTCCACCAGCGACAGATCGCGGGGGAACTCATACAGACCATCGATCACCGAGGTACCCTGATAGGTATCGACGATGTCCGCCTTGGAGCGTGCAAAATTGACCGAACTGGACACCTTGAACCACTTGACGGGCTCATAGCTGCCACGGAAAGCGAACGTATGACGCTGGTACGTATCCTTGTCGCCGGGCATAACGCCGTTATCGCCGGCATAGGAATAGGATGCGTAATAGGTCATCTTGTTGTCATTGGAAGCACCGCTGAAAGACACATTGTGGTTGTGCGAGATGCCGACATCGAAGAAATCGATGATGTTGGTCGGCACTGCCTCGTACTTGTGCAGGAGCTGCTGGTTATTCCAGATAGGACCGAAAGGCTGCATGGACCCGTCGAGCGCCGGTCCCCATGAACCATTCTCAATGAAAGTCTGCTGGCCGTTCCAGCCCTGACCGAAATCATTCTGGAACTTAGGCAGGTTGGCCACCTGGTTGAACGCCACTCCACCGCTGTACTCGATGTTGAAATTGCGTTTCTGTCCCTTACCGCCCTGCTTGGTGGTGATGATGATGACACCGTTGGCGGCACGGCTACCGTAGAGGGCGGTAGCGGCTGCACCCTTGAGGATGGTCATTGACTCGATGTCCTGCGCAGAGACGTTGTTGATACCGCCGATGGCTGAGGCTTTCTCCGTCTGTTCGCCGTTACCGTAGTCCGCTGTGGACTGCAAGGGCACCCCGTCGATGACGTACAAAGGCTGGTTGCTACCGCCGATGGACGAGAATCCACGGATGATGACATTGCTGACCGAACCCGGGTCAGTCGAGGTCGATTGCACCTGCACACCCGCCACTTTACCGGCAAGCGCCGAAGCGACGTTGGTGGTGCGCGCCTTGACTACCTCGTCCGCCTCCACTTTGCTGGCGGCATAACCGAGTGAACGCTCCGAACGGGAGATACCCAGGGCGGTAACCAGCACTTCCTGCAGTACCTCCGTATCTTCGTCCAAAGAGACAATCATGCCATCTGCCGCGGACACTTCGGTTGTTTTCATGCCCACGTAGCTGACCACGAGCGTAGCGCCCGGCTGAACGTCAATGCTGAACTTACCATCAAAATCGGTGATGGTTCCTTTGCTGGTGTTGAGCACCGTAATGGAGGCGCCGACAATGGTCTCTCCATTCACCGCACTCACCACCGTTCCATGTATGGGATCAGATTGCGCCCATACGTCCCCGAAGGCAAATACGCCAACGAGGAGAAGGAGTAGTAAGCTCTTCTTCATACCTTAAATAAATTTAATTAATACCCGTCTGTTTGCTAACAGACCAAAAATTCGGCGGCAAAGGTACAACTATTTTTGATAATACACAAATTTTTAAGGCAAAAACTCACATTTCTGGAGCGTTTTGCGACATTATGCACATAATCATTGACATTATTTCCCAAAATCGAACGCATCGGAGCCATACATATGCGCCTAAGGAAAGGGCGCAATCATACAAAAAGTGCAAAATAATTTTGATATGTGCAAATTTTTTCGTACCTTTGCAGCCGATTTGGAAAAAAAGCAAGCAAATAGACAAAAAAGATATGGCTAATTATCAGAAACTGACTCCTCGCAGTGAGGATTATTCGAAGTGGTACAACGAATTGGTGGTCAAGGCTGACCTGGCAGAACAGAGTGCGGTACGCGGTTGTATGGTGATCAAACCCTATGGTTATGCCATCTGGGAGACCATCCAGTCGGAGCTGGACCGCCGTTTCAAGGAGAAAGGAGTGAAGAACGCCTATTTCCCATTGCTGATCCCTAAATCGTTCCTGAGCCGTGAGGCGGAGCACGTAGAGGGTTTTGCGAAAGAGTGCGCGGTGGTGACTCATCACCGTCTGATGAACGACCCTAACGGCAAGGGCGTGGTGGTGGATCCGAACGCCCGTCTGGAGGAAGAGCTCATCATCCGTCCGACCTCGGAGACGATCATCTGGAGCACGTACAAGAACTGGATCTCGTCCTACCGCGACCTGCCTATACTATGCAACCAATGGTGCAACGTGATGCGCTGGGAGATGCGTACGCGTCTGTTCCTGCGTACGGCGGAGTTCCTCTGGCAGGAGGGCCACACGGCGCATGCCACCAAGGAGGAAGCCGAGGACTACGCACGCCAGATGCTGGACGTGTATGCTGATTTTGCGGAGAACGTGATGGCTATTCCGGTGCTCAAGGGTGTCAAGAGCCCTAACGAGCGTTTTGCCGGTGCGATCAACACCTACTGCATCGAAGCGATGATGCAGGACGGCAAGGCGCTGCAGGCCGGTACGAGCCACTTCCTGGGTCAGAACTTCGCCAAGAGCTTCGATGTGCAGTTCCTCAACAAGGAGAACCAATACGAGTACGTATGGGCGACGAGTTGGGGTGTATCGACTCGTCTGATGGGTGCGCTGATCATGACTCACTCGGACGATAACGGCCTCGTTCTGCCGCCGCATCTGGCGCCGATACAGGTGGTTATCGTACCTATCTTCAAGAAAGAGGAAGACCTTGCCCGACTGATGGTCCAGTTGAACCCGATCGCCGACGAGCTGAAGGCGCTGGGCGTACGCGTCAAGGTGGATACGGAGGACAAATACACGCCGGGATACAAGTTCGCCGACTACGAGTTGAAGGGTGTGCCGGTACGTCTGGCGATGGGCGGTCGTGACCTGGAGAACGGCACGATCGAGATTGCCCGCCGCGACACGCAGACCAAAGAGACGATCTCGATTGACGGCATCGTGGAGGTAGTGAAGAACCTGCTGGAGGATATCAAGAAGAACCTGCTGACCAAGGCGCTCGATTTCCGCATCGCCAACACCCGCGAGGTGAACAGTTACGAGGAGTTCAAAGAGGAGTTGAAGAAAGGCGGTTTCCTGCTTGCTCACTGGGACGGTACACCGGAGACGGAGCAGCGCATCAAGGACGAGACGAAAGCGACCATCCGTTGCATTCCGTTGGCTGACCTGCCGGGTTACAAGAACGAACCGGGTACCTGTATGGTCACGGGCAAGCCGAGTGCGGGCCGTGTCGTATTTGCACTGAATTACTAACTAGTCAAACTAGTTAAACTAGTAGAACTAGTATGACTAGACGGACTAGATATATCATTTTCCTATTGGCAGTGAGCATACCGATGTTCGCTGCCAATACGTATGTGGACTCGTGCCTGGTTCGCATCGAGCAGGGCGACACGGTCTATCTGGCGTGGCTTCACGAGGTATGGATATACCCGCCGATGCAATTCAAGAACAAAAAGCAGGAGAAATTCTACTGGCGGACGGTGCGGGACGTGAAGAAATGTCTGCCGTACGCCAAGATGATCGCGCGTGACATGGCGTATGCGGATGAGCAGCTGGCGCAGTTGCCGGACGACAAGGCACGGCGCAAATGGTGGCGGTCGTTCGAACGGCAGCTATTCAAGAAATACGAGAAAGATTTCCGGGGCATGTACGCCAGTCAGGGCATGATGCTGATGAAACTGATGGACCGCGAGACGGACCGTACCAGTTACGATCTGATTCAGAAATACAAGGGCAAGACCTCCGCCAATTTCTGGCAGTTCATCGCCAAGCTATTCAAGAACGACCTCAAGGAAGAGTACGACGCGTCGGACAAGGACCGCATCATCGAGCGGGTCATCAACCTCGTTGAAGCAGGGCAGTTGTAGGGGTTACGGGTTACGGGTTATCGGCTACGGGTTATCGGCTACGGGTTCATGTGCAGTTTCTTGCGGGAAGCCCAGAGGACAATGACCGCCGTGATGGCAGAGAGAGTGTCGCTGACAGGGATGGACCACCAGACGCCGTCAAGCGGTTCGGCAAACGCCATGGGCAACAGGAGCGCCAACGGAATGAGATAGAGCACCTGGCGGGTGAGGCTGAGGAAGATCGCCTTGCCCGCTTTTCCTATGGAGGTGAAGAGATTGCCCGTGACCATCTGGAAACCGATGATGAGCATGGTGGAGCAGATGATACGCATGGGCTTGATGGTGAGGTCAATGAGCACGAGGTCGTGGGTGAACATCTGCGTGACCAGACGCGGACAACATTCGCCGAGCAGGAAGACGATCGCCATGACTCCGGTGGCATAGAGGCTCGTCAGATAGAAGGAGCGGAGCATACGGTCGTACTGCTTGGCGCCGTAGTTATAGCCCGCGATGGGCTGCATGCCCTGGTTGAGACCCATCACCATCATGGCAAAGACGAAGGTGAGGCGGTTGATGACACCGTAGGACGCAATCGCCAGATCGCCGCCGAAAGTCTTGAGCTGGTTATTGATGATGATGACGACGATGCAGTGGGCGATATTATAGAGGAAAGGCGACATGCCGATGGCCAATGCACGGAAAGTGATGTGCCGGTTGAGCCGCCAAATTCCCCGATGAAAGCGGACGAGTTCGTTCCGGTCCATGAACTTGGTGAACTGCCACACGACCGCCACCGCCTGACTCAATACCGTCGCCAAAGCGGCTCCCCGGACGCCCATATCGAGACCGAAAATGAAGATCGGATCCAGGATAATATTGATGGTGACCGCCACGATGGTTGCCGCCATGGAGAAGCGCGGATGCCCCGCCGAACGGAGCATGGCGTTAAGTCCGAAATAGATGTGGGTGAGTATATTGCCATAGAGAATGATCTGCATATACTCGCGCGCGTATAATAAGGTGTCCTCGCTGGCGCCGAACGCCATGAGGATAGGATCGAGCCAGATGAGTCCGACCGCCATGACGAGCGCCGAAAGGATGACGTTCATCACAATGACATTGCCCAGCACCCGGTTGGCACGGTCGTAGTCCTTCTCGCCGAGATAGATTGCCAAAAGGGACGATGCACCGACGCCGACCAGACTGCCGAACGCCGCACAGATGTCCATGAACGGCTTGGCGACCGTGAGCGCACCCAGCGCCAACGCACCGCAACCATGGCCGATATAGATACTATCGACGATGTTGTACAGCGAAGTCGCCGTCATGGCAATGATGGCAGGCAGCGCGTACTTCCACAGGAGTTTGTGGACGGGTTCGGTTCCTAATTCAGCGGTTCGGGACATTTAATTATTTACCATTTGGTCATTATTCAGACATTTGGCGATTTGAGTAAAAGCCGCAGCGGCGGGATGGCCTGCCTGAAGGGCGATGGGCACGCCGTTGTCGCCACCCTCGCGGATGGACTGTACGAGCGGTATTTGCCCCAAAAGCGGGATATGCAGTTCCTCGGCAAGCGCCTTGCCTCCGTCCCGTCCGAAGATATAATACTTGCTCTCGGGCAGTTCGGCAGGCGTGAACCATGCCATGTTCTCAATCAGACCGAGGATGGGCACGTTCACTTTCTCATTGCGGAACATCTCCACGCCCTTGCGTGCATCGACGAGCGCCACGGGTTGCGGCGTTGTGACGACGATGACTCCGGTCAGTTGGAGGGTGGAGATGAGCGTGAGATGGATGTCGCTCGTACCGGGCGGCAGATCAATGAGGAAATAGTCCAGTTCGCCCCAATGGGCATCTTCGATGAGCTGCTTGATGGCATTGGACGCCATGCCGCCGCGCCAGATGACGGCGCTCTCGGGATTGACGAAGAAACCGATGGAGAGCATCTTGACACCGTACTGCTCAATCGGTTCGATGAGCGTGCGTCCGTCCTCTTCGACCGAGACGGGCCGGCAGTCCTCAGTGGCGAACATCTTGGGCATCGACGGTCCGTGTATGTCCGCATCAAGCAGACCGACACGGTAGCCCGCCTGCGCCAGTGCCACCGCCAGGTTCGCCGTCACCGTCGATTTGCCTACCCCGCCCTTGCCGCTGTGGATGGCGATGACGTGCTGCGCACGTATTGGTCGTTGGTCGTTGGTCGTTGGTCGTTGGATATTCTGCTTGACGAACTTGGTATGGATGTGCGCAGCGACGTTCGGGTCGATATAGGTCTGCAGCGCCACCTCGGCGGCCTTGACCACCGATTTCATGAACGGGTCGTTGTCTTTCTGAAAGATAAGGGAGAACGAGACCTCGAATCCCGATATACGAATATCGTCTTCGAGCATCCCGCTCTCTATCAAATCTTTCCCCGTTCCGGGGTACCGCACATGACGCAGCGCATCAATTACTTGCTGAGGATACATGTGTTATCTGAGGTAGTTATCCCATTTTGTATTCCGCATGTCGCCGGACTTGAGGAACTCCTCATGCATGGCGAAAGCGAGTGAGAGATTATGCTGGGTCTGTCCGTGCTTGGCGTACTTGAGATAATCGCGCAGCATCTCCTTGTATTCCGGAGCGACGCAATTGCTGATGATCTCCTCGGCACGCTGGCGCGGGCTCTTGCCGCGCAGATCCGCCACGCCCTGCTCCGTTACGAGCACCTTGACGGAGTGCTCGGAGTGGTCGAGGTGGGTGACCATGGGCACGATGGACGAGATAGCGCCGTTCTTCGCCGTCGAAGCGGTGGTGAAGATGCTGATGTAGGAGTTGCGCGCAAAATCGCCGCTACCGCCGATGCCGTTCATCATCTTCGTTCCCGTGACGTGGGTGGAGTTGACATTGCCGTAGATGTCCGCTTCGAGGGCGGTGTTGATAGCAATGATACCCAGGCGGCGTGCCACCTCCGGACTGTTCGATGTCTCCTGCGGACGGAGCAACAGCTTGTCGCGGTAGAAATCGAGGTCCGCCAGCACCTCCGCCATCTTGCTCTCCACGAGCCGCAGCGAGCAACCGGAAGCGAACTTGCAATGGCCGGCTTTGATGAGGTCCACCACGGAGTCCTGGATCACCTCCGAGTACATCTCGAAGGGCGGGATATGCGGGTTCTTACCCAGCTCGCCGAGCACGGCGTTGGCTACGTTGCCCACACCGCTCTGGATGGGCAGGAAGGTCGCAGGGATACGTCCCTCGTGCATCTCTTTCTCGAGGAAGAGGGCCACGTTCTCGCCTATCTTGGCGGTTGTAGCATCCACCGGGGTGAAGGCAGGGATCTCGTTCGGACGATTGGTCTTCACGACTGCCGCAATCTTCGACGGATCGACCTTCAGATGGTCAGAGCCGCAGCGGTCAGAGGGTTTGTAGATAGGTATCTCCTTGCGGTAAGGCGGGTCGAGCGGCTCGTAGAGATCGTGCATGCCGCGCATGGCAGCAGGGAACATCTCATTGAGTTCGACGATGATCTTGTCCGCCATGTTGCAGATAGTCGGCATGATACCTATACCGGCAGCCGGCACGATGGTACCGTCCTCGCCTACGTACGACGCCTCGATGATCGCCCAGTTGGGTTTCGGCAGGAAGCCGTAACGGATGTCCTGCGCCATGTGGCTCAGGTGCATGTCGAAATAGTGGGTACCCTCGGCGTTGATCTCATCGCGCATGGACTTGTTGGACTGGTAGGGCGTACGGAACTCAACCGCGTGCGCGCGTGCCAAGGCACCGTCACAGCTGTCGCCCATCGACGCACCAGTCTCCAGACCTACGCGGAAAGGCTTGCCCTCGGCGTGCAGACGCTCTGCGCGCTGCGCCAAGGCAAAAGGAACCGCCTTGGGCACACCGGTGGCGGTAAAACCACCCATGCCCAAGACGTCACCATGTTGAATCAATTCGGCTGCTTGTTCAGCCGTCATGAAAGGAAGCATAAAACAATTTATGATTTATGATTTCAAATTTATGATTTATTCGGCTTTGCCGTTGGAACCGAGTACGTTGATGATCTTATGCTTGTAGAGCTCCTCCATCAGGTCACGAGCCGGACCGCAGTACTTACGCGGATCGAACTCACCCGGTTTCTCAGCGAAGACCTTACGAACAGCAGCGGTGAATGCCAGACGGCTGTCGGAGTCGATATTGATCTTGCAGACAGCACTCTTGGCAGCCTTGCGCAGTTGCTCCTCAGGAATACCTACTGCATCCGGCAACTTACCACCGTACTGGTTGATCATATCTACGTACTCTTGCGGTACGGAAGACGAACCGTGGAGAACGATCGGGAAGCCCGGCAGCTGCTCCATGATAGCGTCGAGCACGTCGAATGCCAAAGGAGGCGGAACGAGTTTGCCCGTCTTCGGGTCACGTGTGCACTGCTCCGGAGTGAACTTGTATGCTCCGTGGCTGGTACCGATGGAGATAGCGAGGCTGTCGCAGCCCGTGCGGGTAGCGAAATCAACCACCTCTTCCGGCTTCGTATAGTGGCTGACAGCAGACGAAACCTCGTCCTCTACGCCTGCCAGTACACCGAGCTCCGCCTCAACGGTTACGTCATACTGATGTGCGTACTCAACCACTTTCTTGGTCAGGGCGATGTTCTCTTCGTACGGAAGGGAAGAAGCATCGATCATGACGCTCGAGAAACCGAAGTCCACGCAGCTCTTGCACAGTTCGAAACTGTCACCGTGGTCGAGGTGCAGACAGATCTGCGGTTTCTCCCAACCGAGCTCCTTGGCGTACTCCACCGCACCTTGTGCCATGTAACGCAACAGAGTCTGGTTAGCGTAGTTACGCGCACCTTTCGATACCTGGAGGATAACCGGGCTCTTGGTCTCGGCGCAAGCCTTGACGATCGCCTGGAGCTGCTCCATGTTGTTGAAATTGAAAGCCGGGATAGCATAGCCACCCTTGATTGCCTTTGCGAACATCTCACGGGTGTTCACCAGGCCTAATTCCTTGAAACTTACCATAATGATTAATTTTTAATTTATGATTTATGATTTGTGATTTGTGATTTATGATTTTAATTCTGCGGCATGATGCCCTCGTATGAGGACATGATGGTTGGCGATGGGATTGGTCATGAAATAATGGCTGACCATCGGGTCCGCTTGTATCCATACCTGCGTGCGGCAGAGGTTGGGTTCGTACTGACAGCGGATGAGCTGCACATCCTCCGCCAGCAGACGATCCATGTCTCCGCTCATCTTGACGAGCGTGTAGTCGCCCAAGGGCAGCTCGCCGTGGATAGCGACGCCGATGCCCGACTCGAAATGGGTGGTGAACTCATGCTTGTCTGTCATCTTGAGCGGCAAAGTGCAATGCGCGAAAAGGATCTGTCCGTCGGGCTGGATACGCGCAGGATTGACCTGAAAGCAGTACTCGCCCGTCACGCGCTTGCACAGCACCATGGTCAGCAGGGTCGGTATGTCACCCTCGCAGGCGGCGGGGATACCTTCGTCGTTCAGTTTGCTGAGCGCAATACAACCGGTGTTCTTGACCGTCTTGAGCAGATCGAAGCAACGCAAGGTGACACCCTGCAGGTCATACTTCTGTACCAGCTCCTTCAGGCGGCCGTAGATCGCTTCGGCACCTTTCATGCCGGGATCGACCTCGCCCAACGAAAGCATTTCGTCAATCGGTATATCTACCAACTGACAGTTCATCCGCTGCAGCACAGCGTCGTAATCGACCGTCGAAGCGATCAACCAGTCCGACGGCTGACCCACCACTCCCAAACGAAACGGTTTGTCCATTATTCTCTCCAGAACTTAGCGGCGTGATGACCCTTGATGAGCACGTGGTGGTCGCAGAGCGGCGCGGTGAGCATATACTGGCTGACGATCGGCGTCGATTGAATCCAAATCTGCGTGCGGCACATGTTCTGCTCATACTGGCAGCGTGTCACTTTGACGTTGACCGCCAGCAGACGCTTCATATCCGGACTCAGTTTCACCAAGGTATAATCGCCCGGCGCCACCTCGCCGTGGATAGCGACGCCGATGCCCGACTCGAAATGAGTGGTGATCTCATGCTTCTCGGTCATCTTGAGCGCGATCGTACATTTGGCAAGAAGGATCTGTCCGTCCGACTGAACGCGTGCGGGACTGCCCATCCAACCCGGCTCGCCGGTCAGTTTCTTGCATGTCATCAGCGTGAGCAGCACCGGAATATCGCCCTCGCAACCGGCGGGAATACCCTCGTCGTTCAGCTTACTGACCGCCAGACAAGCGGTGTTCTTGACCGTCTTGAACAGGTCGAAGCAACGGAGCGTGATACCATCCAACTGATACTTGGCGATGATCTCTTTCATGCGCTCGTAGATCGTTTCGGCACCTTTCATACCCGGATCCACTTCACCCAGACTGGTCACTTCCTCGATAGGTATATCTACCATTTCGAAATTCATCAGCTTGGTGATCTCCCGGTAATCGACACCCGAAGCGATGAGCCAGTCAGACGATTTGCCGACTATACCCAGACGCAGTTTTTTTTCGTTCTTCAGCACTTTCTCCAGCGGAGTGCGGGTTAATGAAGCCAGCTCGCTGCTGTCGGGGAAAACGACATCCTTGGGGTGCTGCATGATTTTCGCAATTCCCTTGCGCTGGATGATGAAACTCAGGATTTCCAATGCAGCCGGCATCGAATTGCTATACCCGCTTACCATCAGAAAGACAGGGCGTTTCAAATCGATTTTCTTGTCCTTTACCAGATCGACAAATTTAGCCTCTGTTCCTCCGGACAGGACGGCAACCACTTGGTTTTCTTCGATAAACTCTTCTGACACAACGAAAGGAACATCAGATACTTCCGTGTGGAGCTCAGAGCATAAAGTGTACAGCATAGAATTAAAATTTTAAGGGTTTATATTTCATTTGTTTATTTCTTTCGCGACATTGGTCTTGAATGTATAATATTTCTGACCCATATAACTGATGACAATCGTGAACAGGGTGATGATGATCTTACTCGGCGTCGGATACCACCCGATGATTTCCACAAACAGCTTCAGTCCGTAATAGTTGATAGCAAGGTTCAGCGCCACTATCAGTATATACCGCCATAACTGGAGCGCTCCGTGCGTGGTTGCGTGCGTGAACGTCACGTATTTCTGCAACCAGAAGCCCGTCAGCAGGGTGACAGGAAAGACGATGAGCAAGGCGGCGATGTGGGGAGTGAGACACAATTGGAAATTGAAGGGCGGCAATTGAAGATACACATTGTCATGTCCCACCACGTAGTTGTACGTAACGAAATACAGAAACCAGTCCAAAACCAGGTTTCCGCCGCCGCAAAACGCGTACCTGAATACCTGCTCAGATACCCATTTTTTGAACGGGATGTATAAAAAATCTATTATTTTTGTTAAAAAGTTTATAAAAATTTTGCTCATGTCAAAAAAAAGTAGTACTTTTGCAGCCGCAAAAGCGAATGGCACCGCCAAATGCCCGTTTTTGCAATTTGCGCACAAAGGTACAAAAAATATTTGAAACCTGCAAATAAAATGTCATTTTATTTACCTTTTACGCAAATTTTTTAACTAAAACGACTATTGTATGGACGATTATCACGCGGAGAATGCAACAAGTACATGCCAAGAATCAATCGTGCGAGTACACCGTACGAGCAAAGAAGTTTCTGGGGCAGCATTTCTTGACGGACATGAGTGTCGCCCAAAAGATTGCTGAAACCCTCTCCTCGGGCCGGACTATCGAGATCGGACCGGGTATGGGTGTGCTGACGCAATTCCTTCTC
>Ga0265298_10007126_pt1 | contig 13663 bp, 15 predicted proteins | sample AusTroGonzalo_MG_3_FD_193486 | JGI IMG/M metagenome (GOLD analysis project Ga0265298, IMG submission 193486) | Bovine rumen microbial communities from tropical cattle in Woodstock, Queensland, Australia - Gonzalo_01 | ecosystem: Host-associated > Mammals > Digestive system > Stomach > Rumen ...
TCCGCGTCGGATTTCCTGAAACGAATATCCATCCAGTCCCAGGTGTTCCTGATCCAGACCTTGATCCGGGCAGTATATTCTCCCGTTCGTTCATACATGTTGTCCCGATACAAAACCGGATAGGTATCAGCAATCTCCTGCAGATGCTTCTTTACTTCCTCTTCCAGCCCGGAAACGAAGATCTGTTTCCTGTATTTCGTACACCATACGATGTGGTACCGGAGAGAGTACACATATCCTCGACCATGCGTAACATCTTCAGGAAAGCTTAAAAAAAACGTCTTTCTTCATACGAACATTATACCATATGTATTAAAAAGAGCAACAAAAAACCGCCTAACTCATGACTGAAGTCACGAGTGTGCGGCGGTGTATTTATCAATTTCCGGTATTCCGGCTATGTCAGGAGTATGATTTGAAAAATATTTTTATGGAGCCTGTCGTTTGACACCGCAGGATTTTCATGCGGCTTACAATGCAGGATTCCCTGCGATCGGCAGCGAATCAAAAAACGGTAGCTTTAATGCATTTTAGCTTTATTGTACCGGAAATAGCTTCTATGATCCGGTTATGAACAAGTCCGGAGGAAAAACATCATGGATAAAGAATGGGCCCAAATGAATAAGGAGATGCAGGCACTGCTCTCAAAGGAATCCACCTTCAGGGACGCAATACGAAAACTTTTCGAACTCAGGGAAAGCCTTTTCCTGCAGATTACTCAAATTGTGGACGGCTTCCCGGAGGAGGCATTCAGCCGGATGCCCTTCGCGGGAGCGGAAGGCTATCACAGCAAGACGCTGGCTTATTCGATCTGGCATATCTTCCGGATTGAAGACATCGTAGCCCATGAAATGATCGCGGAAGACCGGCAGGTTTTTTTTGCGATGGATTTTGATCAATCGATTCACTCGCCGATCATCACAACGGGAAATGAGCTATGCGGAAATGAAATCGCCGAGTTCTCGGAAAAACTGGACCTGAAAGAACTGTACCGTTATGCCCGGGCAGTGATGGAATCCACGAATCAGATCCTGGAACAGTTGTCATATTCCGATCTGAAACGTAAATTCGGGGAAGAAATGGCCGTGAAACTGCAAAATACCGGCTGTGTCAGCTCAGATGATCATGCAAACTGGCTGATTGCCTACTGGTGTGAAAAGGATATCCGGGGGCTGATCAAAATGCCGTTCAGCCGGCACTGGATCATGCATATAGAAGCGATGCGGCGGATCAAAAACAGATTATGCAAAACGGCCAGGAAAGGGGCTGATCCGGTTGCTTGCTGCGGATTGTCCTGCAACCATTGTTTTCTTGCCGAATGGTGCGGTTCCTGCAGAACGGTCTATAACACCTGTTCTTTTGCCACCGAATCCCCGGGCAGGATATGCCCCAATGTAAAGTGCTGCAACGAAAAGGGTCTCGACGGATGCTATGAATGTGACAGTCTGGAATCCTGTGAAAAGGGATTCTATATCCCGTCAAACGACGGGGCGAACGCAGCGAAGGCACAGGCGCTGTACATTCGGAATCACGGGAAGAAAGAATTCCTGAAGGTCCATGACCGGCTTCATCAGAAGTACGATTTTTCCAGAACCCAGGAGATCCTGGGGCAGGATTATCATGAAGGATTAAGGATTCTGGAAGAAAATTGATCAGGTTTTGCGTGGGGAGAATCGGATTATTATGCTCCCATTGTCAACCGGGAAAACAAAGGGAGAAAAACAGCAGACTGATGATGCCTGTCAGCGTCCGGCTGAATCACGCAATTGCTGAAGGATAGAATGCGGACTTTGAGGAATAAACAAAATGAGATACCGGAACGTAATCCCGGCTGTATTTATTGACAGACCCAATCGTTTTATCGCCCATGTGGATATCGATGGCCGCAGGGAGACGGTTCACGTAAAAAACACGGGGCGTTGCAGGGAATTGCTGCTTCCCGGAGCTGAAGTATGGCTGTCGGCATCAGATAATCCCTCCAGAAAGACGGCGTATGACCTGATTGCTGTAAAAAAATCAAACGGGCTGCTCGTGAATATAGACAGTCAGGCTCCGAATGCTGTAGCCCGGGAGTGGCTGGACGCGCAGGATTTTGACGTTATCCGGCCCGAATTTCAATACGGTCAGTCCCGCCTCGATTTCATGATGGAACGGAAAAACGAGCGATTCCTGATGGAGGTCAAGGGTTGTACCCTTGAACGTGACGGGATCGGATTTTTTCCGGACGCGCCGACAGAGCGAGGCGCAAAGCATCTGCATGAACTGTCAGGGGCAGTGGGATACACGCCCGTTCTCATGTTTGTGATTCAGATGGACGGAGTCGCTGAAGTTCGCGGAAATCAGGAAACAGATCCGCATTTCTGCAAAGCGCTGGAAGAGGCGCGTAAAGCAGGTGTTCACGTCTTCTTTCTGCCGTGTCACGTAGAACCGGACAGCTTGTCTTTTCTGAGTAAAGGAGATGGATCTCCGTTTTGACAGAAATGATAACATCATTGCCTTCTGCGCCTGTCTTTTCCGATACTTTCGTAATACTCCCTTTTGGATTTGTACATCCTTTGATCGGCGGCTTTCAGGATGGCATCTATGTTATCGAATTCTTTTGCTGAGGCCGCACCTGTGGATATGGTGAAACCGTGTATCATGGTACCCTTCCAGTCGGCGCTGTATCTTTTCAGGCGCTCCAGCGCCGCATCAACATCGTATCCTTCCTCTGTGATAATCACGGCAAACTCATCCCCGCCTATCCTGTAAATCCCGTCTGTTCCGTCAAAGCTCCGGCAGAGACATTTTGCGGCGCCGATGATCAGTTCATCGCCTGCATAATGGCCAAGGGCATCGTTTGTCTCCTTCAGGCCGTTGATATCCGCCGCAATAACACAGCATCCCGCCGGCAGTTCTTTTGACAGCTTTCCAATGGTTTCTTCGTAAGCGCGCCTGTTCTGAAGATCGGTCAGCTGATCATAGCAAGCATACCTGGCCTCTGCATCTGCGAGTTTCGCTTTGGATTCGGCAAAGATATAACGTTCAAACCGTGCCCTGTTGACAAAATGGCCGATCAGAATCCCAACCGCCGAGAAAATACAGAGATTGGACAATACCCATCTGTACGTGTCAGGTTCCATCGTGCGCGAACCGACCTGCGTAAACACAATGATATTGACCAGCAGCATCAGTACGGTTGAAAGCGTATCCGTAATAAAAACCACCGGAACGATCAGTACTGACGCAAATACCACTATCGTCTGGGGAGCCAGATACCGTGCAATGAAAATGCCTGACAGAAGCAGCGTCTCGTCCAGAACAATCGCAATCACCCTGATGAGCCCCGGCTTTTTCGGAGCAACGTAAACGGATAAGAAAAAGCATACTGTACAGACGGCAAAAGCGCAGGCATATATGGTGCGGCACATATGGTAAGCGGGATTAATAACCGTCATGATCAGACAGTAAATCCAGAACAGATTATTGACAGCAGCCCAGATCATGCAGAATTTGCGGTTATCTTCCATGATCTGCGGCTGAACAGCCTTCAGGCCTGAGCGGGAAAAATCGTTGAACAGCAAAAATTTACTGATTTTACGTATCAATCGTTATCACTCCTGTATTGATCCGGCGTGCACCTGCATATCCGGTCATCAGCAACTCCGGCAGCAATACTTTTCTGCTCGCGCTACGATAAGCGCATATGGATTATACGCCATGAAACGTTCATCACCGTGACCATTTCATATGATTTCCGGATATTATGTTTCCAAGCGTAGCTTCCGCCCAGCTGTACTGCTTCATGTATTCGCCGCGGAATGCGTTGATGGCTTGAGTATCGCCATTCAGGAAACGATAATAATCACAATCCAGAAAGGTGGGATCAATGCCGATTGAGTCTCTCCTGCGAATCACGATATTGTTTGCTCCGATCTCCGAGAGCGTCCTCTTCAAATCATGCAGCAAACTTCTGAGCCTTGTTTTGCATGCTCTGATATCCGTGTCTCCTTCCCAGAGCGCGTCAGAGATTTCCTCGGAAGTACAGATACTGTTTCGGTCGATCAGGAAAGCGATCAGTTCTTTTGTCTGCTTTCGTCCGAAGGCAACCGGTTTTCCGTGCCAATAGATTTCAAAATATCCGAAGCATCTCGCCTGTAATTTGTCGGGTTCCTGCCTGTATGGCTCCATCAGATAATCCAATTCACGCCGGATCTGTTCCGTGTCAATCGGTTTCAGCACATAACCGTTGATATGCTGCTGGTAGGCCTCCAGCGCATACTGGGAATAGCCTGTCACAAAGATGATCTTTACCATAGGGGCAAGCTGCTTGATTCTGACGGCCAGATCCAGTCCGTTCATACCCGGGAGTTCAATATCGGAAAAGACAATATCGGGCATAAGGCCGTTTTCTGTGATTGCTTTCAGCGCGTCGGCAGCGAATTTGAAGTCATGAATTTCCGCTTCCGGGCTGGCTTCCTGAATGGACTGATGAAGCTCGGAAAGGATGGCAGTCTCATCATCGATAGCGAAGATTTTCATGCTTTGTTCTCCTTTGGCAGCATAATGATTGCCTGTGTTCCCTGTCCGGGGGCGGATTGAATTCGAAGCTCTCCGTTGCAGATCACCCGTAATCTCTCCTTCACGTTATCAATGCCGATATGGGATCGTTCGCCAAACCCCCGGGAGCTTTCCGGGCGGAACCCCGGCCCGTCGTCAAGGACGCTGATTTCGTAATGATCCGCACAATCCTTTGACAGAATCTGCACGGTTCCGCATCCGTCTGCATTTCCCCGAACCCCATAGCGTACCGCATTTTCCACCAGCGGCTGCAATGTTAAAGACGGGATCATGAAATCCGTACACGACAGATTCCAGGAAATCTGCAGACTGTCTCCGAAGCGCATTTTCTCCAGTTCCAGATATATTTTTACATGATCAATTTCCCTGCCAAACGGAATGAGCATTTCTTTGGACAGCACATCGATGTTTCCGCGAAGATACCTGGAAAAAAGGCCGATCGCTTTTTTCGCTTCCGGCGCGTCTGTGTACAGATGGCTGATCGTTCCCAGTGTATTAAAAAGAAAATGAGGCTGAATCTGGCTGAGAAGGATCTCCGTCTTCAGTTTGGTGTTTTCCTCCAGCTGCAGATAATATCGCTTTCTGTTTTCATCGATTATATCGGTTAGCATAATGAAAGCCGCGACTGATACCCCGAGAATAATAATGTTGACGCCGTAAAAAAGCATCTGGATCATCATGGATATGACGGGAATCAGAATATAGGATGCAAATACGGCTTTATGTTTTCTGGAAAGCCTGTTTCGTTTGCTCCATAGCAGCCAGATATTGAGGATTAGCATCAGGATTGGCAAAACAAGCAGCACAGGATACCATGGTCCCCGATGATAAGTATTGAGATCATCATAGTAATAGATCGTGGTTGAAAACTGCGCATAGATCAGAAGAATTAGATAGACAGCAAAAGCAGCAATAATCATCTGAAAAATGCGATTCCTGAATATGTCTTCCTCACCGGCGGAATACAGCAGAAAACCGGCCAGCAGCGGAATCAGGGCACCGGAGAAAGCAGATTCCAGGAACAATCCTGTCTTTGACGCCAGAATCCATCCTCCGCCGGGCCGCCCGTATGTCAGCCAACTGACAATATCAGATACTGTGGAAGCGATCAGAATGATGAAAATCCACAGGAAATATTGGCGCGAACGTTTTTCAAGGATGTCGCTTCGTAAAACCATTATCAATCCCAGTATGCTGATGATCAGACCGGTATGGTCAAAAACTAAACTAATCATACGTCATTCCCCGTGATGCCCGTCAGTACTTATGATTGCGGAAATAACCGCAATTATATTATAGCTGAACTTCGTTCACCTGCGTGACAAAAAAAACTGTTTCCCGAAACCGCGTCAGATCCCGGTTTTGGGATGCTGTGATCATATTTTATCAACGGCGGCCTTGCCGATTCCATTGCATTTCAGTGAGCTGTGTTTACAGGCAATTCTCCTTGACATGTGAACTTTTGTTCACTATAATACACGAGACCCAAAGTTCACATTTTAGAGAGGGTGATTGAATGGCTAAAGACACAAAAGAGAGAATCCTCGCAAAAGCCCTGGAACTGTTTTCGCAGAAGGGATATGAGGGAACAAACATCAATGAACTGATGGAATCGGTCGGACTCGTTAAATCTGCCGTATATCGTCATTTTGAGAGCAAGGAGGAAATCTGGGATGCCTTGCTGGACAAACTGATTGCCTATTATGAAGAGCGGTTTGGTTCATCGGAACACCTGCCGCCTGTACCGGAGTCGTTGGAAGAACTGCTTGCGATGACAATACGGATGGTGAATTTTACTGTTCATGATGAAACCGTCGTGATGACCAGGAAACTGCTTACCATCGAGCAATTCCGGGACAATAGGGCAAGAGAACTTGCTACGAAACATTTTCTCACGGGTCTCACGGAAATGTTTGCCCATGTGTTTTCCGGCATGATGGATAAGGGACTTCTTCAGCGTAATGATCCCGAACTGCTTGCCTTTTCATATACGGCTCCTATTTCAGTCCTCATCCATCTGTGTGACCGGGAACCGGAGAAAACGGATGAAGCACTGGCCCGTATCGAAGCTTTTGCACAGCTCTTTGTCAAAACATACGGATTGCGTGATAAATGAACTGAGTAGCTATGACCTGAAGAAGATGCCTGAAATGCTCGCCTATTACGCAGATAAAGGCTGTGAAGTCAGGACGCTGGCGGAATACCAAAGGAGATGATAATTTACAATGAAAGAAATCGGCAAAACATTAAGTCCAGTGATCGAAACGGAAAGACTGTTCCTGCGGGAAATGAACATGAATGACTATGACGCTCTTTATCAGGTACTGGCGGATTCCGAGATCATGCGGCATTACCCGTATGCTTTTGATGAATCACGTGTCAGAAACTGGATCGACCGGAATATGAACCGTTACCGCGAAAACGGATTCGGTCTGTGGGCTGTTTGTCTGAAAGAGACCGGAGAAATGATCGGGGACTGCGGACTGACACTGCAGAACATTAACGGAGAAATGCTGCCCGAGATCGGTTACCACATCCGCAGGGACTGCCAGCATAGGGGGTATGCCAAGGAAGCCGCGAAGGCCGTCCGCGACTGGGCGTTCCGGAATACGGATTATCCGGCACTGTACTCATACTGTAAATACACCAATGAACCTTCCTTCAGAACGGCAGAATCCATCGGCATGCATTTCGACTGCGAATATCCGGATGAAGCGAACGGAACCACCCATGTGTCGGTGATCTTCAGGAAAGATTGGCTGAACGAACCTGACAGGATCAAAAGATCCTCCGATTCCTAAAGTTTTCCCAGCAGTCCCATCTTTGTCATGATGCCTTCCACAGTTACGCCGGGATGGGTCACATACAGCCTGACAATCTGTTCAACCAGGGCCGGGTCAAGCCTGTGCTTCTGCGCGATAGAATCAACCGACAGGCCTTTTTCCGTGTCATGAACCACAACTTCAATCTGTTGATATATATTTCCGCTGTCAATCTTTTGGGGGTTTTCTTTCGCAGCATGCGGGATCCGGATCTGTTCTACAGCCCATCCGTCCGGATCAATCCTCAGTATTGCCATGGTGATCGGCTGGATAAGCCGACGGGGCCCGCAGCTTCCGGGATTGATCAGCAGGGTCCGATTCCCGCCGCCTGATTCCTGCCGGATCTCGGCATACTGATGAGTATGGCCATAGATGACCAGATCATAGGCAGTCAAATCTTCAGGCAGGTCTTTTTTCTTATGGGTCATATAAATATGAAGTCCGCCAAGTTCAAAATCCAGGAACAGCGGAAGGTGTTCAGCCCAGTCCTTATCATTATTGCCGCGGACCGCTTTCACGGGAGCGATCTCCTCCAGCCGGTCAAGGATACGCTGACTGCTGATATCTCCGCCATGAAGGATCGTATCGCAGCCCTGAAGTGCGTCTGTCACCTCCGGCCGAAGCAAATCATGCGTGTCGGACAAAATACCGATCTTCACAAAATGACCCTCCTCCTCATCCGCTGTTTCATCTCACAGTCAGATTTATAATGCCGTAAATCCTTTTCCGGAACCGCTCCCGATTACGGAGTAAATCATCCCGGTTTCCCCTCGGTCGGATCTGTAAAGAAACACATCATTCACCGTCATCACGGCTTTCGGAATAACGATTTCCGAAAGATTGAACCCGGCCGGCACAGCCGGTTTTCGGCCCAAAGTAATATGTGGAACAAAAGGCTTCGGGTCAAAAGGGATTCCTGCTTCCCTCAGCCTGTTCCGAACCCTTTCCGTCAATTGATTCAATTCTTCTGAAGTCTCTGTTCCGGCCCAGATCACCTTGGCTTCAGGGAAAAGGCCGATATGAGACAGCATCAGGGAAAACGGCTGTATGACTGCAGGCAAAAATCCGGAAACATTCTCCTGCCATTCTCCGATAAAAGCCAGGGTCATATGCAGATTGGACGGATCGAGGTACCTTGCGGCGACACCGGCAGTCTGAAGCCGGGACTGCAATACCGACAGCGCGGTCCGGAATTCATCAGACGGCCTCAGGCCAACGAACAGACGCATGCTGACCCCCGGTTTCTTACAGTTCATCCAGCATCTGCCGGGGATTCTCTGCTGCTTTCACCTTCGTGAAAGCCTTGGCAATCATTCCGTTTTCATCGATCAGGTATGTCGTACGGACAACCCCCATCGTTGCTTTGCCGTACATATTCTTTTCCTTCCAGACATCATAAGCCATGATCGCTTCCTTATCCGGATCCGCAAGCAGAATAAACGGCAGATGATATTTTTCTTCAAACTTCTTGTGGGATGCAACGGTATCCTTGCTGACGCCGATAACAGCTGCGCCTTTTTCCCGGAACTGCGGATACAGTTCACCGAAAGCGCAGGCCTGCTTTGTGCATCCTGAAGTCATGTCCTTTGAATAAAAATACAGGATCACTTTCTGCCCCTTGAATTCCGATAGCGAACGAGCCTTGCCGTCCTGGTCCTGCAAAGTAAAATCCGGTGCTTTCGTTCCGACTGTCAGCATAGGTTGTATCCTCCTTGAATCATTGTATACTTTCCGGCTGTTTCGGAGTCTCACCCGTTTTTCGGAACCCCTCCGGGATCCGGCTGAATCCATGAAAAATCTGATCAGCCACGTGTGTATAAAAAAACGGAGGTTCTCTCCTCTTCCTGTCAGATATTACCACAAAATCGTCCTTTTTTCAAGGTTCCGGTTCCCATAGCAAACGCCGCCTTTTTTCGCTCGTTTTTTCCGTTGCCGCATGTTATCATAAGAGTTGCAGCAGGCGGAAAAACGGACGGAAAACTGCCGGATTTGGCTTTTTGCCCTGATGTGACGAATCGTGTCACGAATGACACGGATGGATTCTTTACCGTTTTCATTCCCCGGTGTATGGTTGATTCGCTCCCGGAAGAAACGATGAGAGGCGGATGAATCATGAAGTGGGAAAAGATGCTGCGGATGGGAATCTGTTTGATTTTGTTGTTCATTCTCTGGACGCTGCTGATTCAGTGCGTGGATGTACAGGCTGTCGGGCCCGATCATTCGAAGGTTGGATTTGCCTCGTTGAACGTCTGGTTTCATCGCCTGACAGGGGTGAACATGACGCTGTATACGATAACAGACTGGCTCGGGCTTGTTCCGATCTTCATCTGCGGATGCTTCGGGATTATCGGATTGATCCAGTGGATTCGGCGGAAGAGGTTTTTCCGTGTGGATCCGGATATCCTTCTCCTGGGCGTCTATTATCTGTTGGTGATTACAGGGTATCTTTTCTTTGAGATGGTGCCGATCAATTACCGGCCGGTTCTGATTGACGGAAACCTGGAAGCATCCTATCCGTCTTCCACGACGCTGCTGGTGCTGAGTGTCATGCCGACGCTGAAGTTTCAGGCAGACAGAAGGTGCGGGAATCGGAATCTATGCAATCTTGCCGCCTGGTTTTCAGTCTTGTTTTCCGCGTTCATGGTAATCGGGCGCTTGGTTTCCGGTGTCCACTGGGCAACTGACATCATCGGTTCGGTTTTTCTGAGTGCCGGGCTGTTTCTGCTGTATCGTGCCGCAGTGGCTTATTCCGATCAGAAAAAGGTGAATCAAAACTGAGAGGGACAGAATATGGAGTTTCATGAGAAATTGGCCGAATTACGGAAAAGCAAAGGCCTGACACAGGAAGAACTTGCCGAGGCCCTGTTCGTCTCAAGAACAGCCGTATCGAAATGGGAATCGGGCAGAGGATACCCCAACATTGATTCGCTGAAAGAAATTTCACGCTTTTTCTCTGTGACGATCGACGAACTGATCTGTTCACGGGAAGTGATCACTGCGGCGGAGGATGACAAAAAGGCGCTTATCAGCAAATCCGTATCCGTTATATGCAGCGCGATGGATATCCTGACAGCCGTTTTGCTGTTCCTTCCCGTATTCGGAAACGGGGCGGATTTTCCTGCCTCGGTATCCCTGTTTCAGCTTACCGGCATACAGCCCTGGCTGAAGATCCTCTTTATTGCTCTGATCTGTATGATGACGCTGAACGGAGTCTGCGGTGTGATTCTTTCCCGCTTTGACCGGCCGCTTTGGAACAGGCACAGGCTGATTACGGGAATGGTGCTGTCCGTTGCGGGCGTCGGCATTTTTATCGGCACAAGGCAGCCCTATGCGGGAATCATCTGTTTCTCCATTCTGGTGATCAAAACCTGGCTGATGATCAAGGGAAAAGATCAGCCTGAAAAGGCAGTCAAAAGATGATGATCCTGTCCTGAGTTTCCATGCTGACTTGACACTGAGCTGCACAGGTGGTACATTTCACATAAGCAAGGGAGCTTGATTGGCTTCCTTGTTTATTTGTTTGCAAAAAGGATGGGTTATTTGCATGAGTATCCACGAAGAATGCGGTGTCTTCGGCGTTATGGCAAAACAGCCGGAAAATGTGGCCGGTCTTGTATACTTCGGACTCTATTCTCTGCAGCATCGGGGCCAGGAAAGCTGCGGCATCGTGGTTAACGATGACGGTGTGTTTGTTTCCCATAAAGACGTCGGTCTCGTCGGTGAGGTATTCAGCGGCAGTATCCTGAATTCTTTGCCAAAGGGAACCATGGCCGTCGGGCATACCCGCTACGGTACCACCGGTGGAACAAACCGCAATAACTGCCAGCCCATCGAAGTCAATCACCAGAAAGGCCATATGGCCCTGGCCCATAACGGCAATCTTTCCAACGCGGCAGAGCTTCGGTCCGCGCTGGAAATGAAAGGAGCCATCTTCCATACGACCAGTGACACGGAAACCATTGCATACATCGTCACCCAGGAAAGGCTGAACGCTCCTTCCATAGAAGAAGCGCTGAGCAGGACGATGAACCGGTTGGAAGGAGCTTACTCCCTCGTTTTGATGTCGCCGCAAAAACTGATCTGTGCCCGGGATCCGCACGGATTCCGGCCCCTGTGTTACGGGCAGACGCCGGATGGAACATGGATCATCGCGTCGGAAAGCTGTGCTCTGCATGCTGTCGGTGCAAAAATGATTCGGGATGTGGAGCCGGGTGAAATCCTGATCTTCAGCAAAAACGGCGTACAGTCCCGGCGGGAACATTGCGGAAAGAAACAGCCGCGCCATTGTATCTTTGAGTACATCTATTTTGCCAGACCGGATTCCGTGCTGGACGGGATATCCGTACATACAGCCCGCATCCGTGCCGGAGAGTGTCTGGCAGAAGCGCACCCGGTCGAGGCGGATATCGTAATCGGCGTGCCTGATTCCGGTCTGGATGCTGCGCTGGGATTCAGCCGCGCCTCCGGCATTCCGTACGGGATCGGGCTGATTAAAAACAAATACATCGGAAGAACTTTCATCGCGCCGGATCACAGGCTGGATCAGGTAAAGATCAAATTATCCGCCATCGGGGATGTTGTCCGTGAAAAACGCGTAGTACTGATCGACGATTCCATTGTCCGCGGAACAACCAGCGGGCGGATCGTTGGGCTTCTGAGGGAAGCGGGAGCCAAAGAGATCCATATGCGTATTTCTTCCCCGCCTTTTCTTTATCCCTGCTATTATGGCACTGATATTGATTCTCAGGAGCATCTGATTGCCTGCCATCATACGGTGCATGAAATCGCGAAGATTATCGGCGCGGATTCTCTGGGGTATCTTCCCGCTGAAAAGCTGTGTGCTTTGGCCGGAAATGATCTGTATTGCCATGCATGCTTTACCGGAGAATACCCGACTGAAATTCCTGCGGATACCCGCAAAGACAGATTTGAACGCCGTCTTTCCGAATGACCGGCAATCCCTGAGGTTCTGTCTGTTCGGAAGTTTTTTCCATTTTGGAGGTTGACATACAGCCAATCGGTCACTATAGTGACCTTACAGCAAAAAAACCAAAACGGAAAAAATGGCGAGGAGACGGACAATGAAAAAATGGTATGACGAGGAATATGAGTTCAGCGTGGAGGTAACCGGTTTCCTGCACGGCGATCATACGGAGAGGTATTGCCGCAACGGAGAAGAAATCGGTGATAAATACACCTGCACGTACGGATGTCCTGTAAATAAAGATGGATACGGCATCTGCTCAAAAACAATGATGATGCTTTATCCCCTGATGGAAGCCGTTCGAAGCGGGGGCGATCTTGAGAACCTCGGCGGCGACAGCAAATATTCCAAAACGATTGTATGCCCGGACGGATGTGTGATCTTCAGGCTGACCGCTGCTCCTCTGGGAAATGAGAATTTTCATAAGGGCGGTTTCTGGGAATATCCTGACCAGACTTAATTCCTGAACAATACTGACAATCTTCATGGATATCATTCAGGATCAAAAGGTGAAAAGGATGATAGAACTCAGACCCATAACAGAAGACAATTTCATTGACGCCTTTCATCTTAAGCTGGCTCCCGCCCAGGAGAGTTTCGTGTCTCATCCCATCCGGAGTCTGGCCCAGGCGTATGTTTACAGAAATCAGTGTCAGCCTTTCGGAATCTATGCGGGAGAAAAGATGGTCGGATATGTCATGGTCATCTACGATTACGATGTTCCGGAATATGATATCTGGCACATGATGATCGACGAATCGATGCAGGGACACGGTTTCGGCAGCGAGGCTTTGGACCGGGTGATTGAATACATCAGAACAAAGCCCTTCGGCGATTCGGGCAGGATCGCCCTGACCTGCAACAAAAGCAATCCCGTTGCAAGGAAACTGTATGAAAGCAAAGGCTTTTCCGCAACCGGGGTTGAAGATGAAGACGAAACAGAGCTGGCTATGACGGTTGAATAACGATAGTGCAGAGGAGAATCGATGAATTACATAAAAAATGATTCTGTTATCATACACGAAAAGGAATATCGCATCATCAGGCTTCTTGGTCACGGCAAAGGCGGGTATTCCTATCTGGCGGAAACAGATACTGAACAGGTTGTCATCAAAAAAATTCATCATGAGCCATGCGATTACTATACATTTGGCAACAAGATCGAAGCGGAAAAATGGGATTATGAGCGGCTGCGGAAGACAGGGATCAGAATTCCGGCACTGATTGCCATCGACGAAGCGGCTGAGATTGTCGTAAAGGAATATATCCCGGGAAGTACAGTCTTTGATCTTGTGCG
>Ga0265298_10007127_pt1 | contig 13659 bp, 14 predicted proteins | sample AusTroGonzalo_MG_3_FD_193486 | JGI IMG/M metagenome (GOLD analysis project Ga0265298, IMG submission 193486) | Bovine rumen microbial communities from tropical cattle in Woodstock, Queensland, Australia - Gonzalo_01 | ecosystem: Host-associated > Mammals > Digestive system > Stomach > Rumen ...
TGCTGCCAAGATAATCCAGCAGCGCCTGCCCGGAGCGCAGCGCCGTTACGCGCATATGGTTTTTGCTCAGGATTTGTCCTGCGCTTTTCAGGTTCATGATGTCGTCATCGACAATGATGATCCAGGCTGCCATATGATCCTCCCCGAACTGCCGCGTCCCGGCGTTGTATCGCTGAAAATGCCGTTTTTTTCTTATATATCTGTATGTTACACTATTTGGGGCATTCTGGCAATGTTGTTTATGTCCCTGATCTCGGTTGACTTCATGTTTTCACACTGGTATATTATCCTGTGTTGTGCATTCGCCTCCGGTGTCATCCGGAGCAGGCGAAGCACATCGAAGTTTTTCCTCTTTGATATCAGATCATGACCCCCGGCAACCACCCTGCCGGATCAGGAAAGGAATTCCCAATGCACACTGAAGATCGTTCCCGGCTTCTGGGCACGATGCCCATGGCCCGTCTCGTCCCCAAGATCAGCGTTCCCATCATGTTCTCCATGATGATTCAGGCGCTCTATAACGTGGTGGACAGTATCTTTGTCTCCCGCTTTGACCCGAACGGCCTCACCGCCGTTTCCCTCGCCGCTCCCTTCCAGATGCTGATGATCGCCCTGGCCACCGGCATGGGCACCGGTATCAACAGCCTGATCAGCCGCCGCCTCGGTGAAAAAAATCTGGAGGGCGCACGCCGGGCCTCCTGGAACGGTCTTCTGATCGAGGTCACCGGCAGCTGCCTGTTCATTCTTTTCGGCCTGCTGCTGGCGAGGAGCACCATGGGCCTCGTGGTTTCGCCGAATCTGGCCAATGCGGAAAGCATCATGAATATGGGCACGGACTACCTACGGATCGTAACCGTGTTCAGTCTCGGCCTGTTCATGGCGATCTTCTGTGAGCGTATGCTGCAGGCCACCGGCAACTCCGTTCTGTCCATGATCGCGCAGCTGTGCGGCGCGTTGACGAATATCGCCCTCGACCCGATCATGATCTTCGGCTATTTCGGTTTCCCCCGCATGGGCGTTTCCGGCGCCGCCGTCGCCACCGTCATCGGCCAGTTCGTCTCGGCCATCGTCGGGTTCTGCCTGAACCAGTCGAAGAATCCGGAGCTCCGCCTGAAGCTTCAGTATTTCAAAGTGAACCGAGGGGATCTGTCCGGCATCTTTGCCGTCGGCCTGCCCAGCTCCATCATGGCCTCCATCGGCTCGGTCATGAACGTCGGTATGAACGCCATCCTCTCCGGCTTTGCCGAAAGCAACGCCGCCCTGAACGTCATGTCCGTCTATTTCAAGCTTCAGTCCTTCATCTTTATGCCGGTCTTCGGCCTGTCCAACGGCATCGTCGCGATCCTGGCCTACAACTTCGGCGCCCGCCTCAAGGAACGCGTATACCAGTGCATTAAGGTTGCCCTGATCTGGGCCGGTACCATCATGCTCATCGGCACGCTGATCTTCATGATCTTCCCCCGTCAGCTGATGGAGATCTTTGAATCTGATGCCGAGGCTGTCATCACCGCGCAGATGACCAGCATCGGCGTCGTGGCCATGCGCATCATCGCGGTCAACTTCATCTTCGCCGCGGTCGGCATCACCCTTTCCACCGTTTTCCAGGCTGTCGGCAAGGGCACCTACAGCATGATCATCAGCATCTGCCGCCAGCTGGTCATTCTTCTGCCCGTCGCCTGGCTGATCGCCCGGCTCACCAACGACGTCTATGCCGTCTGGTGGTGCTTCCCGATCGCCGAGATCGCCGCCCTGGTGCTGTGTCTCCTCTTCTACCGCAAATGCAACCGGGAGATGCTGTCGAAGCTGTAAAGTTTCAACCGGGCAATCATTCCCGTCCGATCCATGTCTACCGGCCGAAGGTGATTTGTGGATAATAGGAACTCCCACCAAGTGAAAGCCCGGAAGCGTTCAACCGCTTCCGGGCTTTCATATACCGGGGATTATTTGTCGTAGTTCACAACCTGGCTGAAGTCGACAGCCTTCAGGCTGGCGCCGCCGATCAGTCCGCCGTCGATTTCGGGCTGGGCCATGAGTCCCTTCACGTTCTTGGGATTCATGCTTCCGCCGTACTGGATGCGGATCTTGTTTCCGGCAGCCTTGCCGTACTTGCGGGCAACCGCTTTACGGATGACGCCGATGGTCTCGTTCGCCTGCTCGTCGGTAGCGGTCAGGCCCGTGCCGATCGCCCATACGGGTTCATAGGCGATGATGATCTTCGCAACCTGTTCCTTGGTCAGGCCGTTCAGGCCGATCAGGGTCTGGTATTCAACCAGCGCGTCGGTATAGCCGGCTTCGCGCTCTTCCTTGTTCTCGCCCACGCACATGATCACCTTCAGACCGGCTTCCACCGCGGCCAGCACCCGCTGGTTCACGGTCTTGTCGGTCTCGCCGAAGTACTGACGGCGCTCGCTGTGGCCGATGATGACGTATTCCACGCCGCAGGCCTTGAGCATGTCCGCGCTCAGCTCGCCCGTGAAGGCGCCGCTCTTCGCCCAGTGCACATTCTCGGCGCCCAGCTTGATCTTGCTGCCCTTGGCCGCTTCCTTCACAGCGGCAAAGTTGACAGCGGGCACGCACACGACCACGTCACACGTGGCGTCCTTCACCAGGGGCTTCAGCTCGGTCACCAGAGCCTTTGCCTCTTCGGGGGTCTTGTTCATTTTCCAGTTTCCGGCAATAATCGCTTTACGCATATCATTCTCTCCTTAAATCTTTTGACAATCTGACGAACATCGAGAAAAGACTAATTTCCGTCAAAAAACTCTTTTCACTTTCAAGCCGAAGGGGGCATGGGGGGCGATCGGAAAGCCCCCCATTTCATTATTTCTCGTCCAGACACGCAACCCCGGGCAGGGTCTTGCCTTCCAGGAACTCCAGGGAAGCGCCGCCGCCGGTGGAAATGTGCGTCATCTTGTCGCCCAGGCCCATCTGTTCCACAGCCGCAGCGCTGTCGCCGCCGCCGATGATCGTCACGGCCTCGGAATCGGCCATCGCCTGCGCCACGGCCAGGGTGCCCTGCGCCAGCGTGGGATTCTCGAACACGCCCATCGGTCCGTTCCAGACCACGGTCTTCGCGCTCTTCACGGCATCCGCGAACAGCTCGCGGCTCTTCGGTCCGATATCCAGGCCTTCCATGTCGGCCGGGATCTTGTCGGAATCAACGACTGTCGTCTCAACGGGCCCGTCAATGGGATCCGGGAATCCGGCGGCGCACACGGTGTCAATGGGCAGCAGCAGCTTGACGCCCTTCTCGGCGGCCTTGCTCATCATGTCCTTGCAGTAGTCGATCTTGCTCTCGTCCAGCAGGCTCTTGCCGACTTCGTATCCCTTCGCCTTCAGGAAGGTGAAAGCCATGCCGCCGCCGATGATCAGGGTATCGACCTTTTCCAGCAGGTTGTTGATCACGTTCAGTTTGTCTTCGATCTTCGCGCCGCCCAGCACAGCCACAAAGGGACGGTCCGCGTTTTCCAGCGCCTTGCCCATAATGGACAGTTCCTTGCCGATCAGATAGCCGGCAACGTTGGGGCTCGTGTATTTGGTCACGCCCTCGGTGGAGCAGTGCGCGCGGTGGCAGGAGCCGAAAGCGTCATCCACATAGGCATCGGCCAGGGAAGCCAGTTCCTTGCTGAACTCTTCGATGTTCTTGGTCTCTTCCTTGCGGAAGCGGGTATTCTGCAGCAGCACGACGTCGCCGTCCTTCATGGCGGCCACGGCGGCTTTGGCATTCTCGCCCACGACGTTGTCGTCATTGGCGAAAACAACCTTCTGGCCCAGCAGTTCGCTCAGGCGTTCAGCCACGGGCGCCAGGGAGAATTTCTCTTCCGGACCGTTCTTCGGCTTGCCCAGATGAGAGCACAGGATCACTTTGCCGCCGTCCTTGATCAGCTTCTGGATCGTGGGCAGAGCAGCAACGATGCGCTTGTCGTTGGTAATTTTGCCGTCCTTCATGGGGACGTTGAAGTCACAGCGTACCAGTACCCGTTTGCCTTTTACCTGAATGTCGTCAACTGTCTTTTTTGCCATGAGAGTTCCGCTCCTTTTCATATATTTGTTTCATCGTTTATTGCAAAATCTCCCCCGGAGATGAGCAATCTTTCCTATATTTATATCCGAAGGGTTTAAGGGGGCGACCGGAAAGCCCCTTTATTATACACAATTCATACTGAATTGGAAAGAATATTCATCATTCTTTCCGCGGCCCCCTGGTCCGTAACCAGCAGATCATGATGTGTATGGCGCAGGATCGAGATGATCGCCTCCGCTTTGGAAGCCCCGGCCGCCGCCGCCACCATCCGGCAGGTCGGTTTCAGCCGCGCCAGATCAACGCCCACGCTCGTGGATTCCAGCAGGCACTGACCGTTCAGGTCGTAATAGGCGCCGAAACTTTCCCCCTTGGCGCCGGCCTGGATCAGCCTGGCCTGTGCCGAATGGGAAACCCGCCGTTCCTTCATCATTTCCGACGCGGTTCCGATTCCGTGCAGGATCACGTCAGCCCGCTCCAGCAGTTCCATCGCTTCGCGGACTTCAGGCAGTTTCAGCATCTCCTGCATCGCCGCGGCGTCCATCGTGTCCGGCAGGTGAATCAGCCGGTAATGCCCGCCGAGCTTGCCGGCGATCTCTTCCGCCAGCGTATTGGCCTGCAGCTCTACCGACCGCCCCAGCCCGCCCCGCGCGGGCACCACCATCACATTCAGCGGCGCGGGGCTCTGCAGGCTCCGGGCCACGGCGGCAATGGTCCGCCCGCCCGTCACGGCCAGCGTATTGCCGTTTTGCAGCAGGGACCTCAGATGCCCGGCGCACACACGGCCGACATCGGACAGCACCTGAGCGTCTTCGTCCGCGTTTCCGGGAACCACCAGCACCCGGTTGGCCGGAAGCAGTTCGCTCAGCTTCTGCTCCGTCTCCGTCAGGCCGCTCATCGCCTTTGAAAACGCCCTCGCCGTCTCCAGCACTTCTTCCGCCTTCCCGCTCAGGCTCATCCCGGAAGCATCCAGCTCGATATACCCCAGATCTTTCAGAAGCGCCGCCGTATTGCGGATTTCCCGCTCCGGCAGGTTCAGCCGTGCCGCCAGCTGCCGCCGTCCCACGGGCTGAAGCGCCGCGATCCGCTCGAGGATCAGCGCCCGCCGGGTAATTTCGTCGATCAGGTCAGGCGCAAGCTTTCTCATCAGGGTAACAAAGCCCGGATCCATACAGCCCGCCTCCTTCTGATCGTGTGGGACGTTTTTTGCCCGCAAGGGCGAAACGTGTCCCGAACGTTATTCTATCATACGCGCACCCACATTTCAACTCTCAGCTCTTCACTCTTATCTCTCCAACTCTTGACTCTTCACTCTCCACTCTTCACTCTCCACTCTCAATCAAACCCTCACCATCTCCACGCCTTCCATCGCCTTTGCAATCAGGGTTTCCGTATCCAGCCTGGCTTCCCCTTCCAGGATCTTTTCCATCTTCGGGTGCGTCGCCGGATGCCGGGGTGTGAATACCGTGCAGCAGTCCTCATAGGGCAGTTCGGAAATTTCCAGCGTCCCGATCTTCCGGGCTATCGAGATGATCTCGCTCTTGTCAAAACCGATCAGCGGCCGGAAGACAGGCATCTCCGTCACGCTGTCCGTCGTTCCCAGGGCCGTCATCGTCTGGCTGGCCACCTGCCCGATACTCTCGCCGGTAATCAGCGCCTCGCATTCCTGCTCCCGGGCGATCCGTTCCGCAATCCGCATCATATACCGCCGCATGATCAGCGTCGTATATTCCTCCGGGCATTTTTCATGGATTGCCATCTGGATCTCCGTGAAGGGCACCACGAACACCTTGATCCCGCAGCAGCTGAAGCTCAGCTTCCGGGCCAGGTCCAGCACCTTCTCCTTCGCCCGGTCGGACGTATAGGGATAGGAATGGAAATGAACCGCGCAGATCTGCACGCCGCGCTTGGCAATCATCCACCCGGCTACCGGGCTGTCGATTCCGCCGGAAAGCAGCAGCGCCGCGTTTCCGTTGGTTCCCACGGGCATGCCGCCGACCGCCGGGATCACCTTGACATACAGATATGCCATGTCCCGGATCTCGATATTCACCACATGCTCCGGGTCATGAACGTCCACCTTCAGGTCCGGATTGGCCTGCAGAATCCGGAAACCGGCTTCCTCGTTGATTGCGGGGGAATTCAGCGGATAACGCTTATCGCTCCGCCGGGCGTTGACCTTAAAGGTTCCCTTCAGGTCCTTCGTCATCTCCACCGCCTGCACGCAGATCGCGTCAAAATCCTCCTTCGGCATTTCCACCGCGGGACATACGCTGTGAACCCCGAAGACCTTCGTCACCCGGCTGATGCATTCCTCAAGGTCTGAGAACCCGCGAACGAAGATCCGCCCGTCATGGACCCAAACCTCCGCGCCGAGCCCGCGCACCGCATACCGCACCTTCCGGACCAGCGCCCGGATAAAATAAGGCCTGTTCAGCCCCTTCAGAAAAATCTCCCCGTACCGTACCAAAAGTAATTCAGTCATTTCTATCTCCTCACAAACTTCTTCAGCGCCTCCCAATGGAACGCCGCCCGCTCAATAACATAATCAATCTCTTCTTCCGTCGTCATCGGGCAAAGGCTGAACCGCAGCGAGCAGTCCGCCTGCTCCGTGCTGACGCCCATGGCCTTCAGCACCGGGGAAATCTTCTGTTTCCGGCTGGCGCAGGCGCTCCCCGCGGAAACATAGATCCCGTCCCCCTCCAGGGCAAACAGCATCGTCTGGCTCCGCACCGGCGTCATCGCCACATTCAGGATATGCGGCGCGCAGGTTTCCGGGCTTTCCTCCGGTCCGTTCACCGCGGCCGTCGGGATCCTCTCCTGCAGGCCGGACCGGAGTCTGTTTTTCAGCGTCCTCATCCGGGCGTTCGCCTCCGGATCCCACAAGCTGACCGCTTCGCCGAGCGCCAGGATTCCGAAGGTATTCTCCGTTCCGGAACGCAGGTTCCCTTCCTGCCCGCCCCCGTACTGAACTGGCCGGACCGGGTGATCCTTCCGCAGGATCAGCGCGCCAGTCCCCTTCAGCCCGTGGATCTTGTGTCCCGACAGCGCGTAGGACTGAATCCCGAGACGGTTGAACTCCAGCGGTACCCGCAGAAAGCCCTGTACGCCGTCCACGTGAATCGCGGCGTCCGGAGCCTTCCTCCCGCGCAGCTTCACAATTTCCGCAAGGGGTTCGCACGCGCCGGTCTCGTTGTTCACCTGCATCACCGAAATCAAAACCGTCCGCTCATCCAGCATCGCTTCCATGGCCGCAAGGTCAACCGTCCCGTCTTTTCCCGCCGGAATGCTCTCCGTTTCAAACCCCATATGGCGGATCTCCTCCGCGCAGGCTGACACGGCCGGGTGTTCCACCGAGGAGATCAGCACCTTTCCCGGCGCCCGCCTCGTTTTCAGGTATCCCAGCAGGGCCAGATTGTCCGCCTCCGTTCCGCCTGAGGTAAAAACAACCCGCTGTCCGGCGGCGCCAGCTGCCTTCAGGCAGATTTCCCGCGTCCTGTCGATCTGTTTCTGGATCTCCAGGGCAGGCTTATATAAAGCGGATGGATTGTACCATCCGCTTTCCATCCGCTGCAGGGCGGCTGCCGCAACCGCCGCGGACGGCTTCGTTGTGGCGCTGTTGTCCAGATAAACGTTCATGCCGTTACTCCCTGTAGGCGCCGTTCGGCAGATACTGGCGAATGTAGGAAACCATTTCCTCGCTGGGCTCCATGATGATGATCTTCCGGTCGGATTCCTTCGTAAAGTAGAAATAATATAATTCCGCGTCCCGGTTCAGGAACCAGTTCATCTTCTTGATCCCGGGCATGCTGATATAGCGCCTGAAAGGCTCCGAATCCACTTTTCCGAACGCTTCCACGTTCCGCACGTTCAGGCTGCCCAGGCTCTTTCGCTTTTTGTTGTTGTACACTTCGGCAAAGTCCAGCGATCCGTTCGTAAAGGTATATTCGTATTCCGTCAGCAGCTTGTCATGGAAAAACCAGATGTAGACGGCGATGCCCGCGGAGACGACGATCGTGATCACGCTCATCCAGTTGAAATTCATGGTCAGCGTGCCCAGTGTCAGGCTGGCAAAGACCGCGGCGACGATCATGATGACCCAGCTTAAGTAATAAGCGATCTTGTTGGCGGTATTGTTACGCTTGGTGACAACCTCTTCCAGAAAGTGATCCATAAAAGGCATGTGCTTGTCCTCCGTCCGTTATTGTTTGCGTGATACGGTTCCGCGGGCCAGTTCCGTAAAGAATCCGTGTTCCCACGGCAACCGGCTGATGGCGCCGATCGCCAGTTCCGTCTGCTCCGCGGCGTCCTTCTCCGTCCCTTCGATCCCGCGCAGGGCGACCCACGTCATCTTGTTCAGCTCGGCATCCGCGCCGGTCTTTTTGCCCAGCAGCGCCGCGTCGCCTGTCACGTCCAGCAGGTCGTCCGTCATCTGAAAGGCGAGCCCCAGATGGTATCCGTATTTCCGCCCGAGCCGGCAGGCCTGCTCATCCACTCCGGCCAGGGCCAGTCCGGCTTCCATCGGGGCTTCCAGCAGATCCGCCGTCTTGTGGCTGTGAATATAGGTCACCAGGTCCTCCCGGGGAGGTTCGCCCTCGCTGGTCAGGTCCGCGGCCTGTCCGGCAATCATGCCCGTCACGCCCGCGTGCCGCATGATGATCTCCATCGCGCGGATTCCCCGGCTGTCGGCGATCCGCAGCGCCGCTCCTGCCATCAGCTCCGCCGCCGCGTTCAGCAGCCCGTCGCCCGCCAGCACCGCCATGCCTTCTCCGAAAACCTTGTGGTTCGTAGGTTTTCCCCGGCGCAGGTCGTCGTTGTCCATGGCCGGCAGGTCGTCATGGATCAGGCTGTAGGTGTGGATCATTTCCATCGCGCAGGCAAACGGCAGCGCCGTCCCCGTATCGCCCCCGGCCATATCGCAGGCTGCCAGCAGCATCACCGGGCGCAGCCTTTTTCCGCCGGCTTCCAGGCTGTAACGCATGGCCTCCAGCAGTCTTGCGGGGATATCCCCCAGGGATTCCAGCATCGGGATCAGCGCCTGCTCAGTCATCCGGCGGTATTCCTCATAGGTTTTCATCGGTTCCTCCGCCCTGCAGCTCCTGTTCCTTCCCGTCCTTCAGCACGGTCAGCCTGCGGTTCATGTCCTTCAGTTCCTCATCCAGCTCCGACAGCGTTTTCATGCCGCTCTCAAACTGTTTCACGGATTCTTCCAGGGAAAGCTTTCCCTCTTCAATCTGGGAGATAATGGCCTGCACGGACTGCAGCCTTGCCTCAAAACTTCCTTTTTCTTCCGTCATGCCTCTTCCTTTCCGGCCACCCTGACCCTTCCGTCTGCAAACTGCAGGGTCATTTCCCGGTGGCGCTTCGCTTCCGCCGCGCTGGTCAGCAGTCTTTCCTCCCCGGAGTATACCATCGCATATCCCCGGTTCAGCACGGCCGTCGGGTTCACCGCCGTCAGCCGCTCCCGCAGCCGGGCTGTTGTGTGCTGCGCTTCCGTCAGCCGCCGCTGGGTACTCTGCTCCAGCGCGGCCGCCGCCGCTTTCACCTCATTCTGTTTCGTTTCCGTCACGCTTCGCATGAGGGAGGTCAGCCGTTCCCGCAGCACCCCGGCGCTGCCCGTCAGCCGGAGAATCCGCTTCTCGGGCGACAGCGCCGTCAGCTGCCGCATCATCTCCCGCAGCCGCAGTTCCGTTTCTCCGAAGCGCCCCGCCTGCGCGCGCAGCAGGCTGCTTCGGATCAGCCGGACGCGGGTCGCCAGTTCCCGCCGGTCCGGAAAAACAATCTCCGCCGCGTTGCTCGGGGTGGAAGCCCGGACATCCGCCGCCAGATCGCACAGGGTAACGTCCACCTCATGCCCGACGCCTGAAACCACCGGCTTCCCGCTGGCCGCCACCGCCCGGGCCACCGCTTCGTCATTGAAGCACCACAGGTCTTCCGCGGATCCGCCGCCCCGGGCCACGATGATGACGTCCGCGTCCGTTTCGTTTGCCTTCCGGATCCCGGCGGCAATCTCGCTTCCCGCCCCGGCGCCCTGCACCGCCACCGGGATCAGCACGATCGGGACGGAAGGGTTCCGCATCCCGGATACGTTCAGGATGTCATGCAGCGCCGCCCCGCTCTGGGAGGTCACCACGGCCACCTTCTTCGGGCTCATCGGCAGCGGCTTCTTTCTCCCGGGGTCAAACAGGCCCTCGGCGGCCAGCTTCCGCTTCAGTTCCTCCAGCCGCACATAAATGTCGCCTGCCCCGGCCGGGCGGATCCCCGTCACATACAGCTGATACTTCCCCTGTGCCGCGTAAACCTCCACATACCCGTCTGCCAGCACGGAGTCCCCGTCCTTCGGGCGGATTTTCGCCCTCAGCGTATTCTGCCGGAACATCACGCAGCTGACCGCCGCTTCCGGATCCTTCAGGGAGAAATACCAGTGTCCGGAGGCGATGTGGTGTTTGAATCCGCTGACCTCCCCGCGTACCGTCAGGCTGCGGGTCCGCGGATCCCTGCGGATGGCTTCCGACACCATCAGATTCAGTTCGGATACGCTGATGCCTGCGTCACCTGTCACGGTTCAGGGTCCTTTCCGCTGCCTCGACGGTGTTGTCCAGCAGCATGGTAATCGTCATTTTGCCGACGCCGCCCGGCACCGGCGTGATCCAGGAAGCTTTATCCTTCACAGGCTCAAAGTCAACGTCGCCGCAGACCTTCCCGTCCACCCGGTTGATGCCGACGTCGATCACGACCGCGCCGGGTTTGACCATGTCAGCGGTCACAAATCCGGCTTTTCCCACAGCGGCCACCAGAATGTCCGCGCGGCGGGTATGTTCCGCCAGGTCCTTCGTCCGGCTGTGACAGATCGTGACCGTGCAGTTTTCCCGCAGCAGCAGCATCGCCATCGGCTTGCCCACGATGTTGCTCCGGCCGATCACGACGGCTTCCTTTCCGTTCAGATCGATCCCGGTGCTCTTGATCATATGCAGCGCGCCCCGCGGCGTACAGGCGATCACGCCTTCCGTCCCGGTCATCATATGGCCGGCGTTGATCAGATGGAAGCCGTCAACGTCCTTTTCCGGCAGGATCTTTGCGAGGGCGGCCTGCTCGTCCAGATGCTTCGGCAGCGGCAGCTGCACCAGAATCCCGTGGATGGCCGGATCCGCGTTCAGTTTCCCGATCTCGCTTTCCAGCTCTTCCTGTGTGGTATCCTCCGGCAAATGGATTGTTCTGGAATAAATGCCGGTTTCTTCGCAGCCCTTCCCCTTGTTCCGCACATAAATCTCACTGGCGGGATCATTCCCGACCAGGATCACCGCCAGCCCGGGCATCACGCCCCGCTTCTTCAGTCCTGCAACTCTTTTCGCGATCTCCGCCCGAATCTCATCGGACATAACCTTCCCGTCCAGAATCTGTGCACTCATCTTCCCGTACCTCTTTCTTATACCTGACCACTAATACTAACCACTAACCACTAGCCACTAGCCACTAAACCCTTCGCCCCGATCAGCGCGACCCCTACCGCGTTGTCCCCGCTTCGTTCCGGTTTCCCGAACACCATTTCCGGACATCCGGCTGTCTTGCTCCGCCGTTCCTCCAGCAGCTGACGCAGCAATGTCGACGATGCCACTCCGCCGGTCACCAGCGCTCTGGAGAGTCCGGTCTTTTTCGCCCCGGCCTTCAGCAGCCGCACGATCGTCCGGGCCAGCAGATCATAGATTTCTCTTGCAATATCCCCGGCGGGCAGTTCTTCTTTCCGGATCCACTGCTGAACCTTCGTTTCCGCCCCGCTCAGGTGGCAGATCAGGTCGCCGTCCTCCATGCTGCATCCCAGCCGTCCCCCGCTCCTGCCCTCAAGCGCCAGCGCTTCCAGCGCCTCCCCGGAAGGAAACGGCAGCCCCAGCGCCACGCCGGCGCGGTCCACCAGCTGCCCCGCGTGCAGGTCCGCGCTGCCGCCGAGCCTTTCGATCCGGTCCCCGTCCGCCCTGAGCAGGTCCGTTGTCCCTCCGGACAGGTGCAGCGCCAGCATCTCCTCCGCGCCTTCCATCACCGTGCCGTGAGCGGCGGCGGCCAGATGCCCGCGCTGGTGGGTCGTTTCGAAAAAAGGCACGTTCATCGACGCCGCCAGCATGCTCCCGACCGTATGGCCCACCTGAAACACCGGCATATAGGAATCTTCTCCGTCCCGCGGTTTCGTGCTCGCCGCAACCGCGGCGATCCGGATCCCTCCCGTCTGTGACCGGATCAGCGCTTCGCTCTTTCGCAGTTGCCTGATATGCGCAAAAACGGCCTCACTCTGACGCAACCCCCGTTCCCCTTCGGAAACGGGCAGGAGTTCCCGCCAGTCCGCGAGGATCTCCCCGTCCAGGGTGACAACCGCTGCTGAGGTTCTGTAGTTGCTTGTGTCAAAGCCGATCACGGCCGGCTTTAATCCCCGGTCGTTCACGTCCGGGCCTCATGCTCCCGGAGCACCGTGCCGAGGATTCCGTTCACAAAGCTTTTGTCCTCCGGATCGGAAAACCGTTCTGTCAGTTCCATCGCTTCGGCAATGGAAACGCTTCCCGGCACATCATCCGCGTACAGGATTTCCCATACCGCAAGCCGCAGGATCGTCAGGTCAACCAGCGACATCCGGTCAAGCGACCAGCCTTTCGCTGTTCTTTCGATGATTTCGTCAATCTCTTCCCGATGTGCCAGCACGCCTTCCAGCGCCGCGGCAATATAGCCCCGGTCCTCTTCGTCCGGCTCTTTCCGGCCGATCACGGTCACACCGGGAAGCCCGTCCTCCCGCAGCTCGTCATAGACCATTTTCAGTGTGTCTTCTCCGCCCTGGCCGCCGGAGATCTTCTCAAAAATCATCTGCATTGCGGCGGCCCGCGCAGTCGTTCGCGACATATGTCTTACTCCTTGCCTTCTTCAGCCTTGGCTGCCTCTTCCGCGTTATTCTGCATCTGTTCCTGTTCTTTCACAAGCTCGGTCTTGAAATCGATGACCTTCGCTTCCCTGTTCGGAATCAGCCTGTTGGCGGTAGTTTTGATGAATTCGGTTTTGTTTTCAACCGTTCCGAGGAAATACCCGATGGCAAACAGCGCCGCCAGGATCAGCGTCTTCCATATGCCGATCAGCATCACCAGCGCGCCCAGAGCGACCAGGGCCAGACCGATCACAATACCGAAAGCCGGTGTTCCGCGTTTCATATTCATCAGTCTTTAACACCTCCCGCTTCGTTTCCTTCCGGTACTCCCTTCGTGGTATTTTTCTGTTTTGACTTCCTTTTGGAGAAGAATCCCTTCCCTTTGCCGGTATGTTCCGCCTCTTCCTTCGCGGCTTCCGCTTTCCCGTCCCCGGGCTTGATCTCTTCCGCCTCTACTTCAGGCTTTGCTGGCTCAGGCTTTACCTCTTCGGCCTTCACATCTTCTGGTTTCGTATCGGCAGGCTTCGCATCAGTAGCTTTCACATCGGCAGGCTTCACATCTTCGGTCTTTGCCTCTTTGACCTTCACTTCTTCGAGCTTCACATCAACGGGTTTTGCCGCTTCGGCCTTCGTTTTTTCAGGCTTCGCTTCCTCGGGCTTTTTTACCTCGGGCTTTACTTCTTCAGCCTTCACGTCTATCGTTTTTTCCGTTTCAGGCTTGATGTCTTTCGCTTTTTCC
>Ga0265298_10007128_pt1 | contig 13657 bp, 9 predicted proteins | sample AusTroGonzalo_MG_3_FD_193486 | JGI IMG/M metagenome (GOLD analysis project Ga0265298, IMG submission 193486) | Bovine rumen microbial communities from tropical cattle in Woodstock, Queensland, Australia - Gonzalo_01 | ecosystem: Host-associated > Mammals > Digestive system > Stomach > Rumen ...
CAGGTCATCGAAGAGGTTATGGATAAACTGTTTTCCGTCCACTTCGGCCGGCTTTTCTTCCTTGGCGGGCACATTGGCTTCGGCCTCTGGAGCAGGGGCCTCAGCGGCCTTGGGCTTGCGGCCGCGTTTTTTGGTCTCGGCCGGTTTTTCGGCCTTGGGCTGCTCCTCCTTCGGTTTTTCTGTCTTAGGGGCTTCCTTTTTGGGCTCTTCCTTTTTGGGGCGTCCGCGTTTTTTGGTGGCCGGTTTTGCTTCGGCGGGTTTCTGGGACTCGATGACGGCTTCCTGGTCCAGGATAGCGAAGCCGAGACCCGCGCGGTCCATTTTCTTGGCGCCTTTGATTTCCAATGATTCTGCAATGCTTCTGAGCTCTTCTTCGCTCATGGCATTCAATTCTAATAAGCTATGGGGCATAAATTGAAATGTGTATTTCGGTAAAAGAGGGCTTCCAGATCTGAAAGCCGTCACAAAGGTAAGAAAAATATGTTGAAATACAAACTACTTCAACATATTATCCATGTAGCTGTCGGATTTCTTGAACCTGAGGAGGTCGGCCAGGGCCGATGCATTGGCCGCGATGCGGAAGCTGTAACTCTTCCACTGGCCCATGGGGACCCAGCTGACGGCAATGTTGAAGCAGTGCAGGTCATAGGAAGCGCTGAACTGCGTGGTGGTAAGGCGCATGGCCATGAGGTCGAAGCCGGACGTGGCCTGGATGCTCAGACGGGGCGTGAGCTTGATATTGCCGCTCAGGTTGATGGTCTGCGTAAAGCGGTTATTGGTCACCAGCTCCTTGGTAGTGGTCTGGTAGGTATAACTCTTGGAATAACTGAACGAGTAGCTGGCGTTGATGGACCAAGGCGCATTGGAGTTCATGTAATACACATAACCGCCGGGGATGTATTCTCCGGTGACGGGATGGTAATAGATTCGCTGGTAGGAATTGGCGTCGGAATTACCGCCGCCCTTGGTGCCGTCGTTGCCGTCTGTGGCGCCCTTTCCGTTGAAGGAAATGGAGGCCGACAGGGAAGCGTTGGTCAGGCGCGCCAGCATGCCGTTCTTGGTAACCTGGTACTTGTTGATGCGCTGGCCCTTTTCATTGATGGCATACGGGTCGAAGTTCAGGTTACCGCTGATATTCAGCTTGTTGAGCAGGTTAGTAGAGGCCGATATGCCGATATTCTGCATCCGCAGGGAATCGGCCAGGAAATTATAGCTGGTGTTGATTGTGAGCTGATCCAGGATTTTCACCTTTTTGCTGCCCGTGCCGGTGGTGTCCCTCAGGTCCCGGACCTTGGCTTCCAGGTTATTGCCGATGGACAGCGACATGGTTGCGCTTTTTCCCCGGCCGGGAGGGGCGGCGGTGTTGTGGTTGCCCGTGATACTATATATATTGTACCAGGATTCGGCATGATAGGAGCCTTTTTTGTCATAATAGGCCTCCTGCTTGCGCCAGCCGTTGAATGCCGTACCCTTTTCCGGCGACAGGTTCACCGATATGGATGGCGTAATCACATGCCGGATGGCCTGCACCTTCCGGTGCTTGCCGAAGTTGAACATGCCGTAGATGCGCGTGGACATGGAAATACTGCCGGAATACGTGTGCGTGGCTCCGAAACCGTTGAAAGCCCTTCCGGGATCTTTTACCTCCTTTTGGGCGATGACTTCGTTGCCGTCTTTGTCCGTTACCAGGATGGGCGTTCCGTCGTCATTCAGCTCCGGCACCAGCGTCTGGGTGCCCTTGGAGAACATCCAGTTCATGCCATAGCTCACGCTGGGCGTGACATTGATGTATTTGAGCAGCGTAAAGTTGGGAAGGCCTATCTGGAACGTATGCGTCATGCCGTTGGTGAGCCTGTCCAGCGTTTTGACGCCCAGGGAGTCTCCCATTTCCTTTACCCTGTATTTGTTGCCGTTGGCGTCGGTCTCCCATACAAAGTTGCCGTTGGCGTCCATTACATAGTCCTGCATGTCCCTCAGTTTGAAGCTGATCTTGTTCTGGAGGGACGTGGAATAGCCCAGGGAAATCTTCTCGTAAAACTTCTCCTTTCCTACGCTGTTTTTCTGCTTGAAAGGATAGAATCGGGTAACCGAGAACGTGACGTTGGGCAGCGTGAAGGAATAGCTGGAGTCCCTGGAATTCTGGTTGTGCAGGGCGTTGACGCTCAGGTTGAACTTGCCGTTCCAGTTGTGGGAATAAGAGATAGAGGAGCTCACCTGATTTTGCTGGGCTTCGGTTACCGAACGGGAATTGTAACGGCTGTTGGACGGGCTGGAGAAGTTCACCGAAGCGCTGAAGGTGGTTCCGGGGTGGGCTTTGGCGTCCTGCGAATGGGACCAGCGGAAGCCGAAGTTCTTGGACTGGACAAAGTCGGCGCTGCCCTTTTCACCGGCCTGGTCGTTGGAGTAGGTGAAGGCAAGGGTGCCGTTGAACTTGTAGTTTACCTTATAGCGGGAGTTCACGTCCACCGACCACGATCCCATGGTGTAGTAGGAGCCGGTGAGCGAGAGGTCGAAGTAATCACCCAGGACGAAGTACATGCCCGCATCGCGGAAATAGAAGCCTCGGGCCTGTTCTTCTCCGAAGGTGGGCATCAGCAGGCCGGTGGCCCGCTGGGGCTTCTTGGGAACGAAGCCGAAGGGGAGGACCAGGGGAACCGGTACGCCGGCCACAACGGGCCATGCAGGGCCGAAAACGGTCTTCTGCGTGGGTTTGGTGATGACCTTGGCCATACTGAGCTTCAAGTAATAGTGGGGCTCCTCCAGGTCGCATACGGTATAGATACCCTCGGTGAGGTTAATGGACTTGTCCGGCATCATCTTGATGTCCTTGCCCTGGAGCAGGCCTTCGGACTCTTTGGTGATCATGTTGGTGATGCGCGCCTTGCGGGTGTTGAAGTTGTAGCGCAGCTCGTCCATCTTGTAGTTCTGGCCGCCTTCGGTCATCTCCGGGAGACCTTCCATTTCACCTGTAGCGGGATTCTTGCGGCCGCTGGCGAATACGGTATTGGTGTGCATGTCGTATTCAATATAATCGGCCGTCAGTTTCATGTCCTGGTAGGTGACGGTGGCACCGCCGTAATAATAGATTTTCCGCTGTCCGTTGGAGAAATCCGTGATGATGGAGTCCTGGGCCGTGGAGAAGGCGGGCTGCTCCAGGGAACTCTTGCTGAGCAGGTCCAGGGAGTCCCGGCGGGCGGTGGCAAGGGAATCGGCGATGCGCAGGGAATCCAGTGGCGTTTCGCGTGTTATTTGCAAGGAATCCGGCACCTGGGGAAACTGACGGGCGTGTGCGCGCTGCCCTAACAGGCAGGCACACAGTCCGGTCAGGACCAGATATTGCAAAAACTTCCTTGCCATTGGATTTTTTTTGCTAATTTTGCGTAAAATATAAGATGCAAATTTAATCCTTATTCCACAATTTTCAAAACTGCATTGTTATGAATACGCGATTCCGTCGTTCCATTATATTATTAGCCGCTGCCGTTCTTGCAATCCCCGTGCCCGTCTCTGCCCAAAGTGGCAAACAGGGCGGTCTTCGCCTCAAAACCGTGGTGATTGACGCGGGTCACGGCGGCAAGGACGCCGGCTGTGTGAGCCGGGACGGAAAAACGTATGAGAAGACCATCACCCTGGATATCGCCCGGCGCCTGAGCAAGAAGATCCAGTCGGCCTACCAGGATGTGGACGTCATCCTCACGCGCAGCGACGACCGTTTTGTGGAATTGGAGAACCGTGCCGTCATTGCCAACAAGGCCAACGCCAACCTGTTCATCTCCATCCACGTGAACTCGGTGGAGAAGGGGACATCGGCCAATGGCTATTCCATCCACGTGCTGGGGCAGTCCCAGCGCAAGGGGAACGACCTTTATTCCAAGAACCTGGACCTGGTAAAGCGGGAAAACTCCGTTATCCTGCTGGAAGACAATTACCAGACCAAATATCAGGGATTCGACCCCAACGACCCCCAGTCGTCCATCATCTTCTCCCTGATGCAGAACGCCCACCTGAACGCCAGCCTGGGCTTTGCCGAAGATGTGGCCGATGCCATGTCCAAGGGCCCGGTCCTCACCAACCGCGGTGTCTCCCAGGATCCGTTCTGGGTGTTGTGGCGCACCACCATGCCGTCCGTGCTCATTGAAGTGGGCTTCATGAGCAATCCCGGAGACCTGGCCACCCTGCGCAGTCCGGAGGGAAGGGACGCTATCGCCAACAATATTTTCAACGCTTTCTGGGCCTTTAAGACCCGCTACGACAAATCCCTCATCCCTGCCGATGTGCCCCAGGCCAGTCAGCCGGCTACTCCTGCCCTTACAAAGCCTGAAACGGAGGCGAAGGAAGTGAAGAAGGAGGAGAAGAAGGAGGAGAAGAAGGAAGTAGCGAAGGCCGAGGAGAAGAAAGTTGTGGAAGAGAAGCCCGTAGTAAAGGAAGAGAAGAAGACGGTTGTTGTGGAGGAAAAGAAGGTTACCGAGGAAAAGAAGGTCGAGGCCGATAAACCTGCCGATATATTCTATGGTATCCAGTTAATGGCCACTTCCAAGCGGAAAGACCTGAAAGATCCTTTCTTCAAAGGATACAAGCCCGTGGAGGTTAAAGTTGGGACGCTTTATAAATATATTGTTTGCCCCGACGCATCATTGAGTGAAGTGAAGAAATCTTTGCCGGCTGTCCGTGAACTTTTCAAAGATTGCTTCATGGTGAAAGTCGAGGACGGAACAACCACCATCGTTCGCTGATTTTTCTTACATACATACGCCTGAAACGGCATTTATCTTTTGAATGATTACTTTGGAATTATTCAAAATTGGATATTTGGCTGTGTTTTTCCTAGGTGCATGTGTTGGCAGATAATGTGCTGATTTTCAATCATTTCATAAACGTTCATTTTAGAGGGTTTCGTTCTATTAATCTAATGATAAATTTTTTATAAAACAATAGTCAAATTATTTTTTTGTAAAAAAGTTTTTCCCCAATTTTGCATTCCGAATAACTCGACACAGCTACATTTTTCTGTTTAAATTCCGGCATGACTGACCAGGAAAGACATATTGCGGTATGGAACAGCTGTCTGCAGATCATTGAGAATAACATTGATCCGCAGCAGTTCGCCACCTGGTTCAAGCCCATCAGGCCTGTCTCGCTGGAAGGGGCCCGGCTCACCGTGGAAGTTCCCTCGGACTTTTTCCGTGAGTACATAGAGGGCGCCTACAAAGAACTTCTCCGCCTCACCATCCGCCGCGCCATCGGCGCCGATGCCCAGCTCTTTTACCTGGTGCGTCCGGTGCAGTACCGGGAAGGCATGTTGCTGCCCGCATCCAAGAGCTCCACTCCCACCAATAATCCGGTGTCGGTTCCCACTTACCAGCCATCCGGTACGCCCAGTCCTTTTGTTTTCCCGGGCACTACGCGCGTAAAGATTAATCCGCGCCTGAATCCGGTGTACTGCTTCGGCAACCTGGTAGAAGGGGAGTGCAATAAACTGGGCGTCAACGCCGGAGAGAGTATTTCCCACGCTCCCGGAAAGACTCCTTTCAATCCGCTGTTCCTCTTTGGCGGCCCCGGTCTGGGAAAAACCCATATCGCCCAGGCCATCGGCATAGATATCAAGGAGCGCTTCCAGGACAAAGTGGTGCTGTATGTCACTGGAAATGAGTTCAAGACACAGTACATGGATGCCGCCAAGGGCAACCGTATCGTAGATTTCATCGCGTTCTACCAGCGCATCGACGTCCTTATCGTGGACGATATCCAGGATTTGCTGGGACAGGCTTCCCAGAACACTTTTTTCAATGTGTTCAACCATCTGCACCAGAACGGTAAACAGCTCATCTTCACCAGCGACCGCGCTCCTGTAGACCTGCAGAACTTCGAGGAAAGGCTGCTGTCCCGCTTCAAGTGGGGCCTGTCCGTAGAACTTACCCGTCCGGATTACAATACCCGCCTGGAGATGCTGCGTGCCCGTGCCCAGCGGGAGGGTGTCGCCCTCAGCGATGACGTCCTGTCCTTCCTGGCCTCCCGGGTCAAAACCAATTTCCGGGAACTGGAAGGCACCCTCACCTCCCTTGTCGCACACGCCACACTGGGACACAGAGATATTGACGTGGAACTGGCCCAGAGCGTCACCGGAAAGATTGTGGGAGAAGACCAGACGCAGGTAAGTATGGAAACCATCATCAACACCGTGTGTGAATATTTCAACATCACCCGGGAAATGATGCTGTCCCGCAGCCGCAAGCGCCAGATCGTCCAGGCCCGCCAGATTGCCATGTACGAGTGCCGCAACCTCATCCAGAACTGCTCGCTCAGCACCATCGGCTCAGAACTCGGCGGCAAAGACCACGCCACCGTCCTGCACGCCTGCAGCACCGTCCAGGACCTCATGTCCACCGATAAACTCTTCCGCCAATGGGTAGAAGACATCGAGGGCATGATCGTGGTTCCCGTGGAGGCGTAAATCCCTTTTACACATCCTTGGTTAAAGCACACTTTTGGTACTAGGAGGCGATTTTTGTGCTTTAGACTGGGTTAAAAAGGGTGCTTAAAGCACAATAACAGCCCTGAGTTGCCCATTTTGTGCTTTAGATGCCCAGTTCACCCCCGTTTAAAGCACAATAACAGCCCTGAATTGCCCATTTTGTGCTTTAGATGCCCAGTTCACCCCCGTTTAAAGCACAATAACAGCCCTGAATTGCCCATTTTGTGCTTTAGCGCGTGGCTCACAAGGGCGCCGGGTGCATCAGAGTCCTATTTTGCACCTGAAGGGTACTAAAACAAGGGTTCCAGTTGCGCTGGAGAGCCGTAGTGCACCTGGAGAAGGAAAAGAATAGGAAATGCCCTTTCTTTTATGTATCTTTGAAGTCAATTAAAACACAACACACTATGGATTCCGCATCTGTCCTCAAAATTTTCAAGGAAATCACCTGTATCCCGCGCGAATCGGGCCACGAAGAAAAAATGACCGAGTACCTGCAGCAGTTTGCCGCCAAGCACGGTCTGGCCTGCAAAACCGACAAAACCGGCAATGTGGTCATCACCAAACCCGCTTCCAAAGGCAAGGAGAATGTCCCCACGCTGGTGCTGCAGGCCCACCAGGATATGGTGTGCGAGAAACTGGCCAGCTTTGACTTCGATTTCCACACCCAGCCCATCCCGTATGAGATTGAGGATGGCTGGATGATCGCCAAGAACACTACGCTGGGGGCCGATGACGGAATTGGCATCGCCGCGTGCCTGGCCCTGCTGGAGAGCGACCTCCCCATGGGCAAGCTGGAGTGCCTGTTCACCATCTCGGAGGAAACCGGCATGGACGGCGCCTTTGCGCTGGAGCCCGGCTTCTTCGAGGGCAAAACCCTCATTAATCTGGATTCCGAGGACGAAGGCTGGCTGTTTGTAGGCTGCGCCGGCGGCATGGACACCACCGCCACCTTCGAATTCACGCGCGAGCCCCTGCGCAAGGATTATAAGACGCTGAAAATCCGCGTTTTCGGCGCCCAGGGCGGCCACAGCGGAGACGATATCAATAAAGAACGCGCCAACGCCCTGCGGGAACTGGTGCGCTTCCTTTTCACGGAGCTTCAGTACGACTTCCAGCTGCTGACCATCGACGGCGGCAACAAGCCCAATGCCATTTGCCGTGAGGCCTATGCTGTCATTGCCGTCCCCGCCGACGAAGTAGAGGAAATGAAAGCCGATGTAAAGGCCTTCAGCGACCTCCTGGCCGCGGAATTCGCCTCGTCAGACCCGGATGTTCGTGCCGACTGCAGCGCCTGCGAGTGCAAAGAGAAGCCCATTGCCGAGGGAGACGCCGCCAACCTGATCGCCACCCTGCTGGCCTGCCCGCACGGCATAGAGAAGATGTCCGTAGACATTCCCGGCCTGGTGGAGACTTCCACCAACATGGCCGCCGCCCATATCGAAGGCGATGTGCTCAAGGTCATTACCAGCCAGCGCAGTTCCGTGGTTTCCGAACTCCATGCCATGGCCGAAAAAGTAGAGGCAGCCTTCTTCCTGGGCTCTTTTGATGTGGAGCATCATGGAGAATATCCCGGCTGGAAGCCCAACCTTCATTCCCATGTACTGGACGTGGCTCACAAGTCCTATGTGAAGCTTTTCGGCCAGGAACCGGAGATCAAAGCCATCCACGCCGGCCTGGAATGCGGCCTGTTCCTGGAGAAGTTCCCGGACCTGGACATGATTTCCTTCGGCCCCACCCTGCGCGGCGTTCATGCCCCTGGTGAAAAGCTGGAACTGGCTTCCTTGGACAAATTTGTGGCCCACCTAAATGATGTCGTGACAAATTTCAGTTAGATTCTTCGCTTCGCTCAGAATGACACTCATCGCTCCTTCCATGCTTTCGGCCGATTTCCTGCATCTGGAAAAGGATGTGGAAATGGTGAACCAATATGCCGATATCTTCCATCTGGACATCATGGACGGTACTTTTGTGCCCAACATCTCCTTTGGATTCCCTGTGGTGGAAGCCATTGCCAAAAAGGCCACCAAGCCCCTGGATGTGCACCTGATGATTGTGCATCCGGAAAAGTACGTAGAGCGTTTTGCCAAGGTGGGCGCCGCCTATATCAGTTTCCATTATGAAACGGCCAGGGAGCAAAGTGCCGATATCCTGGCACAGATCCAGGCGCTGGGCGTAAAGGCCGGCATCGTCATTAACCCGGACTGCCCGGTAGAAGCCATCTTTCCGCTGCTCCCCAAAGTGGACTTTGTGCTGCTGATGAGCGTTTTCGCCGGTTTTGGCGGGCAGAAATTCATTCCCGAAACCCTGGACCGTATCCGTGCCGTCCGCGCCCAATTGGACCGCCTGGGCCGCACCGATGTCCCCATCGAAGTGGACGGTGGCATCGGCCCCGGCAACGCCGCCTCCGTTGTAGCCGCCGGCGCCTCCATGCTGGTGGCCGGCAGTGCCGTATTCAAAGCGGAAGACCCCGCCGCCGTCATTGCTGCGATGCGGGGATAAACCGATTATTATTATAGGGTTCCAGGTGCGTTACGGCTCTCCAGCGCACCTGGAACCCTTGTTTTAGTCCCGTCCAGGTGCAAAACCAGCCCCTGGTGCACCCGGCGCCCCCTTGTGAGTCGCGCGCTAAAGCACAAAATGGGCAATTTAGGGCTTTTATTGTGCTTTAAGCACCCTTTTAACCCCCCTCTAAAGCACAAAAACGCTCTCCCACGCCTATAAGTGTGCTTTAACTGTCAATTTGTCATGAAAGCCGTTGCTCTTTGCAATGGCTTTATTTTTGATTATATTTGTATGATTGAATTAAACTGAATTTACATGATTACACACGATCTTCGGCTCATCGCCGATGCCATCATCGACAAGAAGGGACAGGATGTCGTTTCTTTGGACCTGCGGCAGATTGACGGCGCCATCACGGATTTCTTCGTGGTGTGCGACGGCTCCAACACCACCCAGGTGGGCGCCATTGCCGACAATATCGCCGAGAAAATGAAGGAGGAGGGACATACCCTCTACCGTTCGCAGGGAGAAGGGAACAATTTCTGGATTATCCAGGATTATGGCAATATCGTGGTGCATATCTTCCTGAAAGAATACCGCGAGTTCTATCGCCTGGAGGCTCTCTGGGCCGATGTTCCCCGCAAAGAATACAAAGAGCGGAAGGTTTCCGCAAAAGCAAAGAAGTAAATGGCAGAAAAACGTAAAATAACTTTCAATTTCTCCTGGCTGTATTTTCTCATCCTGGTGGGAATCGGCTTCCTGCTGTTCAACAACCAGCAGAGCGCGTCGCCGGAGAAGATTGAGTGGACCGAGGTACAGGAAATGATCCGCCAGGGAGACGTGGCGGAGATTTCCTTCGTGCGCAATGATTTCAAAGGAGAGGTGAAGGTGAGGCCGGAGCGCCTGGCCAAATACGCCGATAAATTCCGCGGCGGAGTGCCTCCCAAGCGGGCTCCGCAGTTCTTCTTCCTGGTTTCCACCAAGTTTGACCCGGAGGCCAGCTTTGCCGCACTGAATGCCGAACTCACTCCCGTGGAGCAGTTCAAGGTGGTTATCAAGAACGAGGAACGCGTGTGGATGGACATTCTCCAGATGATCCTTCCGCTCCTCATCCTCATTCTGTTCTGGGTGCTGATGTTCCGCGGCATGAACCGCGGTGCTGGAGGCCCCGGAGGCGGAATGAATCCTTTCAATACCGGCAAGTCTACGGCCCGTGAGGCCGAGAAAGGGACGGTAAACGTCACCTTCAAGGATGTGGCAGGCCTGTATGGAGCCAAGGAAGAGGTGATGGAGATAGTGGATTTTCTCAAGAATCCCAAGAAATATACCGCACTGGGAGGAAAAATCCCCAAGGGCGCCCTTCTGGTGGGCCCTCCCGGAACGGGTAAGACCCTGCTGGCCAAAGCCGTGGCAGGGGAGGCCAACGTTCCTTTCTTCTCCATTTCGGGTTCTGACTTTGTAGAGATGTTCGTAGGCGTGGGCGCATCCCGCGTGAGGGACCTCTTCCGCCAGGCCAAGGAAAAAGCGCCTTGCATCGTCTTTATCGACGAGATTGACGCCGTGGGCCGTGCCCGTGCCAAGAACGGAGGCTTTACTTCCAATGATGAGCGCGAAAACACGCTGAATCAGCTCCTTACAGAGATGGACGGCTTCGGTACCAACAGCGGTGTCATCGTCCTGGCTGCCACCAACCGGTCCGATATCCTGGACCAGGCCCTGATGCGCGCCGGCCGCTTCGACCGTCAGATCCACGTGGAGCTGCCGGAACTCAAGGAGCGTGAGGAAATCTTCCAGGTACACCTGCGCGGCATCAAGCTGGGAGAGGACTTCAACGTGGAATTCATGGCCAAGCATACCCCCGGCTTCTCCGGGGCCGATATCGCCAATGTGTGCAACGAGGCGGCCCTCACCGCCGCCCGCCGGGACCACACTGCCGTGATGCAGCAGGATTTTCTGGACGCCGTAGACCGCATTATCGGCGGCCTGGAGCGCAAGTCCAATACCATTCTCACTCCGGCCGAAAAACGCCGTACGGCCTATCACGAGGCCGGTCATGCCCTGGTGGGCTGGCTGCTGCCCTATGCCGACCCTGTGTTTAAGGTGAGCATCATCCCTCGCGGCAATGCCCTGGGCCTCACCTGGAGCCTGCCCGAGGAACGAAAGAACTGGACGAAGTCGGCTATGCTGGACAAGATGTGCATGCTCCTGGGCGGCCGCGTGGCCGAGGAAGTCCTGAACGGAGAACCGTCTTCGGGTGCCCTGAACGACCTGGAACGCATGACCCGCATGGCCTATGGGATGGTCCAATACATGGGTATGAGCGGCAAAGTGGGTCCCCTGTCCTTCTATGATTCTACCGGTAGCAGCGGCTATAACCTGGTAAAACCCTATTCGGAGAAAACGGCCGAACTGATGGACCAGGAAGTGAAGGCCATCGTGGACGATGTCCACAAGCGCACGCTCAAGATAATTGAGGACCACAAGGAGGAATTCATGCAGCTGGGCGCGTTGCTTTTGGAAAAAGAAGTTATCTTTGCAGAAGATATCGAGAAGTTGTTGGGCCCCAAAGCCAAGCCGGCCTCGGACGACCAATTCTCCGATGAAACCGTAACCGCATGAATACTACCGTAAAACGCAGTATATTCGGGATTGTCTTCCTGGCAGTGATGCTGGGAGGACTCCTGTTTCATGAGATCCTGTTCGTCATCCTTTTCGCCTTCATTACCGGCGTCATGCTCTTCGAGTTTTTCCGGATGACCATGGGAAAGGCCTACATGAGCCAGCAGATTACCGCTATTTTAGTGGGAGTCCTTATCTTCCTCCAGGCTCATGATTATTTCCTGGGGATCGGCAGCCTGGAGAAACTGGTGGTGGTAAGCGTGGCCCTCATTCTCATTCTCATGGTAGAAAGCATTTTCCAAAAAGACCATACGAACTTCCTCAAAACCGGTTATCTGTATGCCGGTCTTCTGTACATCGGCCTGCCGCTGGCCCTGTCCAATGCGGTGGTCAGCGCCACAGGGGAGTACAGCGGTCTGCTGATGGTGGCTTTCTTCTGCATCATCTGGGCTTCGGACGTGGGAGCCTACTGCTTTGGCATGCTTCTGGGCCAAAAGGTATGGCCTGCCAAAATGTGTCCCGCCATCTCTCCCAAGAAATCCTGGGCGGGATATGTGGGCGGCCTCCTTACGGCTGTCCTCGCAGGTGCTATCTTGAATTGGACGGGCCTCTTTGGCTTTTCCATGCTGCATTGCCTGGCCATCGCCGCCATCATGCACGTGATGGGCGTTTTTGGAGACCTCTTTGAATCCTTGTGGAAACGGGCGGGCGGCATCAAGGACTCCGGCAACATCATTCCCGGTCACGGCGGCCTTATGGACCGCTTTGACAGCGCCCTGTTCGCCATTCCCGCTGGTTATATATATATGGTATTATCTGGACTTGTATGAAGTGGATTAAAATAGACGAAGACTCCTACGGAACCATCCTCACCTCATGGTGTATCTGCGCCGTGCTCATCTTTTTATCGGCACGCTACATCCCCATCCTGTGGGTGAGCATCCCCCTCTGCGCGGCCATGGTGGTGTTCATGATTTTCATCACCTGGTTCTTCCGCGTCCCCAACCGGGAAACGCCCTTCACCGACGACGACCGTCTGGTGACGTCGGTGGCCGATGGTAAGGTGGTGATCGTGGAGAAGGTATTCGAAAAGGAATTCCTCAAGAAAGAATGCATCCAGATATCCGTGTACATGGATTTCTTTGACGTGCATTGTAATTTCTGGCCCATTACCGGCAAGGTGATCTATTACAAATACCATCCCGGCAAATACATCCTGGCTTTCCATGAGAAGGCATCGGAACTCAACGAGCATTCCTCCTCCTGCCTGGAAAATGAGTACGGGCAGGTATTCTTCAAGCAGATTGCCGGCACGTTCGCCCGCCGCATCGTCTGCTATTCGGAGCCCGGAAAGGTGGAATACCGTGGAGACCAGTGCGGTGTTATCAAATTCGGCTCCCGCATAGACCTGTTTGTCCCGCTGGAAGCCGAAATAAAAGTGAAGGTGGGGGATAAAGTCCGCGCCGTAGAGTCCGTTCTGGCTACTTTGCCCGATCGGCAGTAATCAGTTCCACCAGTTTGTCTACAGCCTCGTCCTCGGGTATATGCCTCAGGACGGGGTCTTTTTTACGGTACAGGGTGACCTTGCCGAAGCCTTCTCCCACGTAGCCATAGTCGGCGTCGGCCATCTCTCCGGGACCGTTCACGATGCAGCCCATCACGGCAATGACCACGTCCTTGAAATGCCCCGTGCGTTCCTTTACCTTATTAAAGGTGTTTTCCAGGTCGTAGAGCGTGCGTCCGCAGCCGGGGCATGCAATGTATTCCGGCTTGTAGAAACGCCGCCTGCAGGCCTGCATAATCTCGTCCTTGAGGTATTCATCCTCGATGGGGATGTCGTCGATCTCATGGTTCAGCAGGGGAGCGCCCCAGTCGCACGCCGCCTTCAGGATAGATGCTTCGCGGGCCGATAGAGATGCCCGGTCAGTGCCGGGCATGACGGGACCGTAGCGCTGAGCGAGGTACTGCGCCACGGGAATCTCATTCTCCGGAGGTTCGGTGAGGGAAACGCGAATGGTGTTGCCGATGCCCTCGGACAGCAGCGTGGAGATGGCTACGCAGCTT
>Ga0265298_10007129_pt1 | contig 13654 bp, 12 predicted proteins | sample AusTroGonzalo_MG_3_FD_193486 | JGI IMG/M metagenome (GOLD analysis project Ga0265298, IMG submission 193486) | Bovine rumen microbial communities from tropical cattle in Woodstock, Queensland, Australia - Gonzalo_01 | ecosystem: Host-associated > Mammals > Digestive system > Stomach > Rumen ...
TAGAGTAGCCGGTAGCAATCAATGAGTTGAGCATTGCCTCATTGAGGTCGTCTCCCAAGCAGCCAACCTCACCCGTAGAACTCATGTCAACACCGAGTACGGGGTCGGCATTCTGCAGACGGGCAAATGAGAACTGAGAGGCCTTTACACCGATGCGGTCAATGTCGAACTCGCTCTTCTCGGGCTTCTGATAAGGTGCGTCGAGCATGATCTTCGTAGCCGTCTCGATGAAGTTGCACTTCAGAATCTTCGATACGAAGGGGAATGAACGAGAGGCGCGGAGGTTACATTCGATAACCTTCACCTCGCGGTTCTTGGCGAGGAACTGGATATTGAACGGACCGCTGATATTCAGTTCAGCAGCAATCTTATGGGCAATCTTCTTGATCTGACGGATGGTAGAGAAGTAGATGTGCTGGGCGGGGAACACCATCGTGGCGTCGCCGGAGTGTACACCAGCATACTCGACATGCTCGGAGATGGCGTATTCAATGACCTCACCCTTGTCGGCAACGGCGTCGAACTCAATCTCCTTGGTCTCGGTCATAAACTTAGAAACCACCACAGGGAACTCCTTCGACACCTCGGTAGCCATATTGAGGAAGCGATGCAGTTCCTCTTCGTCATAGCAGACGTTCATGGCAGCACCAGAGAGCACATACGAAGGACGCACGAGTACGGGATAACCCACCTGTTCAACGAACTCCTTCACATCCTCGAAACTAGTCAGCGCACGCCAAGCGGGCTGGTCAATACAGAGTTTGTCGAGCATGGCCGAGAACTTGTCGCGGTTCTCTGCGCGGTCGATGTTGACAGGCGATGTTCCCAGAACGGGCACACCCTGACGGTACAACTTCATGGCGAGGTTGTTAGGAATCTGACCACCCACAGAGACAATCACACCCTTGGGCGATTCGAGGTCGATGACATCGAGCACACGCTCCAGAGAGAGTTCGTCGAAGTAGAGACGGTCGCACATGTCGTAGTCGGTAGACACGGTCTCTGGGTTGTAGTTGATCATGATCGACTTGTATCCCAGTTTGCGGGCCGTGTTGATGGCATTCACCGAACACCAGTCGAACTCGACAGACGAACCGATACGGTAAGCACCTGAACCTAAGACAACTACCGACTTCTCGTTCGTGTAGTAGTTGATATCGTGTGCAGGCTTGTACTGCTCGCCCTGAGGATTGCCGAACGCAGGTGTGTGCGTGTAAGTGAAATAGAGGTAGTTCGTGAGTTCGGGATGCTCAGAAGCCACCGTTGGGATGCGCTTCACACTGGGCATGATGCCCTTCTCCTTACGATACTTACGAACGGCCAGGTTCTCTTTCTCCATATTGCCACCCTCTGGTTTCAGTACGAAGCGGGCAATCTGGAAATCACTGAATCCACAACGCTTTACCTCCAACAGCAACTCGTCGGGCACTTCTTCCAGTTTGTTGTATTTCTGGAGATCATGCTTCAGGTCAACGATGTGCTTCAGGCGCTCCAGGAACCAGATGTCAATCTTCGTCAACTGCTCGATGCGTTCGATGGTATAACCTTCTTCGAGGGCCTGGGCGATGGCGAAGATACGCAGGTCAGTAGGATTAGCCAGTTCTTCTTCGAGGTCATCGAACTTCGTGTGGTCATTGCCCACGAAGCCGTGCATGCCCTGACCAATCATACGGAGACCTTTCTGAATCATTTCCTCAAAACTGCGTCCGATGGACATGATCTCACCGACTGACTTCATGGAAGAACCGATCTGACGGCTCACACCGGCAAACTTGGTAAGGTCCCAACGGGGGATCTTACAAATCATATAGTCGAGGCTCGGGGCCACGTAGGCTGAAGAAGTGGTGCCCATCTCGCCAATCTGGTCGAGGGTGTAGCCAAGGGCAATCTTGGCAGCGACGAAGGCGAGGGGATAGCCTGTGGCCTTCGAAGCAAGGGCTGAAGAGCGCGAGAGACGGGCATTGATCTCGATGATACGATAGTCGTTGGTCTCTGCGTTGAAAGCGAACTGAATATTGCACTCGCCGACGATGCCGAGGTGCTTGACGCACTTGATGGTGATTTCTTGCAGCATCTTGACCTGATCCTCCTTCAGTGAACAGGTGGGTGCTACGACAATCGACTCACCGGTATGGATGCCGAGGGGATCGAAGTTCTCCATTGAGGCCACCGTGAAGCAACGGTCGTTGGCGTCGCGGATGCACTCGAACTCAATCTCCTTCCAACCCTTGAGGCTTTCCTCGACGAGGATCTGAGGAGCGAAGGTGAAGGCCGACTCAGCCAGTTCGATGAACCGCTTCTCGTCGGGACAGATACCAGAACCGAGACCACCGAGGGCGTATGCGGAACGGATCATAATGGGGAAGCCTATCTCGTGGGCTGCCTTCAGCGCATCTTCCATCGATTCAACGGCGTGGGATACAGGTACCTTCAGATTGACCTCGGCCAGTTTTTTAACAAAAAGGTCGCGGTCCTCAGTATTCATGATGGCCTCGACACTTGTTCCTAAGACTTCAACTCCGTATTCTTTCAGGGTACCATTCAGGTATAGTTCCGTTCCGCAGTTCAGCGCGGTCTGTCCTCCAAATGCCAGGAGAATGCCGTCGGGCCGTTCTTTCTTAATGATTTCGGTAACGAAATGTGTATTTACGGGTTGGAAATACACCTTGTCTGCAATACCTTCGCTGGTTTGGATGGTAGCGATGTTGGGGTTAACGAGTACGCTTTTAATGCCTTCTTCGCGAAGCGCCTTCAAAGCCTGTGATCCAGAGTAGTCAAACTCTCCTGCTTGTCCGATTTTCAAGGCACCCGATCCGAGTACCAGCACCTTCTTCAGTTCTTTCTTCATAATGTTTTTTTGCGTTGATTTTAGATTAAAATCCTAAATTCGCGTGCAAAGGTACACAGAAATTCTGACTTAACAAACGATTATTCACGGAAAATTGATTTCTATGCAGAAATTTTTATCTTCCGTGAATAACTATGCAAGTAAGATGAAGGAATTACTGGTTGGAATTCATCATCTGTTGGAGAAATGACGGTATCTGTCGCTCCTGAGAAGAAGCGGGCATCGGCATGCTCTTGGGCTGCTTCTTCAGTTTAGCCAGATAGTAGGCCTTCACATCTTCCCATTTATAATAAGGATACATGTTGGTCTCTACGGGCATCGTTACCTCGTTCTCATTGAGCAGGGCCTTCACCAGGATATCGCCCGTGCCTTTCTTCGGACGGTAGAAAATCAACTGGATGTTACAACCGGTGGGGATGACCATGTAACTGCGGAAGTACTTGTCGAGTTCGTCGAGGTTGTCGATAGAACAGCCTGTGCCACCGAGTTCCATCAGGGCAACGATGGGCAGCACCACGGTGTCGTGACCAAAGCGCAAGGTAGCCTGTTTGGTGGTGACGGTATCAGCCGTCTCGATGATGTTTCTCAGCAGGTTGGCCTGTGCCCAAGGCATCGCGTGGTCGGTCTGAGGCGCATTTGCGTAGTTCAGATACCAGTAGAGGTTGTTGTTGATCCAGCACTTATAGAGTTCCTCGGGTGTGAAGAGTTCAAGCAGTTCGGTATCGCCGTCGTGGCTCTGCTGGTTGGTGGCAATGTCATAGAGGTTGCCCATCAGCGTGCGGGGAATCAGGTTCATATACACCCAGTCCTGATCGGTGAAGAGGGCCTTCATCAGGCGACGGGGATCTCTCATCTTATTCTCGTAATCGCTCTGGATGGGACGAGCCTTACCCTCGTTGGCACGTTGCAGACCGTCTCTCGAGGCATTCATATACCTCATGTTGGCTTCATTGGCCTCGTTGTGGATGCGTACGGTGGGATTGGCCGATGCCAGTTCCTCACACTCTGCAATCATCGAGAGGATGGCACGTACCGAGGTGGTACTGCGGGCGTCGATCAGAAGATTGGGCGCCTTGAAGATCTCCGGGAAATTCTGTGCCATACGCTTGGCGATGCCATGATGCTGCTTCTCGCCGACATCCGACAGGTCACCCAGTCTTCCTCGGCTGGTCTTCTGGATCTCCTCGAGTTTAGCCAGTGCCTTTTCACCTAAGGCCGACAGCACACCGGCCTTCTTGGCATCCCTCAGGGTCGTAATCGGTGTCGAGTAGTCGCGCTCGTTGAGGAGCCATCTGGCACCATGACGGCCGTAGTGACTCATGTAATAGGGCTCGTAGCCCTTGGGCGTCGGGGTCAGGGCTTTACGGGGCAGACGGTCATAGTCGGTAGCGTTGCCGCCTGCCAGGAACTTGTCTGCGGTGATTTCCTCTAATGCACTTTTCTCGAATGCTTGCTTCGTCTGGGCCGATACTGTCATAGTAAGCGCCAGACCGAAAATAGTAATGATAGCCTTCATTTTGTTATGGTTTAAGTTTGTTAGAAATGAATTTTTTCTTAATCGCTGTCGGTGGCCCTGAGGATGATACTCGTGGCACCGATGGTGAAGAGCGTGCCGTCGTCGATGATTCGCCGCTCCTTGGGCGAGAGTTCTACATTATCGACGAAGGTGCCCGTATTGCTGTTGTTATCCTTGAGGGTGTAGCGCAAGTGTCCGTGCTTGTCTCTTGAAACGGTGATGGTACAATGGTTCAAGTCAACACTGGGGTCTACGGTCTCAAAGGTACAGTTGGCAGGGTTGCCTTTCTGGTAGCGGCCTATCACATTGTCGCCCATCCTGAGAGGGATAACCTGCTTATAATGGAATACATTTTCTATGACGACCACCGATCCGCAACCTTCCTCGTTGGCCTGCTCGTCAGGATTCTCGTCTTTCTGCCGGTTCTTCAACTTGCTCACACCCATGCGGATGCCAAACTCTTTGCCACAATCGGGACACTTGAAGACCAGTGACTGTCCGGCTTCATACTGAGTCTCATCGAAGGTGATGTATTGGTCGCACTTCGGACACCTGACGCGCTTCATAAGTTTAGCCTTTGTCTTTTAGTTTGAGTACCCAAGCCTCCTCGAATCCCTTATTGTCGCGGATGCGGTTCAGACGGTTGTAGGCTGCGTTCATGGTCTCGAAATGACCGCAGACCACGCGCGTCACATTGTTGCGCACGAAGATCTCGGCCTCTTTGAAGCCACGCTTGTGCAACTCGTCGACGAACGCCTGTGCATTTTTCTTCGACACATGACTGGCCAGTACGAGGCAATAGCCTGTCATCTCTGTGGGCTGTGCCGCAACGGTATCTTTCTTCACCTCTGCCACAACTTTATTAGCAACAGTCGTGTCGGCAGCAATCTTCAGGGTTGTATCGGGCTTGACAGCGGGTTTATGCACCTTGGTCACGAGCAACGGATTATTGAGTTGCCCCATGTTCATCTGTGTGGAATCGCTGTTGCTCACGGGTGTGGTCATCAGGAAGAAGGCCAATACGGCGGCAGCAACAGCCACCGTATTTCGGATCCACGACATCTTGATGACAAAGGCACGGTCGTCATCCTCATCGTCTGTCGTCAGACCGACAAGCACGGGAGCCGTATTTTCTGTTTCAGTCTTCTCCTCTTCAACAGCAGGCGCAACGGTGGCAATGGGCTTCATCTCATAACTGCTGAGTCCGTAGAGGTCGGGCGTCAGGATACCAGCCTCGCAAGGAGAGAACAGGTATTTACCTTCCTCATTCAACGAGAGTTGGCCGATATCGTTCAACTCATAATACCCCGCAGTGGCAATATGCTGCTTCAGTTCTTCAACCTCACTCTCTATTCTGCGCAGGGCCTCAGGATAACTGATGTCGTAGGCTTCGATATACGACTGCACAAGCAGTGAGTCGTTCATCGTGAGTTGCGGATTAAAGCCCAACGTGCGCAATGGAGGGAGGAACATCTGGTCATCAGCATCATAATGCGCCTCTACGTGATGGGTCATAAAACCACCGAGACCCGGCACGATTACGCAGTCGTTGCTGAGCAGAAGTATCTCAATATGTCTATCTAATTCAATCATGGTCGCAAAATTAATGCTTTTTTCTGAGAAAAACAAATAAAAAGTACCTTAAAATTTCGCAAAAATGATTTTTTTGATGTAACTTTGCATCCAAATTAGAATTATATGGAATATATCAAGACGGAAATAGCAGGTGTATTCATCATCGAGCCACGTGTGTTTAGTGATGCCAGAGGCTATTTCATGGAGGCATGGAAAGAGGAGGAGTTCAATGAGCACATCGGTCCGGTGAAATTCATACAGGACAATGAGTCGAAGTCGTCTTATGGCGTTCTTCGTGGTTTGCATTATCAGAAAGGTGAATGGTCGCAGGCCAAACTCGTCAGGGTGATCAAGGGCCGCGTGCTCGATGTGGCTGTCGATCTCCGAAAGTCCAGTCCAACCTTTGGCAAACATGTGATGGTGGAGTTGAGCGAAGACAACAAACGTCAGTTTTTCATCCCCCGTGGATTTGCGCACGGTTTCCTGGTATTGAGCGAAGAGGCTATCTTTACTTATAAGGTAGACAACCCCTATAAGCCCACCGAGGAAGCAGGTATCCGTTGGAATGATCCCGATCTCGCCATTGAGTGGCCCATCGACCCTGCTGTGGTCCAGACAAGTGAGAAAGATTTAAAGCAGCCCTTATTAAAAGAGGCTGAAGTATTTGAATAACAATGATTTATCATCATGAATATAGCAATTGTAGGAACGGGTTATGTTGGTCTTGTATCAGGAACGTGTTTCGCTGATACTGGTGCAAATGTGACTTGTGTTGACGTAGACGCTAATAAGATAGAACGTCTGAAAGAGGGAATCATTCCCATCTATGAACCGGGACTTGACGAACTGGTCAAGAAGAATGTGGCCGCAGGACGACTGAAGTTTACGACCGATCTGGCATCAGTACTGAATGATGTGGAGATTGTTTTCTCCGCCGTAGGCACACCGCCCGATGAAGACGGCAGTGCAGATTTGAAATATGTGTTGCAGGTGGCCAAGACCATCGGCGAGAATCTCAATAAATATGTGGTGGTGGTCACCAAGTCTACCGTGCCTGTGGGTACGGCCAAGAAGGTGCGCAAGACTATCGAGGACGAACTGGCCAAGCGTGGTGTAGACATCGCGTTCGACGTGGCTTCGAATCCTGAGTTCCTCAAGGAGGGTAACGCCATCAAGGACTTCATGTCGCCCGACCGCGTTGTGGTGGGTGTAGAGAGCGAGCAGGCCAAGAAGGTGCTCACCAAACTCTACAAGCCTTTCCTCATCAACAATTTCCGTGTGATTTTCATGGATATCCCGTCGGCAGAGATGACAAAGTATGCTGCCAACTCGATGCTGGCCACCCGTATATCCTTCATGAATGACATTGCTAATTTATGCGAGCGCGTAGGCGCGGATATAAATATGGTACGCGCGGGCATAGGTTCCGACACCCGTATCGGACGTAAGTTCCTCTATGCCGGTTGTGGTTATGGTGGCTCTTGTTTCCCCAAGGATGTGAAGGCCCTCATCAAGACGGCCGATCAGGCAGGCTATTCAATGGAGGTGCTTAAGGCCGTAGAGCGTGTGAACGAGAAACAGAAGAGTGTGCTCTTCGAAAAACTTGTCAAGGCCTATGGTAGCGAGGATGCTTTGAAGGGAAAGACCATCGCCATGTGGGGTCTCTCGTTCAAGCCCGAGACCGACGACATGCGTGAGTCGACGGCTCTGGTGATGATCGGCAAACTGCTGGCGGCTGGCTGTCAGATTCGTGTGTACGACCCCATTGCAATGGAGGAATGTAAACGTCGTATTGGCGAGACTGTCGTTTATTGCCGTGATATGTATGATGCCGTGCTCGATGCCGACGCGCTGCTGCTGCTTACCGAGTGGAAGGAGTTCCGTCTGCCGGGATGGGGTGTCATCAAGAAGGCGATGAAGCGACCGCTGGTCATCGACGGACGAAATATATTTGATACGGAAGAACTAGAAGAAAACGGTTTTGAGTATCACTGCATAGGAAAATGAGACGATTACCAATCATCATCATTGCAGTCTTGATGCTGATGGGCTGCGGGAACCGTTCTGCCAATGTGTCTGTGGCGGAACGGGAGGAAGACCGCGACTCGAAGGCGATGCTACAGGGCTTATGGGTGGATGACGAGACCCAGGAGATGGCCGTTCTCGTGAAAGGCGACACCATCTTCTATTCCGACTCGACCAGTATGCCTTCCTATTTCTGCATCGTGGGCGATTCCCTCGTGCTGGCATCGGGTGCCACCTATAACATCGACCGTCTCACAGCGAATCTATTCTGGTTCCACAATCAGAATGGTGACCTCGTGAAATACCGCCGGAGTGATAATCCGGAAGACACGGCTTGGGTGCACGATTCGCCGCACATCATGACCTATACCCATCAGGTGAAGACCGATTCTATGGTGAGTTTCGGTGGCGAGCGCTACCATTGGTATATTGCCATCAACCCCACGAAATACAAGGTGGTGAAGCATTCCTATAGCGACGATGGTGTCGAGGTGGACAATATCTATTACGACAACATCATGCACATCAGCGTCTATAAAGGTGCGCAGAAACTCTTCTCGAGCGATTTCCGTAAGAGTCAGTATGGCAAGTATGTGCCAGCCGACTTCTTGGAGCAGGCGGTGCTGGGCAATATGGAGTTCAGTAGTATCGATGCGGCAGGTCTGCACTTCAATGCCACCCTTTGTATTCCTGATGGCGCCAGTTGCTACCTGGTAGAGACCTTGATCTCGTACAAGGGAGAATTAACTATGAAAACCATTGAGTATTAGTCGCCCGTCCAGGCGTCTAACAGCATTCTGGCTATTGAGAGTTTTTCCGGGATATCGGGCAGGTGGTCTTTCTTGAACCATCCGCCTTTGGCTATCTCGCTTTGCTGCAGGTGTATCTCACCAGAGACATAGTCGGCATTAAAGCCCACCATCAGTCCACAAGGGTAAGGCCAGGGCTGTGAGCCGAAATAGCGGATATTGGTGATAGTGACACCTGTCTCCTCAAGTGCCTCACGGGCCACGGCTTCCTCAAGTGTCTCACCTGTCTCAACGAAGCCTGCCACCAGTCCGTAGTAGTCGCGCTTGAAATTCTTGGCTCGCACCAGAAGCACCTCATCGCCCCGATGAATCAGTACGATGACGGCCGTTGCCAACTGGGGCCAGACCTCCTTACCGCACTCCGTGCATTTCTTCGAGATGTCCGTATCCATGCGCATCGGTGCACCACACACGCCACAATACTTCGTATTCTGATCCCAATACAACAGTTCCTGACACTTGCCCGCCTTCAGATAGAGCGGCTTGGGCAACTTGAAATAACTCTGTCGCAGGGGACACATCTCATAACGCGCATCGTCCACAATGGGGGCATCGATACGGTAGGTCTTCACCGCAACACCATCCAGCGGCGTGATGTTCATCACGTTCGTCCAGGGCTTAACCTCTGTGGGGGCTTCCTCCTGCAGAGGGATAGTATAACTGCCGTCAGTGCATTTCTCTAGCAGCAGGTCTTCTTTGCAGAAAACAAAATAATATTGTTTCACGGCTTATCTCTCTTTTCCGAATAATTGTTTGTAATCACGTGCCAGAGCGGGCTTCACCCATTCCTCGGGAACGAATTTCCAGTTGTTATTGGGCTGAGGGTTCACCACACCCATCTTCCGGATTTCTTCTGTGAGATAATGGCGCTGATCCATGTCGGTATGCCAGATGACGCGTTTCTCCAGTTCCTCCTTGGGAATACCAGCACCGAGTGTCAGCAGTTCACCGCCGCCATTGGCACGATAACTGTTCATCACCACCTTATACCATTTCTTCTCATCGAAAGGTTCTCCGTTCGACATTCTGAGAATCCTGACCTTCTGGCCGTCGGGCTTTGTCACGTCCACTTCGTAGTCGATGCCACAGGCAGAGTCGAAGTTGAAGGTGTAATATTGGAATCCCGTGCGCTGCTGGTCGCCGGTGGTATTGTCATTCAGTCTGAGGGCATGATCCTCGGGCTTGGTCATCGTGTTGGTCCACATGTCATAACTGTACTCCAGATGCTTACGCACCTCTTCGCCTGTCAGGCGCAGCATGAACATCAGGTTCTCAAAGCGGTAGAGTTTGAACATATCGGCTTGTGTCACATCGCCAGCCTGAATTACGCTATTGAAAGCCAGCGGGGCATTGAACGAGATCTCCGCACCCGAGATCTTCATCTGCAGGTTGTGGATGAGATCGGTAAAGGCCGAGTTTCCGAAGAAACCTTCGCGTGAGTAGACGGGGCTCTCGAATCGTCCGATCTTACGGCTCACATACTGCTTCACAGCATCGATCTTCGGTTGGAAATGACTGAGCATCTGCTCGTCGATGGCCTCGTCGACCACGCTGACAATCTCGCCTTTGATATCCTTCTTGGTCAGATGACCGTTCTTGTAGGTCAGTTCGATATCTGCCTCTGCCACGTTCTGCACATAACAACTGGGGTCGATGCAGAGCACTTTCTTGCCGGCCTTATTGGTAATCCATTCTTTATGAACCTGATGGTCGTGACCGAAGAAGATAATGTCGAAACCTGGCACTTCCTTGGCAACGGCTTCTGTGGCATCCTCTTCGTATTCATTCGTCTTGATGCCACCGCTTAGGCCGGAGTGGAACAGACCGAAAATCAGATCAGGACGCTCTGTATCCTGGATGTACTTCACCCATTTCCTGGCACAACTGGTCATCTCCTCAAACTCTAATCCTTTCCAAATTGACTTGTTCAGCCAGTTGGGGATGGCAGGTGTCAGCATACCGATGATGCAGATCTTCACGCCATCGACATAATGCACGGAGTAGGGTTGCAGACCTGTGTAGATGCTCTGCGGGTCGGCCTTGCCGTTTTTGAACTCCTCCTTAACGATGTTTGCACCCAGCAAAGGACAGCGCACCTCACGGATCCACTTGTCATAAACCTTATGGCCGGGCTCGATATCGTGGTTACCCACGGTTTCGGCATCATATTTCATATAGTTGATCACCGAAGCCGCCAGGTTCTCATCCTCGGGCATCACATAGTTCGACCAATACACACAAGGCTGTCCTTGCAGGATGTCGCCATTGTCAATCAGCAGCAGGTTGTCGCCATATTGCTGACGCTGTTTCTTGATATAGGTATTGGCACGTGTAAGTGTTCCGCTGATGGGCTTGTTGTTCATGAAGTCCCAAGGGAAGAAATGGCCGTGCACATCGCTTGTCTCTATTACCTTAAGCCGTACTGTCTTCGTGGCAGGCTGGGCTGTTACTGTCAATATCATAGCCGTAAAGGCTATCGTTAGTATGGATTTTTTATTCATCGTCTGTTTATTTTTGTGCAAAGTTACGAAAAAAACTCAGTTTATGCAAATATTGGTATGGTTTTTGCTGCTTTTGGGGTAAAGAATACTTAAAAGTAAGGAGGATTAAATATGGCATTTGTTGATTATTATAAGATTTTAGGCGTTGACAAGACGATTCCCCAGAAGGATGTGAAGAAGGCATATTTGAAGCGTGCCAAGCAGTTCCATCCCGATCTTCATCCCGATGACCCGAAGGCGCAGGCCAAGTTCCAGGCGTTGCAGGAGGCCTATAATGTGATCAGTGATCCTGAGAAGCGCAAGAAATACGACCAATATGGTGAGCAATGGAAGGAGGCTGCGCAGTTCGGCGGATTCGGCAGGGGCGGCACTGGCGGCGGCAATCCCTTTGGTGGTTTCGACTTCTCGGGCTTCAGTTCCGGTGGAGCAGGTGGCTTCAGCGATTTCTTCGAGACTCTGTTTGGCCGTAAGGGTCAGCAGGGTGGGGGCTTTGGTGGCTTCCAGGGCTTTGGCGGTTCATCACCTCGCACCAGTACTGGCGAGATGAGTGCCAATGTCACTATTGACCTCTATACGGCCTTGTTGGGTGGCGAGGTCATTCTGGCGCTCTCCAACGGCCAGAAGGTCAAGATGAAGGTAAAACCCGAGACACAGCCTGGTACGAAGGTCCGTCTGCGTGGTAAGGGCTATGACCGTGGTGATGGTACTTTCGGCGACCTCGTCATCACCTATCAGGTCAAACTCCCCACCAACCTCACCGAACAGCAGAAACAACTGTTACGTCAGATGCAGCATCTGTAAATATTCTGCCCCATAAGCACGCTTCACAAATAAAGGCACCCTTTCGGATGCCTTTAATTCGATACTCTAATCTTTCCGCATTCTGTGCATTTCAAGACCCAGGGCCGAGAAACCGGCTATGGACATTAAGGTTGAAACAGTGAGTTTGGTTAACTCTGCGATACCGTTCAGCGTTGCAATGCCGGCAACCGAAGCAGAGAGTGCGATGGCAATGATAGCCAGGATAACCAGAAGTCTACGAGAAACGGTGATCTTCCCCCTTTTATGTAATGCGCCTAATAACAGTACGGCTGATGCAATAATTAATGTCAGACCATTGATGCCTTTCAGCAGGGTGAGCCAGCCGATACCTGTTTCAATCATGCCCATAACTGTAGCGACCACAAAGAGACAGCCTGCAACAGCGAAGAGGGTATAGCCTATGATGGACGCCACTTTCCCGCCCAACTTGCGGGGCTGGCCCGTTGCAGGGTCGATGGCCTTACCATTATACTTGAATTTGATGATCAACCAGCGAATCAAAACTGGTACCATAAGGATTAAGGCCATGACGATAAAGATGATCACCGCTTTTCCACTTATCCCTATGAACATCTGCAAGAAGAATACGAGAAGAACAACGGCTGATATAATACCAAAGTACTTAACATTCTTTGAGTAATCTGCCTCTTTCTCAACGAGGGTCTTCAGGTCATAGGAACCGTAGTCCTCCTTCTTCGTCCGTCTTAGGATGACGAATCTGAAGATCAGCGAAGCCACCCAATACACGCCCAGTATGATTATACCCAGGAGTGTCAGCCGACTATAGGTCCAAGCCCACCATGCCATTGCGGGCACAAAGATCAGATCTCCCCAGATTAATGCCTCTTTGGCATTTTGACGGATGTCTGCAAACTTGCGGTACATTGCCTCGCGGAGTTGCTCATCAGAAACAATCTCCTGACCGTCCAACCTTTCATCCATCAGGTTGTATGAAGCCTTCAATTCATCCAGTTCATGGAGTTCAAAAATATTCTCATTCATAATTTTTACGAATTAATTAGTTTGACATTGATTTTAGTTGTTCCTTGATGCGGAACAGACGACTGGTGACGGCTGCGGTAGAGAGACCGACAATCGCGCCAATCTCGTCATACCTCATACTCTCCAGCCACAGAAGGATGATGGCGCGGTCGAACAACTCAAGGCGATTGATTCTGTCGTACAGCATCTTGATTTGCTTACCACCTTCATCGGAATCACTCATCACACCTTTGTCGATGACAAGCGGAATGGTTGGTACATTCCGTTTCTTGCCGCGCTCAATGTTGCAGCACGTGTTCAGGCTGACACGCCAAATCCACGTTTTCGGGCTGCTCTCACCACGGAACTTGGCAAAGCCTTTCCAGAGATTGACCAACACTTCCTGGAAAAGGTCTTCCACATCAGTAGGGTTGTCTGAGAAAAAGTAGCATACCGTGTAGATTGTCTTACGGTATTCTCGGACCAGTTTTGTGAATTCTAATTCAATTTCTTTCATCTTTTTGAGGGTTTATACAACCATTTAGTACCCACTTTTGAGGATTCCTTTCGTAAAAAT
>Ga0265298_10007130_pt1 | contig 13654 bp, 11 predicted proteins | sample AusTroGonzalo_MG_3_FD_193486 | JGI IMG/M metagenome (GOLD analysis project Ga0265298, IMG submission 193486) | Bovine rumen microbial communities from tropical cattle in Woodstock, Queensland, Australia - Gonzalo_01 | ecosystem: Host-associated > Mammals > Digestive system > Stomach > Rumen ...
CTTGTCCTGCTGCTTTGCGTCGTTCATGCCAGCGAGAGCCTTGATGAGACCCATCGTAAGGGATATAGCCTCGGCGATAAGGCCGATGATACCCATAGCGCTATTGATAGCCACGCCAGCGGCAGTCATTCCAGCAACGTAGGTAGGAATAATCGCTATCACGTCGAGAATGGCATTGCCAACCTCCTTAAAGGCTTTCGTTTCGTTGTCAGTCTCGTCGGTAAAGAGGTCGAGGTTATCCATTATCTCACCGAAAGCACCTTTGATTACATTGGTGGTGTTCTTCCAGTCGTTACCGAATTTCTTTGCCGCTCCGTGGCGTTTGTTCAACAGATTCACATAACGTATGAGTATCTGCAACTCACCTTGAGCCTTCGTTACATTCTCACCTCTCGTTACAGCCTCCGCTCTCATTTCGGTGGCAGACATATTCGCAAACTGCGCTATCTGCTCTTCTGTGATAACAAGTTTCTGTGTCTTTGCAAGTTGCTGGAGTTTTGCAGTAAACTCCTCCTGCGACAAGCCTTTGTTCCTCTCACGCAACTCTGCCATCTGCTGCAAGGCGGCAATGTTCGCCTGTTCGTTGGCGATACCACCCTCCCGCTTCGATATTTCGCCTTCCAACTTATCTTTGTTCAATGCGCCAGTAGCAACACCAAGTTCCTTTACCTTCGGGAGTATCTGTTCAATCTGACGCTGGTAGTCACGGAGAGAATCGCCCAACCAAAAGCCTCTCTTGTTCAACTCTGCCTCAAGTTTCTCAATCTGGCTAACGATGGTTTTCATATTTGCAGGGTCGAGGTTGGTTAGTTGCTGCCTCAACTCCTGCAATTTCTGTAGCATGGCACGAATGGCGACATCCGAAGCGTTCTCCATATTCTCGAATAGGCGGGTGTACATATCGCTACCCTTAAAGTCCTCAAAGATAGCCTTGTCGATACTCTTGTCACTCTCCTTACGAGCGGCGGTTTTCATTTGATTGCGAATAGCCTCATCTATCGGGTTTCCGTTCTTATCGGTGAGGTTGTCGATGTCGATGAACTGCTGCATGAGTTTCACGCGGGCGGCGGCTATCTTGGTGAATGAATTTTCGAGGTACTTAACATAGGTACGCATACGCTCCTCGTTTGCCTTCTCGTCGAGTTTATTGATGTCGTCGAGCATCTTCTTGTAGGCATCCTCGTATTTCTTCATATCGTCGCCAGCCATACCACCGAACACTCCGTTGGCGAATGTGGCTGTACCCTTCTTACCTGTTTCCTTCTCGTAAGCGGCGTTCACCTCGTCAACCCATTGCTGTGCTATCTCGTCGGCACGTCTGCGCATATCGTTTGTGGTAGTGCCGCCAGCACCGAACAACTGCATGGCGATGTCTGTCGGGATATTGAGTTTACGAGCCTCGATTGTACGGTTGTAGTCGGCCATCATATCCTTCAATTCATTATTGAAGTCTTTGATAGACTGCTCTTTATTCTCGATTTCAAACTCAACACGCATCTTTGCGACAAACTGGCTCAACTCTTTTGCCGCCTCTTTCTTGAGTGTCTTTGCATACTTTTCGAGTTGGGTGAGGCTGTCCGCGAGAGCATCTTTGCTTGAAAAATCAAGCATATCAATGGAAATGTTGTATTTCTTCCTGTTCTTTGCGCTGATAAGTTGATTGAAAGCCTCCTCGTAACTATTGCGGACTTTGGCGGCTGCGGTGTTCTTGTCGTAGTATTGTGTCAGTTTTTCGTATTCAGACTGCATTTGCTTGACAAGGGTAAGCATTGACTTGAAGTCTTGTGTAGCATCTTTCGTTGCAGCCCTGCTTTGTTTGTCGGCGAGGTCAATACCTCTCATTTGGGCAACAATCTCGTAGTCTTTGATTTCCTGCTCTATCTGTTTTATCTCCGCTTCGGTCACGAGCATACCAGCGAGTTTTGCCTTATTGAGTTGCTGTAGTTCCTCACGAGATTTTTTCCACGCAGAAGCAACCTCTTTGTTTCTCGCAGAAAGACCACCTGTCATATTGGCAGCGGTCGAGGCCATGCGGTTGTAACGCTCAAGCAATTTTGCATCTTTATCCCAATTTGCGCCGAGCATCTTTTGAAGCCTCTTATTGTAGTCTTTCTCGTATTCGGACAATTCGCCTCTCGCGTTCTTAACCAACTCATTGTATTTAGATTGTGTTATCAAACCATACTTTAGTTGGATGTCGAGTAACGCTATCTGATGCTTCTCCTGCTCATCCTCAATCTGTTTGTTGGTAAGGATGTGAGCCTGTTCTTTGGCATTTATATTCTTGACCTCCTGCTCGAAGCGTTTGTTTTCTGCTTCCGTAGCGGCTTCTGCCTGTCGCACACTTTCTTGGTATGCGTTGGCCTCTGCCTGTGTAGCAAAGCCGATAGTGCCAACTTCCTCAATGAGGACTTTCTGCATTTCCTTACCAGCCGAGCCGAGGTCGGTAAAAAAGTCGGCGAGACCGTCCCAATCGTTTTCGATGTTCGCTATCTCATCGTTACCAAACCATTCGCGAACAACTTGAAGGCCGAGGTTTCTCAATTCACCCTTCGACAACTCACTACCCTTCTCCTGTATTGCTTTACGGAGAGCCTTTTCGTAATTGTCGATAATATTCTTTGCGTCCTCCTTGCTAATCTCACCTATCTTCTGTGCGGTGTAAGCCTCTCCTGTCGGGTCATTCGGGTCTTTAATTCTCCTGTTGATGTTCTCTCCAGTAATATCATCAATCCAGTCGCTCTTCTGTTTATCTATCGCCTCACTCTTCTTTGCCTCACCCTCCTCTTTCAGTTTTTGGTTGGCGACGACGACCATTGCATCAAACACACCTTCGTATGCTCCACGCAACTCATCGAGGGACATTTTTTCATCAACAAGGTAGTTAAGGTATTCGCCGTACTGATTGTTCATCTTCTGAACAGCCTCGCGACGAGCCTCTGTGCCAGCCGGGGTAGCCTCAAGTTCGTTCTTTAATTTCTCGAAACTACTCTTACCCTCTCCAAGTTCTGAAACCTTTGTATTGGCGAGTTCGGTAAGATTATTCTGTAATTCCTTTGCTTTCCTACTGGCCTCTGTGAAATGCTGCACAAGGGCGGTTATACCCATTATGGCAGCACCGAATATTGCACCACCCATAACGGCACGCAAACCGAGATACGCACGCTTGAGGCTGTTTACTGCGGCTTCCTGCATACGTTTGGCTATGGTGTTTACGCGGGTCTGCTGGGTGTTTATCTGCGTCTGTATGGTATTGTTTTTCGTAGCAAGCGTGTTTATCTGCTGCTCCTTGCTGTTGATGGCGGTAGCCTGTGCGTCGCGCTTCTCCTCCAACTCATGCAAGCGGGTGACAGCCGTATCACGCTCAATCATCTTTGCCTTAACACCAGCGGCATTACCGTGGCGTTGGTATTGTGCTATCGAATTGTTGATAGACTTAATGTGACGCTTTTCGGCATCAATGCTCTTTTCGATATTGGCCTTTGCGAGTTTGTGGCCATTTATTTGGTTGTTGAGAGAATATATCTGCTGCTCATTCGCGCTAATATCGGCCTCCAATGCCTTTCTACGCTGGCTCCAAGTTTGAATCTCACCGTTCTTTGCACGCTGTAAAGCCTCTGCATAACGCTCTCTGTTTACGGTGAGGTCGTTTGCGGCGACAGCCTGTCGCTGGTCGGCGGTCATTACATTCATGGCCTCTGCAACGTATCGCTCGTGTTCTGCCGTTATGCCGTTGACGGTAAGTATTCTACGCTGCTCCTCGTTAAGCAATGCTGTGATATTCGCTCTGCGCTGCTGGTCGATAATCATAGCCCTATCTTCTGCCGATATTTGCTGTTCGAGGGCTGCTATATCCTTCTTGCGAATACGAATACTGCCATTGATAATGTCACGGAGTTTCATTTCCTCGACAGATTCTTTCTTTATTCCAGCAATACGACCTTGCTGAACAACATTATCAACAAGCCGTATTCCTGTGGCCTTACCGAGTATTAAGTTATATCCAGCCTGTAGCACCTTCAATATACCCAACTCAATGGCAACATTACGCATGAAAATCCAAACCTCATGCCAGTTCTTGAGAGTTTCGGTAATGCCAGTAACGGCATCCTTAATGAGGCTTTGGTTGGCAGTACCGATGTCGTTCAACATAAGGTCGATGCTATCCTTCAACTTACCTATCTGACCTTGGACGGTGTACGACTGCTTCTCCTGCATATCGTAGAAGATACCCCCCTCGTTTGTCATACGACGGAACACCTCGGCCACATCCTCGAATTTAACCATACGCTTCGATACCCTCTCCACAACGTCGGCGGTAGAGACGGCCTTACCTTCCAACTCGGTAAAGTAACGAGCCAACTCACCGTACATATTGACACCAGCCTCGGTGAACTGACGCACCTCGGAGGCACGGAGGAAGTTTGCGGTCTTAACCTGTCCGTAGGCGAGGATGAGACGACCCATATCGACACCAAGACCAGCCGAAACGTCGGCCAGTCGCTTGGTTGTGTCGTAGAGTTGGTCATTCTCAATTCGGTAAGCGGCCAACTGCTTTGTGTAGGTCAACAGGTCTTTGACGCGGAACGGCGACTTGACGGCTAACTGCGTAATCTGGTTGAAGAGTTGGTCGGCCTCGTCTCTGTTCTGCATGATGGCACGGAGGGCGACGCTCTGCATTTCAAACTCACCTCTCACCTCAATCATCTTACGGAGGAACATCGTAATGGGGTTGAGGGCAAACGCATACTGGAAGGCGGTTGTCATGCGTCGGGCGTTCATCACCACATCTTGAGTGGTCATGTTCGTCTTGTGGAGGTGGGCGTTCATGCGGTCGGCACTCACGGCGGCGGTTGTCATGGCCGTGGAACTTTGCGTCATTCCGTTTACGAGCGACTTACGGATAGCGTCGCCTGTGATAACCATACGAGCCAGCCGTGCGTCTGCGGCACGAGCCTCTTTCTGTAGGGACACGAGGGTAGCGTTGATGTCCTTCAAGTTCTTACTTACCCTCTGCGTCGCCTTTTGGCTCTGCGCCTGTGTCACGGTCAACGTCTGATTGATGTCCTCAAGTTTGCCTTGGGTCACTCCAAGTTTCTTGTTGAGTTCATCTACTTGCTGTGATATTTGTTTTGGGCTGTTTTTCCCGCCGTTTGCTGCCATTTCTTACTATGAGTGGTTAAATTGTACTACATTCTATTTTCGTCGCGTTAGAGAGAGCCTAAAGCCTTTTCCGCTTCCCTCTCGTCCAACTGCTTCCCTTTTCTCATCTTTATCTCATCCTCGGAAAGGTATCGTACCCTCGAAAAGTCTATCTGCATCAGCCTTGTCATTGGTACGCTCAACTCCCACATATATTCGGTGTAGGAAATGCTGGGGTTGTTCTTTAAGAAATCGACCATATCCCCAACCTCCGACACGGCGTATATCATTTCACTTCGCTCGTCACCTTTTTCCTTGGACGTTTCTTCGCTGTCACTTTCCCTCTGAATATCGCGAATATATCCAGAGTGTCCCGAAAAAAATCAACATCAATCAATTGGAAGATGTCTAACAGAAGAGGCAGAAGGTCGGCTGGGTCACACTCCCACATGAGAGTATTCTCCGTTGCCTCGAAAAACTCCGATTTTCCAGCGCGCGGGTTTCCGTCCTTGAAAAGCAGTTGCCTATCGTTCACAAGGGCATAGGCGACACACTTGATGATAGACGGTATGCTTTGCGCGAAAGCGGAAATAACCTCGGCATAGCCCATGTCCTTAATACCATCAACGCCGACGACATTTGAAATCTCATCGGCTATAATGTACTGCACACCGTTACGGAGAGCGTATATCTCCCACGGAGTGCCGTTAAGGTCGTCTATGCGCGGAGCGTCGGCCATTATCTCGGCGAGACGTGCCTGTGCTTCGGGCGACACAATCATTTCTCGTCGTAGAGCCTCATCCGCTGCTTTCTTTCTCCTGTTTACTGCGGTCTTTATTGCCATAATTCTTTGACTTTGTTTCCTTTGACTACTTTTATCCTTCTTTTCTTAAAGGAAAGGGAGGAGATTAACCCAACCTCCTCCCTACTTCCTCTCCAGTCTGTGAGCCTACGGTTTAGTAGGTGACGGTCTGATAGGTGGTGGTGGTAGTGGGAGGCGTACCACTCGTAGTCACCTTCTTGATACCCCAAGCGGAGGCAGCACCAGCGGCGGTGGGAGCGGCCATGAACAGGCTGGTCTCCTTAACGTCGGTGTCGCTGGAGGCAGACGCGGCGGGCTTCACGTCGATGGCATAAGCCGTACCCGACAGAGTGCCTTCGGCAGAGCCAGTCTTGAGCGTGCCGATAACGGCCTTTGCGTTGAGTTTCAGTTTGGGGATGATAACATCCTTCGTGCCGTCGTGGAAGGCGATACGCACGCAGGCGAAAATCTCCTTGTACTCGCTTGGGAACATCACGACACCGCTCGAATCCTTCGTGCAACCGAAGAGTTCGGTGAGGATGTCGTCTTGGAAGTCGATGCAAGTACAGGTGAACTGGAACTTACCGAGGTTGATGTTCTCAAGCAGCGGGCTGTTGGAGAACTCATGCTCCTTGGTGTTCACCTCGTTGTCGTCCTGCTCCAAGTTGATGGTGTCGGCGACGATGGCGCGGATGTCGTAGGTGTTCTGACTGCCAGTAGCGGGCAGATAGCCGTCGCTACCATAGAGGGTCATAAACAGGTGGCTTGCCTTTTGGAGGACGAGGCCATTTTCAAGTTTGATAACTGACATAATGTTTTTCCTTTCTATTTTAATTGTTATTTTCTTTATGATAGATGCGTAAATTCAACTGCACCACGTTCAAGTGCCATTGACGATTTGTATCATACGAGCCGTAGGTTGCGTTGCGGCTGATGGTGTAGGTCTCGGAAGATGCAGCGTCGATGATTTCGTTGAGTTTCTTCTCAAGTCTGCTCATCGTCGCCACATTCTTCGAGCCATCGGATTTCGGCTTTGCGTACAGGTTGATGTTGATGATACCGTCTGCGTAAGCGTCGAGGTCGAACACAGAGGAATCGCAGTCAATCATGACGGCATCCGTCCACCCCTCGCCCATCGTTTTAGGCAGACCGCCGACAAACACATGGTCGGAGAGGTTGTTTTCGAGAAGGCTGTTAAAGTATGTCTCGATTTTTGACAGGTTGTATTCGTTGTGTGTTTCGTTCATCGTTATGCTGCGTAAGATTGTATATCAATATTCTTGTTGAAACCCATAAGGGCATCTTCCTGTAGTACACGTTTCGCTTCGGGTAGTACCATCCGTATCACGTTGTAAGTCCTGTTGGTACTTGTAGGCCGATTGCGGGCGTAGTCCTCAAGTACGCGAGAGTAGAACATCGTAGCGGCGATATAGGCCGTGAAACCCATCTTGAGACCCGAATTTTTACGCTTCGTGACGAAACGTGCAAACTCGGTATTGCCGTCCAAGCCGTCCCTGCGGGGCTGCATTGGGGGCGTGTTCTCGCCTCTGTTCCATTGGTACACAACTCTCGTACCGTTCTCATCCTTGTAGAAAACCACACAACCGATACTCGCCTTCAAGTTGTAGGTTTGGTCTTTGTAACGCTTGCGGCTTTGGTCGAAAGCACGGCGGTTGATAGCCTTTTTCAGTTTATCACCCTCGTACTCTCCTGCCTTTGCGATGATGTCCTCCTCGTCCAGTCCCATGATGTCAAGTCCGTACTTTTTGTTGAGCGCGTCGATTCGCATCCTGTTCTCCCGCAACGCCTTAACGTCGCCGAAGTACATCTTTATCTGCAAACCACCGTGCCACTTTTTCATACGTTATTCCTCCGATGATTTATCTTCCGAATTGACTTTGACATACATAGTTACACCGTCCAACTGCGACGGAAAAACGCCAGCAATAGAGCCGACAATGTGAACGCCGTTCTGCTCGGCACGGAACAAATGGCCACGCCTCACATTAACGACGGCAGTAGCAGAATCAATAGGCACATACACGGAGTATTCAGCCTTGATGTTATTCCGCTCCATCGTGTGAGAGTTCTGCTGTATGTCACACATGAACTCGGCGACGACAATCTCCACGTTTTCCTCGCGTTCATCGAGTGGCTTCGTGGTGTCCTCGCCCATGTAATAAACCACAGCGGGATAGGGGGCGTTGTTCAGTTTATGTCGGTCAAAGTACGGCATTGTCGTGTCTGTTTACTGCTCTTCGTAATCTCCGTCGAGCGATGGAAGCCATTGCATACTGCCAGCCTCTATCTGCTCCAACATCGGGTCGTTATACTTCTTGTAAATGGCCATAAACAGGTTGTAGAAACGCTCTTTGTCCTCCTCGGTAAGAGTTTGATGCCCCCACGAGTGAGAGAACGAGCCGTGCGATTGAGCCTCGCTTGCGGAGGTGTGCGGACTTAACCACAAGTTGTAGTAGATGTCAGCCTTGCACAGGTCTTTCTGCTGCTGCGTGAGTTGTTCAAAACTCGAAACATCCGATACCCCTCTCTCAAGGGCGATGTTGTTAAGCACCGCCCTATCAAGAAAGTAGGAGGTAAGACCGCCGAGATAATCTATGATATTGAATACGGCCATCTTTCAGAGTGTTTACACGCCAGCGGTGGCGGTGTCGATGATGAAGTGATACAGGAACTCGTCAAGCGAGGGGATGCAGGAGTACATCGGCTGGGTGTGCCACTCCTTCAGATTGCCGCTCGGAATGACGGAGTTCATAATGGTCAGAAGGCCGCTCTCGGTCTTGGAGAAGTTGAACTGGACGGCGTTGTTGGCAAAACGCTTGTACACCTCCTCATCGAGGATTCCAGTGTGACGGATGTAGCCAGCGTAGCCGACAGGACGCAGGACGGCGGTGTTGTCGTCCCAACCGTGGACGATACCGTTAGTACCATCCTTCTGCTTCTCTTGGATGAGAACAATCTGGGGCAGACCCTCGAAAGAGGCGAGAGCCTTGGTAGCCATGTCGGTGGTGATTTCGAGGTTCTGCGGCAGAAGCACGTTATTGAGGGAGTTGGCGTAGCGCACCCACTCGATAACCTGTGCGTTCTTGAGAACGGTGTTCACCCACATATTGCGGGTAATCTCCAACTGCCACTGGATAGTACCGTCCTCGATGCCGAGCATATCGTTCACTTTCTGAACGAGAGCGCGCCACTGGTCGAGGATTCGGCAACCTGCGGCAGTCCAAACGGCTGCGCCAGCACGGAGGAAGTTCTCGGCGGGAATGTCGGCCTTGAGCAGACGCATCTGTGCGCCCTCGCCCTGCTGGTAGTTGATTTTGCCAGTTGACATCAACTGCGCGGCCATGTGAGAGACCGTCATGTTGAAGCCATCGACCATCGGCTGCAACACGTCCTGCGTGTAGCCAGCGATGAGAGAAGCGTCGTTACCGAAGGATTCGTACATCTTCTCCTTGTAGAGGCGGGTTTCGGCGGTTTCCATGAAGCCGTCGCCTGTGAAGTCGGGGATAACGCCAGTATAGAAGGCGGCGTTACCACGCTCTTTGAGAATGGTGTCACCCATAGGCGCACGGAGGTGGCCGAGAGTGCCAGTCTCAATCTTGCGCATGGTCGAGCGGAAGGTGGCGATACCCTCATGGTCGGTCGGGGTGATGTTGGGGTCAACGAGGAATTTCTGCTTCCAAAAGCCGAAGTTAGACCGCAGCATTTCGGGGTCGCGCAGAATGGTACTCGTGATAAGACGACCCTCTTTGCTGTCCCAAATCTTTGCGTATTGGGAAAGGTCAAATTTGTGAGCCATATCTTTTCGCTTTTTTATTCGTTAATAATTAGGTGAATTAGTCCCCCGAAGGCAGGGCGAACATATTGAACGCATCGACCTTAAACCAGCCGTTGACATTGCAGCGGTTAAGTGCTTTGACGCAATCGGGGATGGGGGACATCTTGTGAATGTACATCAGACCACCGAGGGCGGGCGTGTAGAGATAACGTGCGCCGTCGTAGTCGTCGCTGTCACCAGTATTCGGCAGGAAGTTGAAGTCGCCGTCGCTGGGGGCTACTGCGTTGATGTTCTTCACAAGCATGGCCTTGTCGCTACCAGCCTCTTCTGCCTCAACCAAAATAGTACCGTTGTTGAGAGAGCCGAGGGTGGCCGAAAGGGTCAACTGCCAAACGTCGTAAGTCGTAGTCGAAACGGTCTGCGTGGTTTCGGTCACAGCCGAGACGGTCACAGCAGTACCAGTACCGCCGATTACGTCGGGAGCAACCATCAGCACGTCGCCGACAAACGGTTTATGACGGAAGCCGTCGCGCTTGATGTAGGCCGTAGTTCCACTTGCGGAAAGCACCTCGTAGGTTTTCAGCAGATAAATGGAGGGTTTCACACCCTTCTCATTCGTGCGATACTCCATGAGGTCGCCAGCAAAGAATTTGGCCATAATGCCCTTGAAGGGATTTTTGATTTCACCGCCGAAGGTGGGGAACACCAGTTCGTTCTTGATGCCCTTGAGCATGACGAACACGTCGCGGTTTGCACCTACTTGACCTCTGCGCTGGGCGAGAGTACGACCGAGAAAGCCGCCGAGGTGTCTGTTAGGAATCATGTCTGCCATTGTTTACTTGTTTTTAAGTTACACGTTTTACGTTAGTTGGTTGTGTTCACGGTGGAAATTACTTTCCCTCGCCGCCGCCTACTACAGGAGTTTCCTGTCCGTAGGAAAGGCTCTGCTTGATGATGTCCTTTGCACCGCCGAGAACGTCTTTCAGTTTGTCGCTCACGCCGTCACCGCCGTCGCCGCTACTCTTGGGGGTAACATTCTTCGGGGTGTCGCTGTGGTGCTTGTTGTACATCGTAACAAACTTTTCGGCTTCGGTGTCAACATCGGTGTCCTTGGTGATGAGAGCGATGTCGAGGGTGTCGTTAATCCATTCGTCGTCGTCCTTAACGTCGGCCTTAATCTTCTCGAAAAGGTCTTTACGCTTTTGGGCGATGAGAGCAGATTCCTCTGTCTTTGCCTTCTCATCTTCCAGTTTCTTGATACGGTCGAGAGCCTCCTGTAACTTGGGGTCAGTTTTGCCCTCTCCATCACCTTTACCTTCACCCTCGCCTTTGCCTTTGCCTTCCCCTTCACCACTACCCTCACCTTTACCCTCTTTGAGTTTGGTGATTTCGGCATCTTTCTCATCAGCGACCTTTTTGGTCTCATGGAGCATAAAGCCGATGGCAGTCTGAACGGTGGGCTGCACGAGTTTGACAAAATCAGCGAGTTCCAACGTGTCGTTGTCCTCACCAATCATCTTAAATGCGTTTTCTACGCACTCTTTGATTGTTCTCTCCAAGTCAAGGTCTTTGTACTTGGTTTTGAACGCGGTCGTAAGGTCTTTACGAGCCTCTTCCTGTGTGAACTTCATACTTTATTTTAATTTTAAGTGAGTGATTTTTTCGAGTGCAAAGATACTACAAAAAACGAACATACACAGAGGCTTTAACTTAAATAGTTGTTCACCGTGAATTACTTTATATCATTTTGTACCTATCTATGTAATAGTTTTTGAGTATTTTTGCACTCCGAAACAAGTAGTAAACTAATGGCAAAAAGTACCATCATACAGCCACAAGAGGGCTTCCAAGAAGCCTTCGTCCGCTCGAATGTAGATTTCGCAGTTGGCGGCGGCTCTCTTGGGGGTGGAAAATCCTTTGCCGCAGCACTTTGTGTAGCAGAACCTTCTCTTGATGGTAGATTTCGCGGCCTCTTTCTCCGTAACAACCTCGGCGATAGTAAGGCTGCTGGTGGTCTGCTTGATATATTCAGAGAGGCATACGGCAGCGGGTGTGAGATAGTCGAGAGCGGTGAGCCTCGCGTCACTTTCCCAAGCGGAGCGAAAATAGATGTCACCCACGTCGCCGACCAAAGCCGCTCAAAAATTCTACAGCGTTTCAAAGGCCGTCAGTACGACTTTATCTACTTTGATGAGGGAACTGGCTTCACATGGGAGTGTTTTTCAGCAATTTACACTCGTAACCGTGGTACTGCATCATGGACTGGTAAGGTCAGAATGACCACCAACCCCGACCGTCGCCATTGGTTGAGGACATTCCTCGATTGGTACATCGGAGTTGACGGCTTCATCCGTGAGGACAGAGAGGGCGTTGTACGCTACTTCTACATGGCTGGTGAGACCGTGGACGACGTTGTTTGGGGTGACACCAAGGCAGAGGTGTACCAAAAGTGCAAGGCCGACATCGACCGCAAACTGGCAAAGGTGAACGGTAAGAAAGGAACGGCCACATACGAGAGTATGATTAAGTCGTTCACGTTCTACCTTGGTCGTATGTCGGAGAACAAGGCGATGATACAGAACAACGACGACTATGTAGGCTCGGTAGCCGTCATGGGCGGTCGTAACTCACAGCAGTTACTTGAGGGTAACTGGAATGTGTCGCCCGAAGAGGATGAGAACGCCACTATAACACAAACGTCTGCCAATTCGGTGTTCACCAACGACGAGCAGCGAAACGGCGACCGATGGATTACTTGCGACCTTGCGGACACAGGTACGGATAACTTCCTCGCTATATGCTGGGACGGATTCCATATCGTTGACATCCTAATCAAGGAAAAGACCACCCCCCGACAGAACGCGGAGGCTCTGCATATATTCGCGAAAGAACACGACGTGGCCGACAGCCATATTGTGTACGATGCCATTCGAGGAACGTACATCAACGACTATATCCCCGAAGCGCAGCAATTCGTGTCCTACCGCACTTCTATGGGCTTGTACGGTCGAGGCTACTCCAACCTCAAAAGCGAGTGTTACGCACGCCTTATCGAGGCGATTAACCGTGGCAATATGTCGTGTTCGGAGGATGTGGCTACGCGGGTGTACAAACATCAGAAACTCGAAAGCAACATCACCATCCAAGCGGAGTTTCTTGAAGAGGCTTCGGTTGTCCGCTTCCGCGAACTACCAAGCGGCAAAAAGCAGTTGTACTCGAAAAAGGAAATGAATCTATACCTCGGAAAAGGCCGCTCGATGGACTTGCTTGACCCCTGCGCGATGAGGATGATGCCTGTGCTGGAGTACCCCTACGGCGAGGAGTTGGTAAGCACGTCTGTTGAAACAAACAAAAGCGACGACGACGATGAGGTTGTAAACGAATTTAACCTACTGGACGAAACAAATTGGTAACAATGATAAAGACATCGACACTACTGACAATACAGAAAGACTGCCTGTCCGCTGGCTTTGAGGTCAAAGTCCGCGACATCGCATACATTCTCCTATGCAAGCAGTTCTCGGACGACGAGGTAGCCTACAAGTGCCTCTTCCCCGACGACGACAATTTCAAGGAATACGACGAGAGCGCACCTATCACATACCTACGGAACTACTTTACCCTCAACAGCGACATTGTGTACGGTCGTGTGGATTCCGACGGCGACAGGATAAGAGGTGAGGAGGAGGAGATAACCTTCGAGGAGAACAGGCGCGGCCTCATCCAACTACTGAAAGACACACAGGAGGCTCTTGACGACCACATGATTGAGCCGAAGGATGCCTATAAGATAATGGCCGACATCCGACTGAAACTAAACAACCACTTTGACGTTAAAGAGGACGTAAAAGACCACGTTGTTATTGTAAATCAGAAGTTTAACGCAACGTGCGGCCACTGCAATCACGAAATAT
>Ga0265298_10007132_pt1 | contig 13653 bp, 11 predicted proteins | sample AusTroGonzalo_MG_3_FD_193486 | JGI IMG/M metagenome (GOLD analysis project Ga0265298, IMG submission 193486) | Bovine rumen microbial communities from tropical cattle in Woodstock, Queensland, Australia - Gonzalo_01 | ecosystem: Host-associated > Mammals > Digestive system > Stomach > Rumen ...
GAGACCAAGTAGCCTGACGGCTTTAGCCTGTCAGCCGAGGGTAAATATTGCCTTACCAACCGAAGTGGCTCCAGTCGATAACCCTGTTCCAGGCGAGGTTGTTGGCCCTTTCTTTATAGGCATACCTTCCGCTCAGATAGCCTTTGCTGTTCTGTGGAACATACATGCTGACGCAGCCCCAGTACTCGTCGTCCTGTTCGAAATAGGGGAAAGCATACTGCTGTGTAGAATAGATGGTCATCCATTCCTTCGAAATGCGGTAGTAGGGAACGGCCATCTTATAGACATCGCGCCAGGCCTGATAGAGAGAGGCGTCGGCAAAGCGCTTGATGACGCCCTGCATGTCGTACATCGCCGGGTCGTCGTAGGCAAAGTAGAACGGCACTTTGTTCAGGTTCAGCTGCTCGGGATAGTTGGTCGCAAAGCTTGTGACGACAGCTTTCGTCTGCATGGCAAGCTGCTCCATGTACTTGGTGTCTATCACCGACATGGGAACGCTAAATTCTGTTGAGCCTGAATAGCTGGTATAGGTCTCTACATATTCGTCGAAATAGGTATCAACGATGCCTTTGTAGAGGTCGCTGCCGTTCTTGTACAGCTCCGGAATAATCAAGTCGTATGGTGCACCGGGTCCGGGAATCTCGGCTGGCGAGCCTATCAGGTAGTTCGTCTGGTTGCGCAATTCGTAGCCCACCTCGGCAGACATCATATTACAGCAGTCGCAGAAGATGAAGTCCATCTTGGGCAAACTCTCTAAGGCCTCCCTCATCTGGGTGATGTTCATCCACTTCTCGGCATAAGCGCCCTGGTCTTCATGGGTATCCACACCATAGGCGCGGTTACTGGTAGCAATGCTGTCATTATCGACAGCCCAGCCCGAGGCGTGGCCCCACAGCACGAGACCATAGCCGTCGGCCTTGACGTTCTGGGTCATCCAGCTGATTATCTCGTGGAACATGTCCGGGTCACTCGAGTAGAAGTCCTTGTCGAAGTTCAGGCGCTCATAGGTTTTGCCTCCATGAATCTCCATGAGGTAGGGTAGGCCGACGTTCTTCTTGTCCGTCACTAAGCTATCGACGAAGACGAAGAGGCGTTGTTTGTCGGTGAGGTACTTCGAACCTTCTATGATTTCTTCCAGGTCGTACTGCAGATAACGCGTTCCCGAAGTTATCGTCAGGTTGTTTTCACCAGCCATATAGATAAGTACCGCGCGCGTTGCAGTCAGCTCCGTAAAGTCGGGATCGTCGTTCTTATGGCAGGCTGTCATGAGCAGCAAAGTGCCAATCAGTGTCAAAAAATACTTCATATCTTGTTAATTTTGCCGCAAAGGTACGAATAATTTCACTTTATTTTGTACCTTTGCGGCCAAATTTTTCAGAGAAATGAAATTATTGCTTAGTTTTATCACGATATTAACACTTTTTGCGGCTCAACTCAGGGCGCAGGACGTGCTCATCCTCGGCGAGCCGGAACTCATGGCGAGTCCACAGGACGACGACGAGCTGATACTGGACACGACCACGGTGAAAGTGAATCCCAACGTGCTTTGCGAAGACACCTGTACTCATATTCACGGCATCGACATCAGCCACTATCAGGGCAACGTCTTCTGGGAAACCATCGGCGAGCACTCCAAGATGCACTACGTCTATATGAAGGCTACTGAGGGTGGCGACCGCATCGATGCTACCTTTGAGCGTAACATCCAGATGGCCCACCATTATGGTCTGAAGGTCGGCAGCTACCATTTCTACCGTCCGCTGTCCGACCAGCAGCGACAGCTGCAGAACTTCAGGTCGCAATGTCTGCCGAAGGAGCAGGACCTGCTGCCGATGATTGACATCGAATCGACGGGAGGACTGTCCACCGACGTCTTCTGCGACTCCCTGTTCTACTTCCTCGACCTCGTGGAGACGGCCTATCGTCAGAAACCGCTCATCTATACCGGCCGCAACTTCTACAACAAGCACCTGCGCGGTAAGATAGACGACTATAAAATCATGATAGCGATGTACACCGACGAGGAGCCTGTAGTGGCCGACGACCGCGACATCACCATGTGGCAGTACACGGGCAAGGGCCGCATCGTAGGCATCAACGGCTATGTGGACAAAAGCCGGTTCATGGGCGACCATACCCTCCGCGACATCAAGTTCAAACACTTTTAGAGAATAAATTGTAAATTACATAGATGATTATCAAGTGTCCCGAATGTGGCCATCAGGTGAGTAACCTCGCCGAGACCTGCCCCAGCTGTGGCATTGCCATTGCCGGAAATATTACCAAATGCCCTCATTGCGGAGGGATTATGCTGGCTAACCAGGACGTCTGTCCCATCTGCTTGGAGGACGTCCACCAGTCAAGTAACCGAGAACGCGAGGATGTTCCGACACCTGCCGCCACTCAGCCGACAACCGTGCCTGGCGCTGAGGCTCCTGCTGCCCAGAAACCCGCTGCTCCCCAGCCGCGTAAGCACCGTGGACTGTGGGCTACGTTCATCATTGCCCTGGTCATTGCCCTCGGAGTCGTCTTCGTCGGCTACTATTTCTACCGTCACACCCAGGAGCAGAACGAACTCTATGCCTACGAGAATGCCCTGCAGAGCTCGGAACCCGCTGTGCTCCAGAACTTCCTCGACATCTACGTGGCTGCACCACAGGCACATCGCGACTCCATCGCGGCCCATCTGGAACTACTCAAGCAGATTGACCTGGAGTGGAGCAACGCCATGATGACACGTTCGAAGACAGCCCTCTTGAAGTACATCCAGCTCCACCCGGAGAGTGTCCACGTCACCGAGGCCAAACTCATCATCGACTCCCTCGACTGGGTACAGGCCGCACTCGACAACACCCTCGACTCGTATAAGAACTACATGGAGACCCACAGCGACGGCCTCCACTACGACGATGCCAAGATGAACTACGACAAGCTGAACGAACGTCTGGTAACACCCGCCGAGGAGCAGATGATCAGCCAGCTCTTCAACAGCTACTTCAGCAGTCTGGCCAAGGACGACGAGAGCAGCCTCCTCACCACCCTCGGCTCAGTCATCCGTACCTTCTTCAACCGACAGAACGTCACCAAGGCCGACGTCGTACAGTACATGAAACAGCTCCACGAGGCCGCCGACATCAACAGCATGAACTTCCTGCTGGGCAACGACTGGAAGATTGACAAGATAGAGAACATCGACACTGGCGAGATGGAATATGCCGTCACATTCTCCGTCGATCAGCGCATCGACCGCAACGATCCCGACCAGGAGCGCCTCGCCACCTACAAGGTCAGCGCCAAAGTCTCTCCAGAGGGAAAGATCGTCGACCTGAACATGAAGAAAATCGTCAAGTAAACTCTTTCAACCGTACAGTAGTTGAGCACTCGACTTTGACGTGATCTAGGGTAATACAGATATACAGATATACACTTGTTTCTTAAGAATGTCTCGCGTACCGCGTATATGCACGCACGGTACGCGAGGGGTTTTAGAAAACATCTGTATGATGTGTATTATCTGTATTTTGTTTTTAAGGTAGGCTCATTACTTCAGCAATTCGCGTAGAAAACCCTCAGAAATCACCGTGATTTCCTTCAGAAGTTGCCGTGATTTCCTTCAGAAGTTGCCGTGATTTCCTTCAGAAGTTGCCGTGATTTCCTGAAGAAATCACCGCGATTTCTGACGGAAAAGTACTGGAAAAGTCGATCATCTCCTCAAACCTATTAGCCCTCCGTCTTCCAAAGTGCAAAGATACAAAAATAAAACGCGAAATGCAAGCTTTTTGCCGATTTTCTTTGTTTTGCGCTCAACTTTTCGTACCTTTGCAGCGGAATTCTAAACAATAAACAATCATGGGACAACTCGCTTTCCTGAGACTATTCATCCTCGTGGCCATCTCGCTCGACAGGAACGACAATCGGCGACACGTCCACGTGTTCTACAAGGGCAAGCGCCACCAGCACTCTCTGGCCAAGATTTGGATAGAGAAGAACGGCGAGCCGTGCGTGGAGATAGCCGAGTCGGAGCTGTCGGCGAAGGACAACGAGATGCTCGTCGCCGCCATCAACCGCCATTGGGAGGCCATCAACGAGCAGATTACCCGAACGTTCAACGGTGAGAAGACCATTTCCATCAACATCGAGAAATAAACAATGGAGGACAAAGATATGTGTAAAATGAAAGACGTAACAGTAGGTATCAAGGACATGAACTTCACCGCCCGCCGTGGCAAGATGTTGGTCCGTCTGACCGACGGCCGTGAGGTGCTCATCCCCGTTTCCTTCTTCCCCGACATCCAGCACATGCCGGTCAAGGAGCGCGAGAAGTGGATGGTGCTCGACGACCAGTACTTCACCTTCGAAAACATGACGCGCGTCTATTCCGTGCTCGACCTCATGAAGGTGGCATAACCAACCAACCGAACTAACATTAACTGACGCGAGATTTCAGATATGAGAAAGATTGAGGTGATAACATTGTTTAACGCGAATGTTTGGAGATTCCAAATAATTCGTTAACTAACTCTATACTCTAAACACAAGAATGGAGTGGCGCCCAGACGATGACCGCGCCGATGGGTATTTCACCCTTCGTCGAAAGCCTGCTGCGCCTCGGCCAGAGCCTTGCGCATAAACTGCTCGTTCTTTTTGCGTTGTTCCTCTGTTGTCATGTTGCAAAAGTAATACTTTTTTTGGAAAGTTCAAAATAAAATCGTACTTTTGCACATCGAAAAACGTATAAAAGTCAATAACAGACATGAAACAAACGCCATTGTTGATTCTTTTAGCTTGGATACTCCTTATGATAGCCGGCTGCTCTGGATCCGACGACTCTCAGCCTGTGCTGACCGCTTCGGACATAGTATTAAGTCCGCAGAGCATCACTGACGACTACCGGGGCGGTGTGCATACGATACAGGTTACTACGGAAGATGCTTGGAAGGCTACTTCGTCTGTCGACTGGCTCACGGTGTCGCCCAGCGAGGGTACTGGCACTGCAAAGGTTACCATCAGCAGTCAGAGCAACACGACGCTGGCTGACCGCAGTGCCACCATCCGCTTTGCCGCTGGCGGGAAGATGAAGGAGTTCTCGTTGCACCAGACGCATAAGGGCGACACGGCCCGCGTAGTGAGTTCGCGCGTCGTCATCGGCAACCGCGCTTTGGGCGAGCACGACTCGATAGAGATTGTGTTCAACACCCCCGCCACGTTGCGGACGTGCTGGATGACCGATGAGAACGGCGAGGGCATCTCGACCCAGTCGCAGGCCCGATACGACATGGACGGTTGCCGCTATCGGTTGGCCATTGGCACGATAGGGTGGAACATAACGTGCGACGTGGAGATAGTGTCGAACACCGACAAGATAGTCACCAAGGATCGCCTCAACTTCAAATATTACGATCAACGGAATATCCTGTCCAACAATGAGCTGGGTGAGAGTGTATCTTACTCCGTGGTGTCGCCCGACAAGAAGAGCGTCTGGCTCTCGGTGGTGGCCGACAAGTGGAAGAGTGGCAAGAACCGCATCGTGCAGCTCTCGACCGACGACCTGAAGGAGATAAAGAGCGTTGACATGCCCTGGGGACCGCGCTACCTCAGCTTCAACCCCTACAATGGAAAGCTCTACGTGCTGCCCTACACAGGCAGTCCCGTCATCGTCAGTGCCGCACAGTTGTGCGTGGTCGACCCCGATGCGGGCCGCATTGTCAAGACCATCGACATAGAGACTTCGCCCTTGGCACACCCGCAGCAGCCAACGGACTTCCCCGACGAGGTGGAGTTTACGACCGACGGCCTTGGCGTGCTTCGCCTGAGGTCGTCAGACAATAACGCCTGTGAGTGGCGGTGGATAGACAGTGCCGATGACGACCGCATCACCCTCAGCGGCTATGAATGGCATGAAGTCAACTTCGACCACATTTACCACAACTTTGACCATTCGCGCATCTACACTACCGACAGATATACGCAGTACATTGATACACGCTACGTCAACCGCCAGCACAGCACACCGGTATTGCTGCAGATTGCGAACAAGTTCAATTCCGACAAATACTACGCCGGCGGTAAGATGGTAGACCTCCAGATGTCGCCCCGTGCCGAGAAGTACTTCGTCTGCACCGCCCCTGGCAGCCAATGTGTGGTGAGTCTCGACCCGATAGGCTATTCAGAGGTCTGCGAGGAGGAGGCGCGCGGCTCGAAGTGTGCATGGGACGAGCAGGTCACCGATCGCGACTATGTCTGGCAAGTGTGCCCCAGTGAGGGTAGTCTACTCCAGCTTTTCGACATGACTAACGGCAATTACGTTTTCGCCACCATACATCCCTTTAATGAAGTGTACCACAACCAAGTCATCAAGTGTCACCATCTGGCCGTGTCCGACAAGCTTCTGGTGGTCGGTCCCAAGGGTGTCTGGATGCTCGATGCCGCCTGGATGAAGAGTAAGATCAAGACACGTACATTATAAACAGGTAGACAGACATGGAATGGAAAATTATTCATATTGACGAGACGACTGGCCCAAGCCCGACGGCAACAACAATCCCAGCATAGGCGCCTGCCGCACATACTTCGAACTGAACGACGGATAGCAGGCCCGCGAGTTCGTACTAAACTTTGGAGAAATAGAGACAAGCCTCCCCCAGCCCCTCCAAAAGGAGGGGAGCCAGGCTACCGCCGGATGGTACTCCCTCGACGGCCGCAAGCTCGACACCAAGCCCACGAAGAAGGGAATATACATATATAAAGGTAAAAAGGTAATAATGTAAAAAGGTAAAAATGCAATAAAAAAACGCGAAACAGTAACAAGTTTCGCGTTTTTTGTAATGATGCAGTTTGGCTTTATTCTTCGATGTTCTTGATGTTCTTGACGAGGTCGCTGGCGTAGGCGTGCAGCGACTGGGGAGAGAACTTCTGGATGATGCCTTGCGAACGTCTGATCTGTAATTCGTATTTAGCCAGGCACTCGGCATCCTTCTCGCCGGTCAGATCGAGCAACTGCTGACGCAGGGTGGGCGAGAGCTGAAGGAAGAAGTCGTTTTCGTAAACCTTTATGCCTTCGGCTATCCACGGGCCAATACCATACTTGCGGACAATCTGGTACAGCTTGTTCCACTTCCATTCCGTCATGGGCTCAATGGGCTCACGTTCGCTGGCATCGCTATAAACCAGCCGCTCTATGTTTCGAAGAATAACATCCATATTTGAAGAATAAAAAAATAAAAGATTAAAATAATAAACTCTTCATTCTTTCAGCTATATCGTCTGGGGTATCTGAGAAGGATGGCCAAGAGTGCTGCGACGCCGATGGCCATGGGATAGTAGAGGTAGGGTATTATGCTGACCGGATTGAGCGAGGCCAGTCCGGCCGCCATCAGCAGCTGTGCACCGTAGGGTATCAGTCCCTGGATGGCACATGAGAAGGTGTCGAGGATGGAGGCTGCCTTGCGGTTGTCTACGCCGAAGCGGTCGGCTATCTGTTTGGCAATGCCTCCCACGGTGATGATAGCCACGGTGTTGTTGGCCGTACACAGGCCTACCAGCGACACCAGTCCGGCAATTGACAGCTCGGCGCCGCGCTTGCTGTTGACGTGACGTGTCAGCAGTTGGATGATGTAGTCGATGCCGCCGTTGTAGCGTATCATCTCCAAGAGTCCGCCCGCCATCATGGTGATGATGATGAGTTCGCCCATGCCGATGATGCCCTGTCCCATGGCGTGGAACCATCCGAAGAGGTCGTAGTTGCCGTTAGCCATGCCGATGGCGCCGGTCAGGAGGATGCCTACGGTGAGCACGGCCATGACGTTCATGCCCATGATGGCCGTGAGCAGTACGACGAGGTAGGGGACAACCTTCAACAGATTGATGTCTGGCACCGTCTGTGGCGACGTGATGCCCTGGCCCATGACGACATAGACCACGAGGATGACCGCTGCCGCTGGTACGACGATAAACGAGTTAACGCGGAACTTGTCGCTGAGCCGGCAGCCCTGCGTTGAGGTGGCTACGATGGTGGTGTCGGAGATGAACGAGAGGTTGTCGCCGAAGAACGAACCTCCCACCACAACGGCCGTCATCAGTGGTACAGAACTATTTGTTTCTAATGCTACGCCAGCGGCTATGGGAGTCAGGGCGACGATGGTGCCTACGCTGGTGCCCACGCTGAGTGAAATGAAGCAGGCCGCCAGGAAGAGTCCGGCTAAGAGCATGTTTCCCGGCAAGAGTTTCAGTGCCAAGTCCACGGTGGCATCGATGGCCCCCATGCTCTTTGCCGTGTTGGCAAAGGCTCCTGCCAGGATGAAGATCCATATCATGAGCATCATCTGATCTGTCCCGGCGCCTCGACTGTAGATGTCGATGCGCTTGCGGAGGGGCAGCCCACCACTCACCAGCACAGCATACATTGACGCCGCCATGAAGGCCACGGTGATGGGAACCTTGTAAAAGTCACGGGCAATGATGCTCGTGACTAAATACAGTATGATGAATACTGCAAGGGGAGATAATGCTATGAGGCCTTTCTTCATTTATTTAAAGTGTCACGCCGTTCTTGAAGATGGAGATTTCGCGGTAGCCATTCTCCTCGTTGCGGGCTTTCTCACCAGAGGCAACAGCCAGCACCTTGTCGATGAACTCAGGCACAATCTCCTGCATGGTGCGGCCCTCAACTAACTGTCCGGCTGAGAAGTCAACCCAGTGGGGCTTGTTCTTGGCCAGCGTGGGGTTGGTAGCGACCTTCATGGTAGGTACGAAGGTGCCGAAGGGCGTACCTCGACCGGTGGTAAACAGCACGATGTGGCATCCGCAGGAAGCCAGTGCCGTCGAGGCGACGAGGTCGTTGCCGGGAGCGGAGAGCAGGTTCAGACCATTGGCGCTGAGGCGGTCGCCATATTCCATGACGCCGCTGACGGGAGCCTTGCCACACTTCTGGGTACAGCCTAAGGCTTTGTCTTCGAGTGTCGAGATGCCGCCGGCCTTGTTGCCCGGTGAGGGATTCTCGCCGACGGGTTCGCCGTGGGAGAGGAAGTAGTTCTTGAAGTTGTTGATCATCGAGACCGTCTGGTCGAACAGTTCACGGTTCTCACAACGGTTCATGAGGATGGTCTCTGCACCGAACATCTCAGGTACCTCGGTCAGTACGCTGGTGCCGCCCTGTGCCACGAGCCAGTCGGAGAACTCGCCGACGAGCGGGTTGGCGGTGATGCCGCTGAAACCGTCGGAGCCGCCGCACTTCAAACCCACGCGGAGCTTGGAGACGGGGACAGACTCGCGCTTGTCCTGTGCGGCCTGGGCGTAGAGCTCACGGAGGATTTCCATACCGGCTTCCACTTCGTCGCCCTCGACACGCTGGGTGACCAACAGCTTGATGCGGTCCTTGTCGTAGTCGCCCAACATGGCCATGAAGTCCTCGGGCTGGTTGTTCTCGCAGCCGAGACTCAGCACCAATACGCCGCCGGCATTGGGGTGCAGGCAAATGTCGCGCAGCACCTTGCGGGTATTCTCGTGGTCCTCGCTGAGCTGCGAGCAGCCGTAGTTGTGGTGCCAGGTCCAGATGGCGTCAACGCCACGCTCGCCAGTCTCTTGGCGCAGGCGCTGGGCCAGTTGTTCGGCAATGCCGTTGACACAGCCGACGGTAGGAACAATCCATATCTCGTTGCGCACGCCGACGTCGCCGTTCTTGCGTACATAGCCTTTGAAGGTGCGTCCTTCGTTCTTGATCTTCAGCGGTTCGTCCACGGGGTTATAGGTGTACTCCAGCGTACCCGAGAGGTTTGTCTTCAGGTTGTTCTCGTTCACCCAGTCGCCGGCTTTCATGTCCTGGCGGGCATGACCGATAGGGTAGCCGTACTTGATGATGTCCTCGCCTTCGCGTACATCTTTTATTAATACTTTGTGACCGGCGGGTGTGTCCTGGTTCACCGTGATTTGCTTGCCGTCCACCTCGATGATGTCGCCCTGCTTCTTCGGGGCAAGACATACGATAACGCTGTCGGCAGGATTAATCTTCAGAAATGTTGCTAATGCCATAATCGTATTTGTTTTAGTATCTTGTTTGTTTATTTTTTACCTTTTTACTCTTTTACCTTTTTACTCTTTTACCTTTTTACTTTTTTACCTTTTTACCTTTCCCTTCATCCTACGTTCTTGCGACGGTAGAAGTCGATGTTCTCCTTGGTCAGCAGTTCGATGGGCATGTAGTTGACGGGCTCGACCTCCTTTTTCAGCACGATGGCATTGAAGAGCGTCTCGACACAGGCATAGCCTTGCATGTAGGCATGCTGGGCGATGAGGAACGAGATGCTGCCCTGCCGGACGCAGTCAGCATTCTTCGGCACCATGTCGTAGCCCATGATCTGGATGTTGCGGCGGTTCGAGCGCTGCAGGAAGTCGCCTACCAAGTGAGCCTTCGAGTTGAAGGTGATGCAATGGTGCACGTGGGGATGTTCCTTGAAGAACTTCTCTAAGATGGGGTCGTACGACTCGCGCTCGTCGTCCAGAGCCAGGTTCACCTCATGAATCTCTATGTCAGGGAAGTGGTCGTGCATGTAGTGACGGAAACCTGTCTCACGGTTCTCCTGCTGTTTCGATGCCACGTTGCCGTTGCGCATCTGCTTCATCAGCATGATTTCCGTCTCTTTCGGCGCCATGAGCATCAGCATGCGGGCGGCAAAATAGCCCGAGGCAAAGGAGTCTTGACCGAAGAACGACAAGGGCTTGAGGTCGGGCATGTAGGAGTCGAGCAGGATGAAAGGCACTTCCAGTTCGTGCAGTTGGTCGGTGAAGCGACGGGTGACATCCAGTCTCGACGGAACGATGATGACGCCGTCGGGTTGCTGCTTGATGCAGTCGTTCATCACTTTTACGAAGGTCTCTGCCGAGAAGCGGTTGTAGTACATCATCTTGACCGTGATGCCGAAGTCGCGGCGCAGCTCGCTGGCTGCCTGGGCGCCTTCCTCCACCTCTTCCCAGTAGGCTTCCGACTCATGTTTGGGGATGATGCAATAGAACGTGTACTCCTTATTATAAGCCAGCGCCGAGGCATACATGTTGGGCTGGTAGTCCATCTCCTCGAGCGCTTTCTCTACTTTCTCCAGTGACTTCTTCGAAACGTTAGGGCGGTTGTGCAGAACGCGGTCCACGGTACCCACCGAGACGCCTGCGCGCTCCGCAATATCCTTGATTCTTGTCTTTTCTCTTGCCATAATCCGTGCAAAGTTACTATAAATTGCGTAAACTGCCAAATTATATGCCGCCTTTTTGTTGCTTTTCTCAGAAAACGTTTTCGTTTTCAGAGGTGGCGCTTGACGGGTTCAGCGCTTCATCCCCTTCATGGAGAGCGAGATACGCTGGCGGCGCAGGTCAACACTAATGACTCGGACGCGAACATGCTGATGGAGTCGCACCACCTGCGTGGGGTCGCTGACGTAGCGGTCTGCCAGTTGCGACACGTGTACCAGTCCGTCTTGGTGGACACCAATATCGACGAAGGCTCCAAAGTTGGTGATATTCGTCACGATGCCAGGTAGTTCCATGCCTTCATGCAAGTCTTCAACAGACTGCACGGAGGCATCGAACTCGAAAGCTTCTATCTGTTCTCGCGGGTCGCGGCCGGGCTTTTCCAGCTCTTTCATGATGTCGGTCAGGGTGGGTAGTCCCACGTCGGCTGTGACATAATGGCGGATCTCAATCTGCTCTCGTAAGGTCTTGTCCTTGATGAGGTCAACAACCTGGCAATGCTGGTCTGTCGCCATCTGCTCCACCACGTGGTAGCTCTCAGGATGTACGGCGCTGTTGTCCAAGGGATTCTTGGCATCGGGGATGCGTAGGAACCCGGCGCATTGCTGATAGGCAGCCGGACCAAGTCGGGGCACCTTCTTCAGTTGTGCGCGACTGGTGAAGGCGCCATGCTCGCGGCGGTAGTCTATGATGTTCTGTGCCAGTACCGGTCCCAGTCCGCTGACATATGTCAGCAGGTGCTGCGAGGCGGTGTTCAGGTTGACACCCACCAAGTTGACACAGCTCTCGACGGTCTGGTCCAGCGAGTGTTTCAGCTTGCCCTGATCGACGTCGTGCTGATACTGGCCTACGCCGATGCTCTTCGGATCTATCTTCACCAGTTCGGCCAGGGGATCCATCAGTCGGCGACCTATGGAAACGGCACCGCGCACGGTAACGTCCTCGTCGGGGAACTCGTCGCGGGCCACCTTCGACGCCGAATAGACCGAGGCACCGTCCTCGCTGACGACGAAGACTTGGGGTGATGGGGTGGTCGGTTGGGAGGGTTGTGTAGGTTTGGAAGGTTGGGATGGGGATTTCAGGGCGTCTTCGATAAACTCCTTTGTCTCGCGGCTGGCGGTGCCGTTGCCAATGGCGATGGCTTCTATCTGGTAGTCCTTCAACATCTGCTGGACATGGATGCTGGCCTGCATGCGGTGGTTGACGGGCGGATGAGGGAAGATGGCCTCGTGGTGCAGCAAGTTACCCTGAGCATCGAGACATACCACCTTACAGCCCGTGCGGAAACCAGGGTCGATACCCATGACGCGCTTCTGACCGAGGGGTGCCGAGAGCAGCAGTTGGCGAAGGTTCTCGGCAAAGACGCGGATGGCCTCTTCGTCGGCCTTCTCCTTGCTCAGCGCCATAAACTCCGTTTCTATCGACGGCAGCAGCAGACGCTTGTATCCGTCTTCCACGGCCTCTTCCAGTAGTCGCCGGCATGCTCCACCTCCCATTGGAGGAGCTGGGGGGAGGCCCCTCTTCAACCGACGCACGGCCTCGTCGTCGTCGATGGTCAGTCGGACGCGCAGAATGCCTTCGTCGGCTCCGCGGCGCATGGCTAACAGGCGGTGGCTGGAACAGCGTTTCAAGGGTTCTTCCCACTCGAAGTAGTCGCTGTACTTCTGCGCTTCGTCAGTATCTTTCTTGGCTTTAACCACCGTTGACACGATGAAGGCCTCGCGGCGGAAGGCAGAGCGCAGCAGGTTGCGTGAGCGTTCGTCCTCGCTCACCTGTTCGGCAATGATGTCCTGGGCGCCACGGAGGCAGTCGGCGACTGTCAAACCGTCGACCGCGAAACGCTGGGCGGCTTTTGCGGGTTGTGCCTCGCGCTGTAATAATAATAGGTGTGCCAAAGGTTCCAAGCCTTGTTCGCGGGCTACTTGGGCTCGAGTGCGGCGCTTGGGCTTGTAAGGCAGGTAGATGTCCTCTAATGTCGTCAGCTCCCAGCAGTCGTCAATGCGCTTCTGCAACTCTTCCGTCAGCTTATCCTGCTCAGTGATAGTCTTCACAATGGTCACCTTGCGCTTGGCAATCTCCTGCAACTGTTCGTTGCGGTTGCAGATGGCCGTAATCTGTACCTCGTCCAGTCCGCCAGTGCGCTCCTTGCGGTAACGCGAAATGAAGGGGATGGTGCATCCCTCGTCCAAGAGCTTCAGCGTGTTCTCCACACCGGCTTCAGGCAGATGCAGCTCGCTGGAAATGAGCTTTGTAAATATCTTCAAGTATTCCATAGTCGTGCTATTTTGGCTGCAAAGGTATGAAAATAAACCGAAAGAAACGACAAAATACCTCAATTGCTTTGACAAAATGAAAATAATTCTGTCAAATGTTTGTGGGATTCAAAGAATATTTGTACCTTTGCAGCCGCTTATCGCA
>Ga0265298_10007133_pt1 | contig 13653 bp, 15 predicted proteins | sample AusTroGonzalo_MG_3_FD_193486 | JGI IMG/M metagenome (GOLD analysis project Ga0265298, IMG submission 193486) | Bovine rumen microbial communities from tropical cattle in Woodstock, Queensland, Australia - Gonzalo_01 | ecosystem: Host-associated > Mammals > Digestive system > Stomach > Rumen ...
AGGCGGAGACGTAGCGGGAGGGGACGATGCAGAGCTGGCGGGAATCGAGGCCGTAGAGCTCGATGCCCATGATCCACCAGCCGTTCTTGAAGCGGGGGACTGACCACCACTCGGTGTCGTCCATGCGCAGGCCCTTGATGCCGCGACGGTCTTCGTCGGTGAGCGAGGCAAAGAGGTCGCGCACGGACTGCGGTACGTCGGGCTTGAAGGAGTGGCCGTCGATGGCGTCCTGCATGGTAAAGAGGAAGGCGAGCAAGTCGAGGGTCATCTGATTGAGGTCGCACTTGGTGTCGGCGGCGCCGTCGTCGTCCTGCATGTAGTTGGCATCGCCCTGCTGCTTCTGGCAGATGTAGAGCTGGTAGTGGTACTTGGCGAGGCGCGGCTTTTGCTCGTCGAGCTGGGCCTCGAAGTTCACACAGGCGCAGAGGGCGGGGCGCTTCAGGAGGTTGAAGGTGCGGGTGAAGGCGTTCTCCAATTCGAGGCGGTCGATGCGGAAGAAGGCGCGGTCTTCGGGCTTCGCGGCGGCGGAGGGGTTATGGCGCATGGGGGCGTAGATAGTAGCCCAGCGTTCAAGGAGGTTGTCGAGTCGGAACATAATCTTTATATATTTATAACAGCGGGGCGGTGACGAACATGGCGGCATTGCGGGAGTTGTTACGGAACTCGGAGTCCTCGGTGCAGTGGCAGACGCGACCCTGGTCGGTGGTGTCCTCACGGTCATCGGGGATGGGCTTCTGGTAGAGAGGCGAGAGCTCAAAGATGTCGCGGTTGTCGTCGCCGAGGGCGGTGAGGATGGCCTCTTGGCTGGCCTTGATGTAGTCGCAGAGGCGGCCAAGGAGCATCACGCCTTCGTCGCGGGCATGGATCTTGCGCTCCTTGTCTATCTTCAGGACGGTGGTGCGGCCTTCGAGGAAGGTGACGTCGATTTTGCGCAGGCGGTGAACGAGGCGGTCAAAGAGGCGGGAGGTGGCGGTTGGCTGCTGTGGCACAGCAGCACGCCCGACGGCATCGGAGGATGCGGGGATTTCGGTGCGGAGGGCGTAGGCCACGAGGTAGTCGAGGAAATCTTCGCCGATGGCGGGGGCAATGAGTTCCTCCTGGATGTAGCGCAGGTCGGGCAGCAGCTGAATGAATTTTTCGCGGCTGTCGTAGATGTTGATATACTCCTGCATGGTCTTGGCGCTTGGGATGAGCATCTGCGCGGCGAGGTAGTAGTAGCGCGACTGTTTCCAGAGGGTTGCTATCTCAAACAGCTCGGCATCGTCCTCGCTGGCTTCCTCTGGTGATGGGGCGAGCTTCACCCACGATTCAAGTTCGTAGAGCAGGCGGTTGAGGGATGCGTGGGCCTCCTTGGTACCGGCGGTCTTGGCGTCGTTCTTTGCGTCGCGGTCGGCCTTCTGGTAGTCGTCGGCGGCGGAGTAGTTCAGGCCTGCGTTGTTGATGGAGACGGCCTGGAAGTCGAGCGAGCGACCGATGGCGTCGAAGGCCACGCAGCGCTGCGCCATCAGCAGCAGGCGGTTGTAGTAGCCCGTGTTGTAGTCGTCGATGGTGGAATACTCGTGGCGGTGCGCGTCGTAGTGCTTGCAGAGCTTGTCGTAGAGCGGTTGTCCGAGGGCGGGCAGCAGGAACTCGTGCTCGGCATTGTCGATGTAGCCGACGTAGGGCTCGATGTGGTCGATGGCGTGACCGGGGAAGCAGAGGCGGAGCTCTTCGATGGTGGTGAGGATCATAATTATTCAGTTTCGGCGTTAGTGATTCCTGTTTTGCTGTTGTCGAGGGTGGTGAGCACCTCGCGCTTGATGCGCCAAACTAATCCCGCCTTGTCCCAGCCGTTGAACTGGCTGATGACTTCGAGGGGTTTCAGCAGCAACTGTTGCATAGTGCTCATCTGGACTTGCTTCAAGAGATAGCGTTCGCGGAGGTCGGTGCCACCGCTGCGGGTAGTCGTACCAGGTGTGTTACCCACCAACTGCGAGTCGAGACCCATGGCAAAGAAGATGATGCTGGAAATTTCGGCCAGCTCGGTCTGGTTGGCGTCGGCGGTCGACTTCGAGTTCTCTTCGATTTCCACGATTTCCCACGACTTGTAAGTCTTGCCGTCGGCACCCGTGAAGTTGTAGGCAATAAGCGGCTTGCCCATGTTGTCGCGGTTTTCGAGGAAGGTGTTGATATCCTCGATGACAGACATGAAGAGTTTCTTCTTATCCTCGTCGGTGACGGCGTTGCGCTGCTGGTACAAACGTTGCAGGTATTCGTCCGAAAGGAAGATAATTTTTCCTATAACATTGGCATTGTCGCGGCGCTTCTTGCGGTCGCTGATAAGCGTGGCGGCATAGAGATAAATGTCGCCCGCGAAGATACTATGCCATGCAGGGACGGGGTAATATGGCCGTCCTGGCGATGTGTAACTTATCGGGAAGATGATGCGAGTGGGTCGGTTTTTTTTGCCAATTCGAGCGCTTCGGGCCTCTCGCACAAGCCGTTCCAGGTCTTTTGTGGGCGACTTGGCAGAGATGGCAGGCAGTGCCGTAATGCCGGTGGGGTCGGGCGTCGTGTTAGGTTCGTCCAACCATAAGTTTGAGAGATATACATAATTGATACGGTTTTGGTTGTCCATGCGTTCCTTGCGGCAGATGTGGGCGCTACGGTAACGGAGACCGGTGGCGCGGGGATGCCAGCCCTTGATTTCCTGTTTGTCAACCTCGCCTGTCTCTTCATCAAATGAACTTTGCGAGAGTTCGATTTCGGGGAAGGCTTGCCACAGCAGGTTTAGGTCGCCAGCCAGTGAGAGACATGTGTCGTGAAGATGGTTGTCGCGCTCAAAGGTCTCGACCTGTTTGGTGACGAGTTCCCAGCGTTCAAGACGCTCCTTCAGGTCGGCAATCTGCTCTTTCAGGTCGGCGTGCATCTGCTCGGCGGCAGACTGCGCACTCGGGGACTGTCCCTGCTGTTGCGGAAGCGTCAGCGGCAGCACAGAGGGACTGTCCCCCTGTGCGGAGTCCTTCAACTCCGGGTGCTCTTCCTCCAGTTTCAGGAGCTGCTGCTGGAGGTCGCGGATTTGACCTTTCAGCAACGTACCGGCATGATAGAAGGGTATTTCCTTCTCGGTGATATTGCCTCCAATATACTGCGTATAGTGGAACATCGGCTGCGGTCCCATGCCCTCCAACAGGTCGTTGAGGAACTTCTGACCCGCAGCGGTGTAGGGCGAGATGTCGGTGAACAGCTTCACCACGTTCGGCAGCTTGTTGCCCCAGCCCCAAGTGATGTAGCCGAGGTCTTTTGTGCCGCAGGAACTGACCTTTACTTCGCCACCACTCGACACGTGGAGCAGGGGTAGCATCTTACTCTTGCCGCCGCCAACATCATCGCAACTGCACGACATCTTCGTGTTGTAAAAATCGTCCATCCCATATTGAGGACCGCCACCGCCGCCACCAAGGACGGCAGGCAGCGCGGTATAACCCTGCTGGCGGAGTGTCTCGCTCACCTCTTTGAACTGTTGGAGACCCTGTACCTTGATCGTGTCCGTCAAGGCCGTTTGGTTGACACCCTTTTTTGTTGCTCTTTTACTTGCCATATACCTTTTATTATTATATCTGCAAGCAAATTTACATAAAGTTGGTTTTAAACTTGGGACAATGTTTTTTGCTGAGTTACAAAATAGTCTTAAAATATTTGGTAGTTTCACAGATAAATCGTATCTTTGCATCGCTTAAACATCATTTCGCGGTACGACTACCGCTGACAATCCCGTCAGCGTTTGTTGTATCTATAAGGGAAGGAGAAAGGAACGGACAGCAGAGGGTCGGGTAGCGGCAACGCCCCGGAGGTTGATGCGAAATGAAACCTTAGCAGCCCTGCCTGCTGTTTTTGATTGCTAAAATATCATTTCATTATGCCACATAAGAAGCACATAGGTGAGTACACTAAAGACGAGACCATTGCACTGGCCTTGGAGTATGGCTCTGTTAAAGGATTCCAGCGGCACGCTTACAATGCCTATATCACGGCAAGAGACAACGGATGGTACCCTGAAATAAAGAAGCTGATAGGGAAGAGCTTTCCCATGACAAAAGAAGAGTGCCACAAGATAGCGTTGCGGTATCATACGCCAAGGGAATGGGAGCGAGGCGACGGCAGGTCATATAGCTATGCAAAACGGCTTAGATGGATTCCTGAGATGACAACCCACATGACACGTGTCGTTGACTATACCGAAGAGTCCGTAGCGGAAATAGCACTGAACTTTGAGACGCGCACCGAGTTTGCAAGAAAAGTTGGCGGTGCATGGAACTATGCCCGCACCCACGGCATACTCGATAAAGTATGTGCTCACATGGTGATTCGCGGCAGTAAGCGCGAACGCATTATTTATGTTTTCGAGTTTGACGACCATCATGCCTATGTCGGCCTTACCTTTAATATAAAGGATAGGCTCAGTTGCCATTTGTCAAACACAAAGAGTGCCGTCTATCGTTATATTCACGAGACAGGATGCAACTATCTGTTTAAGACTATCTCTGGTTGGTTGCCAGAAAAAGAGGCTCAGGATGAAGAGCAGCGGATGATTGAGAAATACGAGGCAGACGGTTGGACTATGATTAATTCTATGCACGGAGGCGGTCTTGGCGCATGCCGTAAGAAACATACACTCGAATATTGCAAACAAGTGGCCAGCGGATATCGTTATAAAAAGCAGTTTATGGAAGAACACCCAACCGTATATCAAGCGGTTCATAAGAACGGTTGGCAAAAGGAGGTCTTCGCACACATGGAGAAATGGACGAAATGCAAGGAACGTTATCCTGACAATCTTATCCGCGATATAATAGCTGATTGCAAAAGCCGTGAAGACATAAAACGGCTGAACGATTCGCTTTATCAATATCTACAAAGTAATAACCTCATGGATAAATATATGCCGTTGGATAAGCTAAGACAACAACCGCATCCACAAGGCTACTGGACGCTGGAAAGGGCAATAGAAGTAGTGCCGATGTGTTATAGCCGCACATATCTGCGGAAGAATTACTATCAGGCTTACATATTGTTGAAGGACAATAACCTGCTGGATAAATATCTTCCCAATATCAAGGGAAAGAGACCAAAGAAGTAATCATCGCCCGCTGGGCGTCATCAGGAGGGAGGTGGACTGTCGATAGTGGCGCACGCCGATATAGAGGGTGTCAAACGCATCCGTGCCGTCGGTTCGCAGCTCCTCTGGTTCTGCACCAGCGGTAGCTCGTTCGGAGTCGGTAGCCAGTTTCTCGCCTGCCTTATCCTTCTTAACAGTGGTAGTGGCACCGCTATAGGCCATGCGGACGCCGCAATTCTCGATGGCCGCGCAAAGGGCCTCGTTGTTGGCCTTGTTGAACCTGACGGCGGGATAGCTCAGTCCGCTCATACCTTCTCCGATATCCTTGTAACGGACGTGGTGGGCCCAGGTCTGCCCAATCGGTATTGGGTTCACATCCCATCCGTATTTTTTCAGTTCCTTGATGATGGTGTCCTTGATATCGTCAATGTAAACGCCCGTCGGCTTAAACTTGAATGTATGGTCGTAATAGAAATGCACACGGCGGTTCTTCTTGCGGTGCGGGGCGTAATAGTCGCTCCAGTCTTTAATCAGGTGCTGCACCATGCGCCCGTCTTTTGCAAACATCGACGAAATGACGTTCAGACTCTCGGTGGTCTCTTCAGGCCGACGATACACCATTCCTGTCACAATCCAGTTGACGATTTTACCGGCATCGAAAGCGATGTGCAAGTCTTCGTCATCCAGGCAGTCGCCGTCGAGCGAACAGTCGTTCACGTCGGAGAGGTAGTCGAAGTCAGGACTCTCGTATTCGATGCCGTAGGCCGTGCCGCCGACGATCTGTTTGCCGCGCTTTACCTTCATCGAATCCTCGATGGCCGTCGTATTGCCGTCGTCGAGGTAGCAATGCACGTCTGGGTCAAAGGCATAGTAGAATCCCTCGCCCACCTTGCCGAGTTTCAGGTTCAGCACCGACACCATGAACGTCAGTGGCGGCAAATCGCGCTTCATGCGCCGTATATAATCCTCGCCCAAAATATCTATATTGTCGATACTCGAAGCCCGCACAAAGTAGAAGGCATTGCACTTCAGGTCGTTGATGCGCTTCTGGTATTTCTTGCTTCCCTTGATGGCCATCATCTCGTACATCTCGTCATCGGTGATAAGCAGGTCCTTGGCCGTCAGCAGCTCGGCGGTGTCGGCGTTGATCACCTTGTAGTTTAGCAGGTATTCTGCAATGGCCTTCGGGTCTTTATACTGCGGCGGCAGGATCCTGAACTGTTCCTCGCGCTGCTGGATGGCCGCCCAGAGGTCAGTGATAAAATCCTTCTCCTGCTGGCTCACCTGGATAGGACGTATGCCCAACTTCTGACCTGTGCGGATAGTCTCGTTGATCTTCATCGAGAGGTCGGCGTAGTGGTCCAGTTCCTGTTGCACCTGCAGATAGGTCATGCCTTCGCACGGTCCGTGGTCGATGACGGTCTTCAACACCTCTTCCTCGCCCGCAAGCCAGTTAGATTTGCTGGTCAGTCCTGCGTCGGAGCAGAAGAATGTGCTTTTATAAAAAGGATTCGCCTCGGTGAAGCCATCGTGGCCCGTAGGGTGTACGATACCACTCAGGGCGGGCATCACTTCTTCGTCGATCTTCTTCTTCGGCAGAAACTTGCACTCGTCGGCGATGATTGTGTTCAGCGTGAGTCCGTTGGCACTACCCATCGTGGCGAGGGATATTGTGTGATAAAGAAAACCTGTGGCAAACCACATGCAGTTGTCATAAGACTTGGGGCGGATGATGCACTTCGGCACGTCCTTTGGCGGTTTGCCCCAGCCGAAATGCACACCCTCCTTGAACCCATAAAAACGTTCGATGGCGGCGATGGTCGCGGGGATGGTACGGGAAAAAAGTTGTTTTCTGGAGCTGCCCAAAAAGGCTCCTGCACCTTGTGGCATGGAGTCGGCTACTGCCCAGATACGCGGGCCTATACAACCGTCGGTCTTTCCAAATCGTCGTGCGGCAAGCAGTCGCACATCCCTCGCTCCAGCCAGGAAGATGCGCTGTTGCACGCGGTTCATATATACGTCGCGGAGTTGTTCTGCCATAATCGTTAGTCGTTTTCGTTCTCGATGAAGATATCCTTCTCGTCATCTTCATCCTTCACTTCGACGTACTCGGCTTCGACAACCTCGCGCATCTCCATTTCCTCCTTGGCGGTCAGGCCGTACTTCTTGCGAAGTTTCTCGCGCTCGGCATCATCGAGACTGCGCCTATCAGATTTAATGATCGAGACATCGCCCGTGATGTTGATGTTTGTGTTCGGCATCTGCTCTTGCGGGTCCTCTTCATCCTTGAAGTCGTTGTTGATCTTGGCAAGGTCCTGGTTGGCCTGCTTCACGGCCTGCCACGTGCCCGTCTCTCGACCGAAGTTCTGCATCCACTCGATGTTGGCCTCGAACATAGCCTTGTGGATATGTTTTTTCGATGTGGAGAGCTTGCCAGTCAACCAGTTTAACAATGCAACGTCATTACTGATTTCATTGCTGGAACGTTCGCCGTTAGCGGTGATATGCAGCACCTCGACCATCTCGCGGGCCTCCTGTGTCCGTGGGTCGTCAGGGTCGCCCGTCTCGGCTCTGCGCAACAGTATCTGGTAGTCGCGGCGGGCGAAGTTCTCCAGCATCTTGCGCGGTGATGACGTTGATGGGTTTTCTATCCAGTGACGGTACACGTCGGTCACGAGCGATGCCCGATAGCGTTGGTCTGGTCGCATATTCATACGCTCCAGCGGCACACCGCCAAGCAGCCAGCGTTCCACCTTATTACAATAGTTGGGTGATAATGCACTCATAGTTGTTGTCAGCATTTAGTTAAACTTCCGGCGGGCGAAGATGCACGGCTTTTGTGTGGCCAGACTTGTCACCATCTTGAAGTTGGCAAACTTCAAGTCCTCGATGTATAGTTGCAGCGGGTCGCCGAGGCCGGTGACGTAAGCCTTGAAGTACGTGCGCAGTTCACCGTCGCCGAATCGTTCGGCACCTGCATCGAACTCGTCGCACGGCTCATAGTCGCGCACAAAGGCCGACACCTTTTCTTTAATCACAAAATCATCAAGGCTCACCTTCGCCACTTCGGGCTGGGCCGCCTCCATCGCCGACTGCTCGTCCTCGTAGTCGTCGTAGGAGTCGTAATCGTATTGTTTCTTTTTGCGTCGTGGCATAATCCGTTAAATCCGTTTAGTCCGTTGTCTTGTTACCCTTGGTCGGTTTCCTGGCCGATTTCTTCTCTTTTTCGGCCTCGCGGGCATCGTCCTCAATCTTCTGGAGCAGGGGTCGGTAGTCGGCGGCTTCCTTCTTGCCGAGGAGTTCGGTCAGGCGAGAGAATTTGAGACGGGCGGTTTCTAATTTCTGGCTCTGATCCTTGCGCTTGAAATATCTCAGGATGTCCTGCACCTCCTTTTTCCTGGCGGCTTCCTCGGCCTGGCGGGCGACATACTCGGGGGATTCCTGCTCGATAAGGGTTTTCATGCGGAGGTCGAACTCGTCGGACTTCACCTTGGCGTAATGCTTGCGCAAATCGTGGATCAAATCCTGATGCAGGTCCTCATAGCCTTTGAAGCCGTATTTGGCAAGCCATTTCTCTTTGTAAGGTTCGTCGTTCTGCAGGCGATACCACGTTGTAGCCAACTCCACGTCGATGGCGGCGTAGATGGCTTCCACCTGTTCGAGGGTGCGCTGTGCCTCTTCGGCCACAGGGGCGATGAGTTCGGGCGCGGCTTTCAGTTCGGCCATCGTCTTGGCCTTCTCGGCAGCGGCACCGGCAGTGGTGCGCAGGGCGCGAATCAGGTCGGCCTGCTGCTGGAGGTCGGGCGAGAGGAAGGCGCGTTTCTGGGCGATGGAGAGTTTGTATTCGAGGTCGTCGCGGGTCGTCGGGGCGATGAAGGGGGCGGGTTGCGCGGGTTGCTGTGGCACAGCAACAGACTGGACGGGGGCTCCGGTTCCCGTCGGGCGAATCACGGGGGACAGTCCCTCTGTAGTCCGCTCGGCTTTGCCATTGCTACCCACAGCAGGGACAGTCCCCGATGATTCACCTGCTGCGCCGAAAAGATTTGTCTGCTGCTCGGCGGCTTTGGCCTCGGCCTCGCGGCGGGCGATGGTGGCGGCACTGGCAGGACGGCCACGGCGGGGTGCCTTCTGCTTCATCTGCGGCACAATGGCATAGGTGCGACCGTCGGTACCCTTGGTGCCATCGCCTGCGGACTGCTTCTGACGGATAAGTTCGATGTAGAAGCGCAGGCGGTTGACGCGGGCGGCATAGTCGCCGTAGTGGAGGGCCTTCGACACGAAGTCGCGGCAGAACTGGAAGGCGTTGAGCAGCGCCAGTCCGTCGCGCATCGACTTGACGTGGCAGGCTTCCCAGGCGTCGCCCAGCTGTTCGAGTACGGGCAGCTTCTCCTGGGCGAAGGTCGAGAAGTCGGTGGCCCACTGCAACTGCTCGTCGGCAGTCATGTCCTTGAATAACTTTGTCTGTTCCATAATCATACTTGTTCTTGTTCGTTCGTGATAGAATTTCTGACACAAAGATAAAACAAGTCTCAAACGATTTGGGACAGTTTAGTCCTTTACTTTCACGCGCTCCGAGTCCAGAAGATACTCCTCAAAACGGTAGGTGTAGCACCACTTTCCGAGGTAGTAGCAGAACGTGTTCTCGTTGTTGTCCTCGTCCTCCTCGTAGTAGTCGTTGCCATACTTTTTCTTCCCATTCAACCCCTGCTGACGAGCCTGAATCACAAGACGATTGAAGATACTACGGGCCTTCATTCGGTCTGTCGAGAGGAATACGGGCGACGATTCGCCTGCATCCAAGTCGTCAAACTCATGCCCGTTTTCCAGCACCGCCCAAATCCTCTGCGGCTCCACCGTCTGTTCAGGAAACTCCAGTTCGTCACGATGGTATCTGAATCCGAGAAGGCTCACCATCACGTCGCTTCCCTCGTCACTTTTTTTACTCGATGACCACACTTCCATCAGTATGCCCGTTTTCTTGTCTATTGCTTGCATAGTTTTATTTTATTAGTTCTACATAATCAAATCCATTTGTATTCAATGTATCTTTATCTTTAAGCCTAAAAACAGAAATAGCCAGTCAAGCGAAATCCATACGCTATTCTTCTCACACCAGTCTACTGACAGTGAAGGCAGCAGATAGAAGCTGTGGTCATAAAAGCACGTTTTGAACATAAGGCGTTTCCTTTCTTTAATGATCATTGTCTTCATAATCTTTCGTTCGTTTTAAATGTTTATATTAAAGTATGAAATATATCGAGTGTGACATGCCAATCTGGTTGGCTGTCACAGATTAGCACGAATTACTCCTTGAAGTCGAGGGTCAGCTGCCGACGCTCCTGCCATATCCTTTCGACTGCTTGGTCTTTGAGAAGTCTAACTGAGGTTGTGCCTGACAGACGACCAGCGTCTGATACTTGGGGTCGCGCCAATGGTTGATACGCTCGAAGCACTCGTTGATGTCGCCGTATATCATCGTGTAGAGCAGCACCTCGTCCTTGAAGCCGTAGGTGCGCAACTTGTCGATTACGATGTCACATTCCTCGACCTGCTTGGGCGTGTCGCAGCCGAAGCGGATAGCCTTAATCCATTTCATAGATGCCAGCGTCTTCGCCATATCGTCATCGACAAGCCTTGCATCAAGTCCTTGGTTGAAATCGACGCGGTAGCCGTTCTTGATGATTTTGGCAAACTGCTCTTCGGCATAGTCACGCAGGGCGAGGATATTGTTGTCCATCAGAATGAGCCTTGTGCGCCCATCGACGGCAATCTCCTCCACGTCTTGATAGGGATAGACGCTACCCTCCTTCTTCGGCACGATGCACCACGGACACTTGCGGATGCAGCCACGGGTCAAGAATCCGTAGGCCGTCTTGCTATCGACGAATGGATAGAGCGAGTAGTCGGGCACCACCTTCTCGGCCTGTTCGGGCAGTCGGCTCTTGATGTCGTAGCCCGTTCCGCCCCGCACTATCTCCTTGGCATTGGGGATAACGTGGGCGAAGTCGTTGGTATGCGTGAATACCTTCGCCATATACACTCGGTCGTAGTCGCCGAATATGTCGTACCACTCCACGTCGTCGCCCATCGACTTGTGCCAAGCCGACAGCTTCATTAGTGCCAAGTTCGGGTAATTGTGCCCGTCAACGTCTATCAGTCCTATTCACATAATTCGATTATATTATTGTTCCGTCATCTTTACACAACCTGCTATCAATACAGCAAGGCTCGTCGGCTTCATAGACAGCACCCTCAAGCCACATCACGTCGCTGTGGTGTCTCAACCGCCACTCAAAGTCTTTGTCCGAGTATTGCGCCAACATCGTATTGATGGCTTCCTCCCGGTTGCTGGCTGCCACATAAAGCACTTCGTCTATGCCGTCGCAACCATTCATCTCTATCGCATATACATTGAATTTCGTCATAATTCCTTAAATCAACTTTGTTCATTATTGCTCTCGCTCGGCTTTTCGGTTCAGAACTCCTGCCGATAGTTGAACTGCTCCAGATACGTGCCGCACTTGAAGCCCTTGCGAGGCTCGAAGTCGGAGAACGGCATGGTGTGGAACAGGGCGCGGTTGTTGACCCAGTGCGTCACGTCCTTCTGCCATTGCGGAAATTCGTGGACGGTCTTCATCGGGTCGCGGTAGGGCTGCGAGTGGGGATAGATGCGCTGGGGCAGATGCTTGCGGCGGCTCTCCTTCGACCGCCACGACCAGTAGTCGATGCGCCCGTAGGACTCTTGGAAGTCGTCGTTGAGCATGATGTAGATGAAGTATTCGCCGTGGAATCCTGCCTCGTTCAGCATCTGCATCGCCCGTTCGCAGTGGGGCACTTGGGCGGTGGTGTCGCAGCCAAAACGGATGCGGCGGTCTATCCACTTCATCCGTGCCATGAGGTCGGCAAACTCTTCGGTCATCAGTCGGGCGTCGATGGCTTGGTTGAAGTCCACGCGGTAGCCTCGGTCGATGATTTTGCGCATCTGCTCCTTGGCATAGTCGCCCGACGCGATGATGTTGTTGTCCATCAGCACCAGCTTCTTCCTGCCCTCGATGGCTATCTCGTCCACGTCCATGTAGGGATGGATGGCCCCCTCCTTGCGAGGAACGACGCACCACTTGCACTTGTTGGGACAGCCACGGGTGAGAAAGCCAAAGGCCGTGTCGGGCAGTATGTTCGGAAACATCGAGTAGTCGGGCTGCAGGCGGTCAATCTCGTCGGGCAGCGTCGAGTGTACGTCGTAGCCCGTGCCGCCCAACTGCCACTCACGGGTGCAATACTTGGTGCGGTCGAAGTCGGGCGAGAAGTTGAACACCTTCGAGGCATAGATCTTGTCATACACCTTGTTGCCCGTCGGCTCCACGTTGCCGAAGAGGTCGAGCTGCACGGGGCCTTTCACCTGCTCTGCCCACTCCACCGTGTCGCCCTGCTGCTTGTACCATCGGGCAATCTTGCCCAGCGCGATGTTCGGGTGAATGGTGCCGCCCCACAGCTTCTTCTTGGCGTGGCCGTCCACGTCTATCAGTCCTATCAGTTTATTCATCGTCTGCTCTTTTGAAGTACCAGCCATCGTAGTGCCATTCGCCGTCGTCGGTCTGATAGTCCACTTCATGCGCTCCGTGATGATAGTGGTCTCTTCGGTCCACTATCTCCAGCACCTCGTCGCTGAACGGTGTGCGCACTTTGTCGCCTATCTCCCACTCGGCCATAACTGCTACTTGTTTAGTTCCGCTTTCAGCATCTTCAGCACGCCGTCAGCAACACCGCGTCGTGCGTTGTCCTTCAATCGGCAGAGCATGTGGTTCATTACTACGGTCAGTGCATCAATCTTGTCAAGCACCGACGCTTCTTGTTCGTCGCATAACTCGCAAATCTGTTCCGCGAGGTTTGCTACACGTTGTTTCTTTTCTTCTGTCATATCGCCTTAAAGTTGTTCCAAGTCCTTGATGTATGCCCACCGCTTCACCTTGAAGTCATTGGTCTTGTGCGGTGGCTTGTTGCACGACTTCGGATAGAAGAACGATGTCTTGGTAGCGTCCATCCACCAGCCCATGTCGTTGACAAAGCAGATACGGTGCGGATAACGAGCAATGCCCGTCAGCACCAAGACGTGCTCCCACTTTTCGGGTTTCGTCCGTAAATCGTGCCAAATCTTCTTGTCTGTCATATCGCCTTAAATCATTTCTTTGTTTGTAAGCGAAGAGTGGAGTTCGTCAAACCTGCGCGGTAGCAAATTGGCTTTCGCCGATGCTGCTCACGCTCGGCCATCTTCAAGCGAGCTTGGATGGCTCTCGCTCAATCGCAGCATTCTTCACTCTTCACTCTTCACTCTTCACTTAGCGGAGCGGTCAGCCTTCCAGGTCCCCGTTCCCGTTCTTGCGTCCCTTCGGTAGCAAGCGTCACCCTTGCGGGATGCCGAGCGGTCGCCGTCTTTCGGGCTTAGCCCTCAAGATCCCCGGAGCCCCCGTTGCCGTCGCCCTCGCCAGGGTTGTCGGTGTCGGTGTCGGGGTCGGCAGGAGTCTGCGCTGCGTTGTAGTCCACGAAGCAGAGCCCCA
>Ga0265298_10007135_pt1 | contig 13650 bp, 13 predicted proteins | sample AusTroGonzalo_MG_3_FD_193486 | JGI IMG/M metagenome (GOLD analysis project Ga0265298, IMG submission 193486) | Bovine rumen microbial communities from tropical cattle in Woodstock, Queensland, Australia - Gonzalo_01 | ecosystem: Host-associated > Mammals > Digestive system > Stomach > Rumen ...
CGGTAACGGAAGCCCTGGACGGGTTACCCGCCTATAAGCTGCACTGTTCCGTTCTGGCGGAAGAAGCCATCCAGGCGGCGCTGAAGGATTACGAGGAACGGAAGAAGAAACAGAATGGGGCTGAAAAGCCGGATTCGGAATAAAGCATGAATTAGTTGTAAAGATATGAGTAAAGTAATTGTTGGCATGTCCGGCGGCGTTGACAGCGCGGTAACAGCTTACCTGCTGAAAGCCGCCGGCTTTTCTGTTGTTGGCATTACCTTGCGCACCTGGTTTAGCGCAGAGGGGGAAGAGAGCCGCTGCTGCGAGATAGATGACGCCAGGCGGGTGGCATGGAAAATCGGCATACCGTACTATGCCTTAAATTGTGTTTCTGATTTTCAAAACAATGTGACAAAGCCTTTTGTCAATGAATATTTACAGGGACTTACGCCAAACCCCTGCATCGTATGCAACCGGTACGTGAAATGGGAAAGGATGCTTCATTACGCCAGGGTATTGAAGGCAGATTTTGTTGCCACGGGACACTACGCTTCTGTTTTGCGGCTGGACAACGGAAGATATACTGTGCAACAGGCCTTGCAGGCGGAAAAAGACCAGACGTATATGCTGTATAAGCTGACCCAGGAACATCTGGCCCGGACGATGATGCCTCTGGGAAAATACAGCAAGGAAGAGGTTCGCCGAATTGCAGAAGAGGCAGGCCTGCCCGTAGCCCGTAAAAAGGATTCCCAGGAAATCTGTTTTGTAACCCGGGGCAGCTATGGGGACTATATTGAAAAAGAATCAGATACAGAAATCCGGCCTGGTAGTTTTGTGGATGAAAACGGCGCTGTCGTCGGAAAGCATAAAGGGATTATCCATTATACGGTAGGACAGCGGAAAGGGCTGGGCCTCGCGTTAGGTTATCCTGCCTATGTGAAACGCATCAACGCTGCGTCCAATGAAATCGTGATAGGTGATGAAGCATCTCTCTATAAAAGAGAAATTATATGCAGTGACCTGAATTTTATGAGCGTTCCGAGTATTAAAGAAGGAGATACGCTGCGGGCCCATGTGAAGATACGCTATCACCACAGGGGTGAATACGCATCGATTTGTCCGGAAGGAAACGGTCAGGTACAGATTATTTTTGACAACCCTGTCCGTGCCCCGGCGCCGGGGCAGTCTGCCGTGTTTTACGATGAAAACCGCTGCGTAATCGGCGGCGGGATAATTGCGGCAGTGTTATAACGCGGCGTTGTAAAACAGCGAAACGGAATCAGGCTTTGATAAATCAGTAAAAACCATACAAAAGAACATGGGGAGGGGAATTACAAATGGATTTTTCAACGTTATGTGTGCATGGGGGCTATCAGCCCGACTGTACAGGGAGCGTATCGGCTCCCATATATACAACAACGGCGTATGCCCATCCCGGCGTACAGCAGAGCACCGGTTATGATTATATCCGCACGCAGAATCCCACGCGCCAGAGCGTGGAGAAGTGTCTTGCGACACTGGAAGGAGGTACAGATGCCTTTGCGTTTGCGTCCGGTATGGCGGCCCTTGCCTGCCTGATGGAACTGTTCCAGCCGGGCGACCACCTGATTGTGACGGGTGATCTTTACGGCGGCTCCATCCGTTTATTCAACACGGTTTCCCGCAAAAACGGCATAACCTATACGGAAGTGGATACCGGTGATCCGGATGCGGTAAAAAAGGCATACCAGGCAAACACGAAAGCGGTTTATATTGAAACGCCTTCCAACCCCACCATGCAGATTACCGATATCAGGGAAATCAGCGTGTGGGCTCACGCAAAACAGTTGAAAGTCATCGTTGACAATACATTCCTTACTCCTTATTTCCAAAAACCGCTGCAGCTGGGGGCGGATATCGTCCTCCACAGTGGCACGAAGTATTTAGGCGGTCATAATGATTTACTGGCGGGGATTTTAGTAACGAAACAGGAAGAAGATACGACGCGCATCAAGTTTTTCCAGAATACCATCGGCGCCGTGCTGTCTCCCTTTGACAGCTGGCTGTTGTTGCGCGGGCTGAAGACCCTGCCCCTGCGGATGGAGCGTCATGCGTCTTCTGCTTTGGTCATTGCGAAGTGGCTGCAGAAACAGTCTAAAATCAAGAAAGTTTATTACCCCGGACTGGAGGACTCCTTCCGTTATGCTGTGAACGCGAAACAGGTTAGCGGGTTCGGGGGCATGATTTCCTTTGAGGTGGATTCGGAAGAAACGGCACGCAGTGTTTTGTCCAGACTGAAACTGGTACTGTTTGCGGAAAGCCTGGGAGGAACGGAATCGCTGCTGACATATCCGTTGCTGCAGACCCATTCCGATGTTCCCCGTGAGGAGTGCCTGGCCAAAGGAATAAATGAACGTCTGCTTCGTTTGTCCGTAGGGCTGGAAGCGCCGGCGGATATCATCGCAGACCTGGAACAAGCTTTTGCTGCTGTTGCGGAAAACCGTTAAAGTTTTTTTGCGCTGCGTTTTGCGGCAAGGAGTTATAATTCTTCTGCAAAATATGGGGAGGTTTTCTTTATGGATTTTGATAAAATTGTGGAACGCCGCAACACGGACTGCCTGAAATTCGATGCGGCTGTACGGCGCGGCTATCCGGCGGACATTCTGCCGCTCTGGGTGGCGGATATGGATTTTCCCACGGCGCCGCCGGTGTTGGAAGCGCTGAATCAAAGAACAAATCATGGTGTGTTCGGTTACACCGAAGCGGACCCGGACCGTTTCTTTTCTGTTTTGCATGCATGGTTCCTGGCGCAGCACCGCTGGGAGATCCAAAAAGAATGGCTGCTGCAGACCCCGGGGGTGGTGTTTGCGCTGGCCATGGCGGTAAAGGCGTACACCCAGCAAGAGGATGCGGTGCTGATTCAGCAGCCGGTCTATTATCCTTTCACCGAAGTGATCCTGGACAACGGGCGCCGCAGGGTCAGCAACGACCTGGTCCTGCGCGGCGGCCGGTATGAAATTGACTTTGCGGACTTTGAAGAAAAAATCATTGCCAATCATGTAAAGCTGTTTTTGCTCTGCAGTCCCCACAATCCGGTGGGCAGGGTGTGGACAAAAGAAGAACTGGAACGGATTGCGGAAATCTGCCGGAAGCATCACGTAATTGTTGTAGCGGATGAGATTCACGAAGATTTTGTGTGGAGCGGGCATCTCCACATTCCCTTTGCTTCCCTTGGTGAAGAAGCGGCAAATTATTCCGTTACCTGTACTTCGCCCAGCAAAACCTTTAATCTGGCAGGTTTGCAGGTATCCAATATTTTCATTCCAAACTTTGAACTGCGCCGGAAATTAAAACATGAAATCAATTCAGCGGGTTACAGCCAGTTGAACACGCTGGGACTGACAGCCTGTGAAGCCGCATACCGTGACGGTCTTCCCTGGCTGGAGGAACTGAAAGCGTATTTGCAGCAAAACATTGAATATACCCGGAATTTTTTGCGGCAAAACCTGCCGCAGGTCCGGCTGATTGAGCCGGAAGGTACGTATCTGCTGTGGCTGGACTTCCGGAACCTGGGGATCAGTAATGCCGCCTTGGAGGAACTTATCATAAAAAAGGCGGGCCTCTGGCTGGACAGTGGCGCAATCTTCGGCGCGGCGGGCAAGGGGTTCCAGCGTATCAACGCGGCATGTCCCCGGGCAGTTCTGGAAGAAGCGCTGCAACGAATAGCGAAGGTTATTTAATATACAAAACATTTGATTAAAAGAAAACCGGGCATTCGCTGATTCGTTCAGGAATGCCCGGACTTTTTTTGTTCAGGATAGCGTTTTGTTCATGCTGCCTGTCTGGTATCCGTCCATATCTATAGTGACATAAGTGAAGCCCAACTGATGCAGGTAATCGGAAACCTGTTTCCGGGTTCCCGGTTCTGCAAGGCGGGTGATTTCTTCCGGATCCACTTCGATACGCGCTATGTAACCGTGGATTCGCACGCGAAGCTGCCGGAATCCGTTGTCCAAAAGGTATTGTTCTGCTTTATCCACCATGGCGAGTTTTTCTTCTGAGATTTCTTCGCCGTACACAAAACGGCTGGAAAGGCAGGCAAAGGATTGCTTGTTCCAGGTTGGCAGACCAAGTTCCCTGGAAAGCTGGCGGATTTCTTCTTTGTAAAGCTGTGCATGGCGCAGCGGGCTGACTACATGCAGTTCTGCCACGGCCTGCAGACCGGGACGGTAATCGCCGTTGTCGTCCATGTTGGAACCTTCCGCCACATAAGCAAGGTTGTTCTCCCGGGCAATAGTGATTATTTTTGTAAACAGTTCGTGCTTGCACAAGTAGCACCGGTTCTTCGGATTGTGCCGGAAGCCTTCAATTTCCAATTCTTCACTTTCCACGATAAAATGCCGGATGCCTTCATTTTTGCAGAAAGCGACAGCTTCGTTTAATTCGCGCACCGGGAAAGAACAGGAACGGGCTGTAATCGCCACAGCGTTGTCACCTAAAACATCATGCGCTGTTATTAAAAGAAAAGTGGAATCCACGCCGGACGAAAAAGCAATAGCGACGCTTCCCAGTTCTTTAAGATATTGTTTCAGGTTTTCGTATTTTGATTGTGTCAAGTATTTTTCCTGTGTTGTCATGATGAGTTCTCCGTTTCTACATTTAATTTTTCAGCATTAATTCTGTTTATTGAGATTATATTCAAGATGAAATGCCACATCGTTGGCAACCATCATAAAGTATGATGGCAGAAATCATATAAAAACAGTATGATTTCTGCCATTTTAACATTTGCAAACCAGTAAATCAAGAACAAATTTCAAAGAACTATAGGTTTTTCAATACTGGCAGGCTGTTCTATCCTTTAAATTTACATCGTTTTAAATAAATCACAGTAATCCTATTGACATACTATGAAATAAGTGCTAAAATCAGACCATAAATTTTCAGAGCCTGTGTGATGGAAAGGAACGAGTATTATGGATATTGCTAATATCATAGCGAAAGCAAAGGATGTTTTTTATTGGCTTCACCGTCATCCGGAATTATCTGGTGAAGAACTGCAGACGACTGCTTTTCTTACGGACATTCTTGCAAAAAATGATATTGAAATCTATGCGTTGCCTTTGAAGACTGGTCTGGTGGCTCATATAGGAACCGGAAAACCTATTGTTGCATTTCGCTGCGATATTGACGCGTTACCTATTACAGAAGCAAGCGGCGTTCCTTATGCATCGGAATATCCGGAGATAATGCATGCTTGCGGCCATGATTTCCATGCAGCGGCTTTGGTGGGAATTGCGTTGGCCCTGAAAAATTGCAAGGCGTTAGCGGGTACGGTTAAATTCGTTTTCCAGCCTGCAGAGGAAACAACGACCGGTGCGCTTCAAATTTTGAAGACAGGAATTCTGGATGATGTGGATGTGATATTTGGTCTGCACTGCTGTGCAGCTTATCCCAGTGGAACGATTATCTCGCGGGAAGGTTTTATGAATGGCGCAGTAGATGAATTCCGTATAGACTTTCGCGGAACAGGCGCGCACGCCTGTCGTCCGCATTTGGCGGCTGATCCTGTACTGATGATTGGAAGCTTCATATTGGAAGCGCAGTCCATTGTCAGCCGATGTATTCAGCCGTTTCATCCGGCGGTAGTGGGAATCACACGCATTGCAGCCGGTACGGCAAGAAATGTGATACCGGGGAACGGGTTTGTAGAAGGAACGGTACGGACCTTATATCCGGAAGACCGAAGGCTGATCAAAGAAAAGCTTGCGCAGTTTGCGGTAAGGATAGCGGAGAATTATGGAGGAGCCGCCGAAATTCAAATTACGGAAGGGCCTCCTGCAACCGATAATGATAAAGAATGGGTTGGCGTGGCTGAACAAGTCGCGGCGAAGCTGTCCCTGCCGTTTGAAAGAGCGCCGGATTCCCTTTCCGGGGAAGATTTCGCTTTTTATCAGCAAAAGATACCGGGCGTATTTATCCAGATAGGAACCGGGGTCGGTCCGATGATGCACAATCCGGCGTTCCGGGTGGATCCGGACACGATAGAAGAAGCGGTCCGGTTTGGCGCGAAGCTGATACAGTCGTCACTGTCCATACTGGAACGGCGAATGCTTAATTTTAGTAAATAATATACTTGTATTTTGAAAGGAGATATTACGATGAGGATTTTAAAAACAGCAATTTCAATATTATTAAGCGTGGCTTTTCTTGCAACATTAGGCTGCGGCGGAGGAGAGAAAAAACCGGCTGCCAGCGTGCCTGCGCAGAAGAAGGAACTGAAATACAGAGTAATGCCTACAGCTACGTCAGATTTGTTTGAAGCCGGTGTGAAACCGTTGCTGGAGAAAAAAGGCTATAAATTAACGCCGGTTAAGATTAAAGACTCTATCCAGAGAGAGATTGCGCTGGATGAAGGGAATATTGATTTTCATGTTGACGCTCATGCTGCCTGGATAAATGCAGTTAATAAGAGCAAGGGAACACATCTGGTAGCAATACTGCCTTTGCCGACAGTTCCTACCGGGATTTACGCAGGCAAGAAGACAGATCTGAAACAAATCGCAAACGGAGATACTGTTGCGATTCCCAATGACGCATCCAATCTGGCGCGTTCGTATCAGTTGTTGGAACGTCTTGGCTGGATCAAGCTGGATGAGAAAAAGGACAAAGATCATGTAACGGCTAAAGATATCATTTCCAACCCCAAAAATCTGAAATTCCAAGAGATGAAGGGCCCGTCCATCAATGCAATCAAAACAGATGTAGCGTTTATCATCCTGCGGGGTTCGGATGCGTATAATGCAAAACTGGATTTCAATACGGTCTTGTTTGCCGAGAGCTCGGACAGCATGAAAGACTCCATGCGTATTGCGTTGTGCATTGCTGAAAAGAATAAGGATGCAGCCTGGGTAAAGGATATTATCGCAGCGTACAAGTCTCCGGAATTCAAAGAGTTCACTAAAAAGAACGGAACCTTCTGGATTCTGCCGGACTATATGAAATAACCGGCAATTTTACTGCCGGGTATTCACGTGAGTATTAGGAAAGAAGATGTTATTATGGCAATCAATTTGACGGGTTCGTGGGTAGCAATGCCCATACCTTTTACGAAAAAAAATGAAATCGACTTTGATGGCTTCAAAGTGTTAATCGACCGGCAGATACGCTATGGAACGAACCAGTTATTTGTTCTGGGCTCTGCAGCGGAAGTCAGTTTGCTGACAACAGACGAAAAAAAAGAAATCATACGTCAGACTATCCGTATCGTAGATCGGCGCATCCCGGTATTTTTCAGCGCAGCTTCCAACACCACGGATGGGGAAATTGAGATGGCAAAATTTGCGGAGTCGCAGGGCGCGGACGGAGTGATCTTTACGATTCCGCCCTATGTACTGATTCCGCAGGAAGACGCGTTCCTGCATTTGGATACCGTGATGGGAGCGACGTCTCTGCCTTGCGGCATTTATAACAATCCGTCGCGCCTCGGGGTGCAGGTTGAACCGGAAACGATCAAGCGGCTGGCAGACCGTCACCCCAACTTTGTCGTTGATAAAGAAGCGACGGGCAGTGTGTATCAGTTAGTGCAGGTTCAGCGCCTGACAGAAGGCAGAGTAAAAATCATGTGCTGCGATTCTCCCTGGTATGCTATTGCATTGCCTACGCTTGCAGTCGGCGGAACCGGATTTGCAAATATTGGAGGCAATATTATACCGGAAGAAGCAGCGAAATATTCGCGTCCCTGGACAAGTATCGATATTGTCAATGAAAGCAGGAAAGAATATTTCAAATATTTCCCGTTGTTACAGGAACTGTACGAAGTTTCCAACCCCGTTGTGATTAAAGCAGCGCTGAACCTGTTGGGACTGCCCGGCGGACATGTGCGCCGGCCTTATCAGGATTATGACGGGGAAGGGCTGAAACGGCTGGAAAAAGTTATGACGGAACTGGGCGTTTTTGAAAAATACGCTGTGAGGTAATGAAAGTGATTTCGTTTGCAGAAGTGACGGTAAAAGCCGGAGAAGATATTTTACAGAAGCTGGAAGATTTTGTGATTGCCAGGCAGTGGCGTACTGTTGTGGTGACAAATGCAATTGGCTCTGTGAAAGATCTTCTGCTGGCTACGCCTGTCAGGAATGAACTGCCCTTAACAATTATGACAACACCTTGCTATGGCGCGGCCGAGATACTGACTTTTACCGGAGAGATCATGAGTAAAGAACTGATGGATCCGCAATTGAAGTCCGTATATCCGAACAGGGAAAGCCCGTTGTTTGTTCACATCCATGCAGCCTGTGCCCGTCCGGGCGGACAGGTAACAGGAGGAGGCTTGTGGGGCGGCAAGGCGTTCCGGGAATTGCGGGTGTTTCTGCTTGCGCTTGAAGAGGTTCCTGTTGAAACTAATGTGCAGGGGTGAGAAGCGGAATGATTGAATTTCAGAATATCAGTAAGGTATATCAGGGGAAAAAACAGGAGATACAGGCTCTTCATCACGTTAATCTGAAAATTGGCGATGGTGAGATTTACGGTATTATCGGTTCAAGCGGAGCCGGAAAATCAACGTTGCTCAGCATGATCAACGGTTTGGAGCTTCCTTCCGAAGGGCGGGTGCTGGTCAATGGCGTAAATGTCTGTGAACTTAGTTTCCGTGAACTGCAAAAAGAGCGCAGAAAAATCGGAATGATATTTCAGGAGTTCAATCTGCTTAATTCCAAAACGGTTCGCCACAATGTTTCACTGCCGCTCATAATTGCCGGGGAGAATAAAGAGATTATTCGGGAAAAGGTAGATAAAATTTTAAAGTTTGTAGGTCTTACTGACAAAGCGGAGCAGTTCCCGGATCAGCTTTCCGGCGGGCAGAAGCAACGTGTTGGCATTGCCCGCGCGCTGGTTACCGATCCGTCTATTTTATTAAGCGATGAGGCTACCAGTGCGCTGGATCCTGATACGATGGAAGCAATCCTCGATCTTCTGAAACGCATCAACAAAGAATTATCAATTACTATTGTAATGGTGACGCATCAGATCAGGGCGGTTCAGAAGATTTGTAATAAAGTTGCAGTGATGCAGGAGGGCAGGGTAATCGAAGAAGGTGAAGTCTTTCAGGTGTTCAGTAATCCGCAGCAGGAGATTACACGGGACTTCGTGAGGACAGTGGTGCCAGATGTAATTACTCCGACGGTCTGCAGGCAGATTCGAATGGAATCCCATGGCAATTATGAGATTCTTCGCCTGAAGTTTACCGGGAAGAATGCGTTGGGGGATTTAATTTATCAGATTAATACAAAGTTTAAGCTGAAGACACGGATCCTTCACGCAACTGTAACGGAACTTGACGAACAAACTCTTGGTATCCTGATATTACAGATTTTAGGTACACCGGAACAGATTGGAGAAGTCGAGGACTATATCCGTGTAAACGGGGTACAGTGCGAGGAGGTGAAATGCCAGTATGGATTATAATGTATTACCCTGGGGAGATATTATAGAGGCGCTGAAAACAACGTTCTACATGGTTAGCATATCCCTGTTTATCGGTACGATTCTGGCAGTTATTCTTGCTTTTGCGTTGGTTCTGACAAATGAGGGCGGTCTGTGGGAAAACCGTTATGTGTTTTATGCCCTGAATTCAGTTATCAGCCTGGTAAGGAGTCTTCCATTCATTATCCTGATGACATTTATCTTTCCTTTTACAAAGATCATTGTCGGCACGAGAATCGGTGCAACGGCTGCGTTGGTACCTTTGGTTTGTTTTATCGTGCCGTATCTGTCCAGGTTATTTGAGAATTCGCTACTGGGCGTAGATAAGGGGATCATTCGTGCGGCGAAAGCGATGGGGGCGAACTATTTTCAGATTATCTGGTATTTCATTCTGCCGGAAGCGAAAAGTTCCATGATTCTTTCAATAACTATTGGCACGATTTCCCTGATATCCGCCACGGCACAGGCTGGTACGATCGGCGCCGGAGGAATCGGGGATATGGCGCTGACATACGGTTATGAACGCATGGATGTACCTGTTATGCTGGCGACAATCGTCATTTTGGTTGTGATTGTTCAATCGGTGCAGTCCCTCGGCAATTACTTTGCTAAAAGGGCCCGTAACCATTAAAACATAAAATGTAACAAGGAAGGAAAAGATATATGACGATATATAAAGCAACGACGATCGCCGGTTCGGATACAAGCGGCGGCGCGGGGATGGAAGCAGACATAAAGACATTTCAGGAGCTGGGTGTATACGGCACGACGGCGCTCACCTGTATTGTGGCGCAGAATCCCAATGATAACTGGGCTCACGAAATTTACCCGATTGAAACCGGTGTTATTGAAAAGCAGTTGACAACGATCCTGCAGGGTATCGGGTGCGACGCTGTAAAAACCGGTATGCTGGGCAGCAGAGAACTGGTGGAATTAGTAGCCAAAACCATTGACAAATACAAATTGAGAAATGTGGTTATTGATCCGGTCATGGTGTGCAAGGGAGTTGATACCATCATGGTGCCGGAAGCCGCCGCTGCCATTAAAGAATTGCTTGTGCAACGGGCGCTTGTCATGACTCCAAATCTTCTAGAGGCCGCCTATCTGGCTGATATGGCCGATATCAAAACCATTGACGATATGAAGCAGGCAGCTTCTGTCATTCATGATAAAGGCTGCAGATATGTTATCGTAAAAGCCGGTGACAGGTTCCCCGGTGAAGAAGCTTTGGAAATTGTGTTTGACGGGCAGAATTTTGTAGAAACGCGTCATTCCAAAATAACAGATGCCTATAACCATGGCGCGGGCTGTACTTTTTCTGCTGCTATCACAGCCTGCCTTGCGAAAGGAATGGAAGTAACCGGCGCGCTGGAAACAGCGGAAAACTTTATCGAGCCTGCCCTTCGCCGGTCTTTCCGTCTCAATCAATGGTCTGGTGCCTTACGGCACTGTGCCTGGAGAGAATAAAAGTATTAAAAATGTGAAGCGATATCACTACGTTCTTTTTTCATTGATTTTGTTCGTTTATGTGATATGATTAACAGTAACAATGCTTGAGAGACGGTGAGATATTCCTTAGAATGTTTGCCGGTGTTTTTGGCTGCATATTGTGTTAAAAAAGGGTGTATTGGGAGGAAAGTATTATGAAGTTGTTTAAATCGTTAGCATTCGCATTATTCAGTATCGCCCTGCTGGCCCTGGCAGGCTGCGGCGGCGGAGAAAAGAAGCAGGAAGCGAAGCCCGCGGAAAAACCGGCAGCGGTCAAGGTGCTGAAGGTGGGCATGGACGCGGCCTATCCGCCTTTCGGTTCCCAGGATATTAAAACGAAAGAATATGTAGGCTTTGACGTGGACATCATCAAAGCCATCGGCAAGGAAGAAGGGTTTGAAGTAAAAATCCAGAACCTTGCTTTTGACGGCCTGATTCCCGCGCTGAAGACAAACAATATCGACGTGGCCATCAACGATATTACCATCACCGAAGACCGCGCAAAGAGTGTAGATTTTTCCAAACGCTATTACATTGCGGGTCTGGGCGTTGTGGTAAAGAAGGATAATACAACAATCAAGACCGCGAAAGATCTGGAAGGCAAGCGGCTGGGCGTTTCCATCGGGTCCACCGGGGAAGAAGCGGCCCGCAAGATTGCAAAGGCCCAGGTCAAAGTGTTCAACCAACTGAACGAAGCGTTCCTGGAACTGAAAAACAACGGCGTTGACGCGGTAATCAACGACATTCCCACCAATGAATACTATGCCAACACTACGGGCCGCAATGACGTGAAGACCATTGAAGTGGCGCTGACGACAGAAGATCTGGGTATTGCCGTGAAGAAGGACAACAAGGAACTGCTGACGAAAATCAACAGCGGCCTTGCCAAGATCAAAAAGAACGGCGAGTTCGCGAAGATTTATCAAAAATGGTTTGGCAAAGAGCCTCCCAGGGCATTGCTGAATGAATAGAGACGGGAGACCTGTTCCTTATGAATTGTATTGAGAAGGTTTTAAAAGAATATCCTTTGGTTGTTCTGGACGGCGCCTTTGGTACGGAGGTGGCCCGGCGGGGCTTTGATACAAGCAGCGAGCTGTGGGCGGCACAAGCTTTATTTGAGCGTCCGGACCTTGTGAAAGCGGTGCACCGGGATTATTATGACGCGGGCGCGGACATTACCACCGGCGCCAGCTATCAGGCAACGGTGGAAGGCTTTGAAAGCAAGGGCTTTTCCCATGATCAGGCAGCGGACCTGATACGGCTCTCGGTGCGGCTGGTACGGGAAGCACGGGATGAATTCCTGCAAGCCCGGCAGCGGCAATACAGTGCCGGCAAGGTTACAGACCGCAGGCCGTCGCCTCTGGCAGCGGCGTCTGTAGGCCCGTATGGCGCATACCTGGCCGACGGTTCGGAGTACACCGGGAACTACAAGATCGGCAGGGCGGAACTGGCCGACTTCCATGCGGAACGGATCGCGCTGCTGCTGGAAGCGAAGCCGGACATCCTGGCCTGTGAAACGGTGCCCCTGTTTCAGGAAGCGGAAGCGATCCTGCAGGATGTTAACAAATACCCGGAAGCCCTGGCCTGGATTTCGTTTTCCTGTAAAGATGGAAAACACACCTGCAGCGGCGACCTGATCAGGGACTGCGCCCGGTTTTTGGATAAAGAACCGAAGGTGGCGGCCATAGGCGTCAACTGCACGTATCCGGATTATGTTGCGGACCTGATCCGGGAAATCCGGAAGGAAACGGATAAGCCTGTCCTTGTCTATCCCAACACGGGGGGTACCTATGATCCGGAAACGAAAAGCTGGACCGCGCCGCCCTGTCCGTATCAGACATATGTGAAGGAATGGTTTGCCAGCGGCGCGCGGCTCATCGGCGGCTGCTGCGGCACGACGCCGGAGGACATCCGGGGCATCGGGTTGCTGCGGCAGGGATTGTTAAAATAAAAACAGATTCCGATTGAAATTTCCCCTTTACAAAATCGCGGAACAGTATTAAAATAACTCTATAAGCAACAAAGATGTTGCGGATTTGAGTATCCGTATGTCTTTGTTGCTTTTTTGTATTTCCAAAGTTATTTTGGAAATTCACAGGAGAGGCAGTCGCAGGGTGGATGCTAGACAGAGGGGCTGCGGCTGTCTTCGGCTGTGGAAGGAAGAGCAACGGGGATTGCAACAGAAAGAAAAACAATGCAATTCTCTTGGATGAATGGTGAGGGAGTTTTTTTATTATGGCTTGGGTCAATGAGAATTTTGCCGCGCTGCAGGACAGCTACCTGTTTTCCCAGGTGGCCCATAAGGTGGCGGAGTTTTCTGCCGCGCATCCGGAGAAGAAGATCATTCGTCTGGGTATCGGTGATGTAACGCTTCCTCTGGCGCCTGTTGTGGTGGAGGCCATGCAGAAAGCAGCGGCGGAAATGGGCGTGAAGGAAACCTTTCGTGGCTACGGCCCGGAGCAGGGGTATGATTTTTTGCATGCAGCGCTGGTGAAGTATTATGCGAACTTCGGCGTTTCGCTGGATTCTTCTGAGATTTTTATCAGCGACGGCGCCAAGAGCGACTGCGGCAATATTACGGATATTTTTGACGACGCCAATGTGATCTTGGTTCCGGATCCGGTATATCCGGTGTATCTGGATACCAACATTATGCGCGGCAGAAAGATCGTGTTCATGGAGGGTACCCCGGAGAACGGTTTCCTGCCGATGCCGGACCCG
>Ga0265298_10007136_pt1 | contig 13649 bp, 15 predicted proteins | sample AusTroGonzalo_MG_3_FD_193486 | JGI IMG/M metagenome (GOLD analysis project Ga0265298, IMG submission 193486) | Bovine rumen microbial communities from tropical cattle in Woodstock, Queensland, Australia - Gonzalo_01 | ecosystem: Host-associated > Mammals > Digestive system > Stomach > Rumen ...
CTGACGAATGTAATCGGTCTTATTAGGCACGCTATTTAATTTATTTATAACTTCAAGATCGTGAGTGTTATGGAAACGAACCTTGAGCGTTGTCATGTTCTTTTTCTGATACTTCGCAACTCTTGCTAATTGTTTTTGGTTCATGGTTATTCTCCTTCTATCCAAGATAGTTTGTTGTGAATCGCCTTGATATTATAGCATACCCAACAGCACGCTGTATTGAACGATGTCGACTTGCCAAGGAACTTGATACGTTTTTTGAAGATGATGACCGACAACTTGTCAGCGTACTTCTCCCACATATTCGCCCTTGTAGGTGTCTCTAGTGTGCTTAATGGTAACAACAAAGCGAATGACTGTATCTTACCTTCATCAATGAGTTTGAAACTTCTTTCGATGATAGCGTTCTGAAGACCAAATGGAGGGTTTGAAATCATCAAGTCGCAGTCTTCAGGTGGTTCGGTTGTGAAGAAATCGTTTCTCAAATCATCAAAGATATGAGTGGCACGATACTTCAGCTTGAGTTCATCGCCTTTGAGTTTGAACTGGCTATCGTAATTGTTGAATGGGAACCAAATCGAGTGATAACTCTTGATGTTTATTAAATCGTATATCTGCTCGACCACCCAACGAGGGGTGGCAACGTGGTTCTTGCTCGTTGCCTTTTCGTATTCGTAATCAGTCATATTAGAAGACCTCAATGAGAACATAGACATTATTGTCTAATAGGATTTTGTGTTCGGATTGCTTTTTGTTCCAGTGTGCATTCATATACTCGCCATAAGTGAGTAATTGTGTATTCATAAGCACATCTTCGAGGCATAAGTCTGCGTCTAGGTATTCGCCGCAGTTCTTACGTTCACGATAGAAGTAATTTAATATTTGTTTTAAGCCACTGGCTCCAAATTGTCTGATGATGTCGTAGACATAAATGCTTTCGTTGTTCATTTGTTTACCTCCTCGCATTTTGCACAGTTGCATTTGTCTGGGTCGCACATACTGCACGCCCTTATCATTCGCCCACAATTAGGGCATTTTTGAAGTTTACATTTGATAGCGTTGAGTTCGACTTCTTCCTCACAGTGAGGGCATAATTCCCATACTTTGTTATTATTCATAATCCGTTCTCCATGTATTCTTCGATAGTCATCGTAGTGAGTTTCACAAAGTGAGCACCGTTAATGCTTTCGCTTTCCGCATTAGCGTTCATGGTGAATAATTCTTTGAGTTCTTTAATAGGTGGCACCTTGTCGCCATACTCTTTGGCAACGTCACGGTTCCATAGCATACCTTCAAAGAAGTCAGCTTCATCATCATACGCCTGATACTCTTCATCATCAGGACCGGCAATCTCATCTATGTAATAGAAGCGAGGTTGAGCGGTCACTTCAACAATGTTGAGTTCCCAAAAGTCGCAAATCCAATCAATAAGTTTGTTTGGAACGTTGTCGAGCAAGAACTTAGCCATTTCGCTTGGGTCAGTGTCAGCACATGTGTATCTGTCTTCGATTGCCCATACGAGCCAATCCATTTCGCTCATCACTTGACCGACCTTGAAGTCAGCACCTTGTAAGTCCTCTGTGCATTGATAGAAGCGTGTAGAGGAGAACGCTTTGTCGAGTTTGCGGATTAAGTAGTCACTTAATTCGTAAGCCTTGAGAGTTTTTCTGTTTTCGGTTGTCATAATTTCGATCACCTTTCTTTATTGTTATTTCTTTGGTCTTTTTATTGTTGGATTTCTTTGGCAAAGTAGTAGTCACCGAGTTCATAGTTCTCGCTGTCGACATGCTTGTCAGAGTTACGAGCGTGTGCTTCGGCTTCAGCCATAGTGTCATAGACTTCCATGAGTTCGTCTTCGCCAGTATCACCATAGTGATAATAAACTCCAAACTTGAGAGCGATGTTCTTCTCGATGTCATAGACAGGGAGACCTTCGTCTAACGCGACCCATAATTCGCGATAGTCATCTGTAAGGCGTAATTCCTTGTGTTCGTGGTCCACGACTGCGTATTTAGGTTCGTAGTCGTTGTAGTTGTCGATTTCGACTTGGTAATCAGCAAATGCTAATAAGAATGTGAGTAGAGATTTGGTAAGCATAATTCGAGTTCCTTTCTTTTGCTTTTGAGTTTTCTTTAGAATTGTGCCCAATAACGTTTGAGCATACGTTGTTCGGCTTGAGTGAGTGGCAATTGGTGACACTCTTTTAAGAGTGCTAACGCTTGAGCCTTTGTGACTGTTTCATCGAGGTCGAACGAGCAGTTCTCATCGAGTACGTAGACCCAGTACTTAGGTGCAATGCGGATTTTGCCTATGCAGTTCACAGGTTCCCACTCGTCCATATCTTCGCCGAGTAGTCCGAGGTCGTTATCATTCTGATAAACAACACGACCTTTGTGAGAGCGGTCGATTGTAATCCAACCGGCGCAATATTTGCGATTAACGAATAAGTCTTTGATATTTACTAACATGTTTGTGTCCTCCTACCATTCGATGTAATCGGTAATATCCCAACGGGATATATCGTCAATAGAGATGTGTTCGCTGTTAATCATCTTTTCAACTGCCCAAACGATTTGAGCCATTGTTGCGTATTCGCTATGCACCCAGTAGTCCTCTACGAGGGAGCAAATGCTTTCAAAGTCAGGGTGGTCAATTGGGAACGCTCCTTCGACTTCCCATGCGACCATGATTTCGCTGATGTTAGGTGTGATTTTTTTCGCTTCTGCGAGTTGTTCTGCGTATGTCATTGTGTAAGGTTCCTTTCTCGGGGTGACCGGAGCCACCCCTTTTCTTTTACTTGATTTTTCTTTTGTTTATTGTGCGATGTTGAATATCAACTTGAACGCTTTGGTCGCCTCGGTTGTCGCACTGATGATGTTTCTTTGAAGGCTCTTGTCGTTTTGGATATGTTCGGCCCAAGACTTCAAGTACGCAACGCTATTATCGAGTGTGTCATCTGTGTCAATCCCGAGTGTAGCGACTGAGTAGGCGGCTGTGATTTCAGCGACAAGTTCCTCTTTGCTGTAGACTTGACCACCGAAGCCATCGTTACCTGTGAGTGTTGGGCGGTTTAACAAGCTAGCGTGACCTGTGCTATGTCCGAGTTCGTGGAATGTGGTGCTGTAAAGTTCGCCGGTCTCTTTGAATTGTTCAGGAAGTGGGAGGTGGACTTCGTGTCTGCCTGATGTGTAGTAGGCTCTGTCACCATATTCACGGATAACCTTTAGGTTAGCACGTTGAGCATAATCTTCGATTATTTCTTCAGCGGTCTTGTCAAGTTCAGCAACCTTGCGAGGTCTTGGGTTACGTGTAATAGCACGGATACCAGCACAATCTTCGATGTTCCAAACGTAGTACTCTTTGAGTACCCAGAAGTAAGTGGTCCACTTGCCGGTGTTGTGGTCTCTTGTGTATGTACCACCGAGAACGTAGCGGACTGTGAAGTTGCGGTCTTCGTGTGCTTCACCGTTAGCGAGTGCTTCCGCATAGGCTTCTTCGAGTTTTTCGAGGAGTTCAGCGTCCTTATCAGCCTCAAGTTCTTTAGAACATTGAGAGGAGAAAACGACCATGTGGCCCTTGCCTTGTGCAGGTTTTCCGCCGAGGTCTAACGCTTGCTTGTAGCTGACGTAATATCCGGGTTCAAGCACGATTTGGTTAATGCCTGAGTATGCTTCACCTGATACGTAATTGATAGCGAAGTCTTTTGGGGATAAGGTCTTGCAATAACCGCTCCAAGGTTTTTTCCAAGGGTTAACACCCTTAGAGAGTTTTTCAACGATAACTTCGTTAATTTTTGCGATGATTTCTTGTTGTTTCATGTTTCGAGTTCCTTTCGTCCGGTTCGTGTTCCGGTTGCCCTTTGGCTAATTCTAGTTTTGCATATTGCCACCACTATTGTCAAATATCAAAGATATTTGTTTACTTATAAATAATAACTCCCTTGGAGTGATTTTTTATAACCACAAGTCTTGTAGTTGTTATAAATAACAAAGTATCGCTAAAACCCTGCGTGAAACATAAATGTGCTTTAGCACTTTATTCGTGAGTTTTTCGCGGATCTGCGTCAGCTGCTCACATGCGTGAGCGGTTTGGGAGGGAAGCCCTCGAAATAAGGTCGACTTTGTTATCACGTCATATATAAGCGTCAGCCGGTCAAGTCTCGCAAGTTCTCCCGCTCTTGGTCTCGAGTTCTGAACCCAGCAAAAAATCACTTCTTACTTTCTTATGCTTGATGTTCTTTCATTCTTAGCTTGCTCTAAGGCAAGCAACTTCATACGTTAAAATGAAAAGACTATGAAGTTTTGCCCCTCGACTTATCCATCGTTAAACCCTAAAAACGCCTCAAATCGCCTAAAAATGTTATTATCTAGGATAAGTATTTCAAAGAAATAATTACCTAGAGAATGACATACGTTAATACTAACTATTGAGAAGCTATGCTCTCAAAAAGACCCCATTAAAAAGAAATAACTTAATGTTATTTCCAAAGAAAAATAGGGTTGTCTCTTGTTTAGTTAGTCTCACCTAACGAGGCTTTCGTATATATATTAGTGTGTATATTCTAGTGTAAGTATTAGTATACGAGAATATCTATACGTGTATGCGTGAGAGTTCCCTTTGCTCCCCTTGGTGGTTGCTTGGTCTTGGTTCTTGGTGTTGTCTTGGTGTGATGAGTTTAGCAAGGCTTAAATATAACAAGTTAATCAGTGATAGTTTATCATAGATAAAAAAGTGTTGATTACATCTGATATGGTGCACTTCTAAGCAAGTGCTCTACTGCATTTATCTAAAGATAAGGACCTATCCCCGCTCTTTTTCTTGGTCCTTGGTTGTTTTCCTATTGCCTTAATTTTTCCCAGTGAATTGCAGAGGGGAGGGGCAGGGGGAAACACAGGGGTGCATATCATATAAATCAGACCTCCCCCAAAATATTTTCCCATCTTAGCAAAATTCCTTTTTCTCCCTTTTTCATTTTCCTAGATCGAGCTGATTCTCATAAGTCGGTCAGTCCCTCATGTCTAAAAATTTTTTCTAGGATTTTTTCGTTATTCCCGTGTTTGTGAAGAATGTGAAAAACGTGTGAAATTAGGGGATTGTCAAAATGATGTATTTTAAGAGCGTGGAGGAGTCTATGCCTGAAGAAGAATTACTTAATGAGAATGATGTTGAACTTGTCGGCTCTCAGGTCGAGTATTTTCGCTCGTGCCTAGAAGATAAAGATAAGGAAGACATGGACGTAAGTGCGGCAGTACGTGCTAAGCGTAAGGCTGGTGCATATAACGGGAACCTCACTAAGGCGTTTAAGCAGGTGATGAACTCCACGTTTAGAGAAAGTGCTGATGGAACCAATATCACCTTCGCTCAAAAGGCGGCCATGGGGGCAGTAGCTGATTTGATCGCTCACCCTAACGTCTTTAAGTACAAGGCGGCGATGGAGATTACTGGTGAAGCGGTACAGAAAGTCGAGTTAGGTGGAGAGACTATAGCGGATTTCTTCAATGCGGTGAAACCAGATGAAGTCGATAATTCTGACAGTTAATGATCCTAAGACTGGGAAACCGGTCGAGATGGACGTTCGGAAGATTATCGAGGGGTCGATGTACATCTTCGTTAAAGAAGGTGGAAAGATTATCCCGTTTAAGTTTAATCCTCCGCAGGAAAGGCTATGGGAGTCAATCTGTGATGACTGGAATAACAATGTTCCGATTCGTTACGTGATTCTCAAAGCTAGACAGATGGGGTTTTCCACTCTTATAGAGGCGTTCCTATTTGTCCTTACGACTTTTCAACCCTATATGAAGTCCATCATTGTAGCGGACATCGAGGAAAATGCGACATCTCTATTCGATATGTCGAAGAACTTCTATGATTCGTTTAGGTGGGCGAATGTCCTACCTAAGAAGAAGAAGGCGAATGGTAAGATTCTCTCCTTTGAGGGCGATTCTTCCATAAGGATATTGTGTGCCAGTAAAAATACTGGTCGTTCAAAGTCCTGCCAATATCTCCACCTTTCTGAGTTCGCGTTTTGGGACGACCCTGAAACAGCGATGACCGCTTTGTCACAGACCGTATCTTCTAACAACCCTCATTCCGCGATCTTTATTGAAAGTACCGCGAATGGGTTCAATGAATTTAAGGTTAGATGTGATAAGGCGAGGGCGAAAGAGGGAAACTATAAGTTTTTCTTCTTCCCTTGGTTCGAAATGCCTTCGTATAGGAGACCTTACACTGGGTTTGTGAAGACTCAGGAAGAAAAGGATATTCAAGAAAAATTCCATCTTGATGATGACCAACTCGAATGGAGAAGGTACACGATTAAGAATGAATGTAATAACAACATTCTTACGTTCCATCAAGAATATCCCGCTACTCCGGAAGAAGCGTTTATCTCCACTGGTGATTCCGTGTTCAATAACGAAGTTGTTGCTGAGCAAAAAGCCATTGCAGAAAAACGTGTTCATAGAAGAGGAAGATTCACCTACGACCTCGAAAGAGGTGCTGGGGTCGAAGAGGTCCTCGTCAAAAACATACATTGGGAAGATGATAACGAAAATGGGGAAATTCGTATCTATAGCGAACCAATCAAAGGGTTCCCTTATGTCCTAGCCGGTGATCCCGCTGATGGGGGAAGGGATTACTGGGCAGGAACCGTGATTAACAACTTGAATAAACAACAAGTTGCGACATATCACGCCTTAGGAGTGAAGGCGAAAGATTATGCACTCCAGCTATATTGTCTCGGAATGTATTTCAACACCGCTCTTATCGGTACGGAAGTGAATAAGCGAAAAGACATTATGGAAAAATTAGCAGATAACTTCTGCTATCCGAACCTCTATCAGAGAGAGCAAAAAGACTCGATTGAAAGAGGCATTGAGAATAAGTGGGGTTTTTACACTGACGTAGCTACAAAACCGGCAATTGTCGATGAGTTCATGGAAGTGTTTGAACATAACCCTTCACTTATTGTCGACTTCACCACTCTTTCCGAAATGGAAACATTTGGGTGGGTAACGACTCCTAGTGGGAAAAAGACCGCTAAAGCGGTCAGTGACAAGTATCACGATGATACCGTTATGTCATACGCGATTGCACTAGGTATTAGTGACCAACAAGACGCCTATGTTTCACCTGAAGAACGAAAAGAGGAAAAGAGAGTTAGCGATTGGGTGAATGAAAGTATCGCTAACGACATCGCGTTTAATAAAGGAGGGTTGTTTGGCTTATGAGCGATATTAAAATCGTAGTCAATTCGAAAAAAGACCAAAAAGCCGCGGAGATGGTTCTTCGTGGTTTGAAAGCATTAGGAATTGATGTCGATTTAGTCCAAGAACTTATCATTACTAATAATAAGTTAGTGGCTGAAAACGCTGAACTCAAGCGACAACTTGACTATAACAAGGGTGATGGTACCCCTAAGGCAACCGGTGGAATGTCAGACAGTGACTTTTTGGCCGCGATTGAACCTAAAGAGACCATCAAGAGGTAGGAGGACATTATGGCTAAGAAAAGTGCTACTGATTCGATGAAAAAAGATTTAGATAGTTTCCGTGATGGTGCTTTCATTCCTACCGCGAAAGATGATGGTGATCTAACTCCCTATGAAGACGGGGAAGACGCCTTAACAACGATTTGGAAAGACTGGGAACTCACAAGAGATTATCTCAATTCGCGTAATGTTCCTAATTGTATTCGCATGTATGAAGACTACTACCAAGACAAACAGTGGAAATACATGCCGAAGTCTTTACCAAATATTTGTTTCAATGTTATCGCAGCGATTATCAAGCAAAAACAATCCACTATTTGCGAATCGCCAATTCAATTAGACTATTTCACCAATTCCTCATCGCAAGATAGTCAAGAAATCACAAGATTTATTGCTTTCTTGCTTAAAACAATGGGATTTGAAAAAGCACTCCGCTCCGCGGTCAAGTGGTCCTTAGTCAGAATGAATGATTATCTCCACTTCTACTGGAACGAAGACGCGATTGGTCAAGACGCAATGGCAAAAGGTGCTTGTAAAGTCGAAAGAATCCACGTTCTTAACATTGGTGTATGTAATCCAACGGTCAAATATATCCAAGATCAAGAATGGGTTATCGTTGCTACCCGTGAAAAGGTAGAACGTGCTAAGAGAATGTGTCAATTCAAAGATGAAAAAGACAAAATTGTCCACGATGACAATGAAATAAATGATGAAGTGACCGAACAAGACGACAACAGCTTATGTACCGTCTTAACAAGATATTTCAGAATCAATGGCGAAGTTTACTTCGAGAAAGCCACAAAATACGCTCTTCTCACTAAACCAACACCACTCAATCCTAACCTTACTATTCAAGAAATTAGGAAAAAGAGAAAGAAAAGAGACCCTGAAACATCTAAAACTCCTGATGAACATCTCGAAGATATGGTTTATGAAGAACAAACCAATAAATTCTTCCTCTATCCAATCGTTGATGTTTGCTTAAATGAGTCTTCAGATTCCTATTTAGGAATTTCTGATATAGAAGGAATGATTGCTCCTCAAAACGCAGTCAATGTTATGTACTCTTTAGCGGTACAAAACGGTATCACTCTCCAACCTAAATATTTGAAGAAACCGGACGCTCTTAGAGGCGAGGTTATCACAAATGAAATCGGTCAAGTCCTTACGGACCACCACAAAGGTTCCGGAGATGGTGTCAAAATCCTTACTGGTGTGGCTCAATACAGCGATGAAATGTTAAATACACCACTCGCGATGATTGAAACACTCAAGAAAGTTAAGAGTTCCGCTGATGTCACAATGGGTGATGTCTCCAAGGAATATTCCGCCACTGCTATTTCCTTACTTCAAACTGCAGCTGAAAAGCCAACTGAAGATATGGAAAGACAAAAAGAACTTGCTGCTGAAGAAGCAGGTAAGATTCTCCTCTTGTTTGCTAAGTTCTACTATCGTAACGCTCGTTATGCGTATGACATCAGTGAACAAGAACAAATGGCTATGGCTCAAGATATGCAACTCCCAAGAGAAGCAATTCCAATGAGACAAGAAGGACGTTTCTTCGGAAATAAGTTCATCAATAACGTTTGTGACATTCAAGTCAGTGCTGGAGCGGGTGGCAAATTGTCTCAAGCAACACAATTCCAATACTTGATTCAATTCTTCCAGTTATCCGCTCAAATGACTCCTGACCAAAAGAGAGCGTTCATCAAAGCAACTCCAAATTACATCTTTAATGATAAAGATCAATTACTTGCCTTGGTTGACGCAGAAGAACAAGGTGTCATTGCTCAAATGCAACAAGAAATTGCTAAACTCGAGCAAGCACTCAATACATACGATATTGGCACAAAAGAAATGGCCACTATTATTGACTACCTCAAGAAGTACATCAATTACTTCCAAAAATCCGCTGGTGAGCAAATCGACCTACGCGATAGGAAGATTGCTGCTCTCACCAACGGGCAAAGCGGACAAGAAATGGCCCAAGCAATCGGTGTTCAAGCCGGTGCCGCCGGAAATGGCGGGGGCCAAGTAAGTCCAAATGACATCTCTTAATAATTATTGCTCATAAGGCAAAATTATAAACTCGCATGTGGATAGCGTAACATCACAAAATCTCGCAGGAAAAGCGTAAAAATCCGTTTCGCTAAGCATAGCGTTCCAAAGGAGGATAACAATGCTAAACACTTTTTGGAAGCTACTAATGCTCCGTTCACCAGATGATGGAAAAGGGGGCGGCGGTGGCGTTGCTGGGTCCGGTAAAGACTACCCACCAGCCAGTCACGTTGATGATGATGAAGACGATGACACACCTTCCGACTACGTAGAAGATGACGATGAGGACGAGGATTCCGATGTCGAAGACGATGACGTAGACGATGATGATTCTGATGAAGATGATAAATCTTCTGATGATGACAAAGGAGACGATGAAGAAGAAAAAGACTCCGATGGTTCCGATGGTGAAGCCGAAAAAGGCGGAGACAAAGGTACCAAAGGTGGTAAAAAACCTCCTCAAAGTTCCGAAGAAAATCACGCTCAAAAACTCGCAAGATTAGAACGTGAAAGAAAAGAAGCTGAACAGAGAGCCGCTCAAGAAAAAGAAGAGGCTGTCCGTAAGGCTAAAGAAGAAGCGTTTATTGAGGCATTAGGCGGTGTTAACCCATTTACGGGTGAGGAAATCAAGAATGAAGATGACCTCGAAGAAGTCCGTGTAATGCAGAAAATCAAGAAGAGAGGCGGAGACCCGATTGCGGATTTCGCTAAATATTCAAAGATTTTCAAACAAGAAGAACGTGAAGCCAACCTCCAAAAGGCGGCTCAAGAAGAACAAAGGAGAAAGGACACTCAAAAGGAACTCGAAGATTTCCATAAAGATTATCCTGACACCGACTTAACTGCTCTTCTCAATGATCCAACCTTTAGAGAAAACACCAAAGACATTATTGGTAAAGTTCCGTTATCAGTGGCGATGAAAATTCACCTCGAAAGAGAGGAAATGAAGAAAATCAAAGCTCAAAACGAACAAGATGAATCTGACGCAAGACGTGGTTCTAGCAGTGGTTCATTAGGTACTAATGATGGAGAAGGCGACGATTCCTTCTACACCAAGGAGCAATTAAAGAAAATGACTCCTGAAGAAATCAATCGTAACTGGGCCAAAGTTCAACGCTCCTATGCCAAAATCAACAGTGGCAAATAATCCTCACAAGAATACTATGAAAGGAAACTCCAATTATGAGCTATGAAAATTTTATTCCTAACGTAGAAATCGCTTCGATTCTCAAAGAAAGAGAAAAATATCTCATTATGGCTCAACACTGCACACGTAAATACGAAGGTGCAATTAGTAAAGCCGGTGATTCCGTTACGATTTACGTTGAAGGAAATCCAACCGTCTACGTTTTCGAAGCAGATGGTACTTATTCCGCCAATGGCACAGACGCCAATGGTACACAAATGGCTGGCAACGTTGCTGGTACAGGTAAAAACCTCGTTCAAGGTGGTATTCCAAACGCTGAAGCATTAGCGTATGGCGAAATCATCTTAAAGGTCAACAAAATCGCCTTATTCAATGTTGAAGTTGGTGACATTGACCAAAGACTCGCTTCCAAGAAGAACTTAATGGGTTCTATCCGTAGAAGCATTGCAAGACAACTTGCTATCCAAGAAGATGAAGCAATTGCGAAGACAATCTTAAATTACAAAGATTCCGAACTTCCAACCTCCGTCTATGACTTCTCAAACGATGACATCGTTAAAGGTACAGCCGGTTCCGGTGAAATCAACATTCTTGATTTAGTCGATGAAATCGTTGAATTGTTCAACACCAACGATGTCCCAGATGATGAACAAATCGTCTGTGAGTTCTCTCCAAAAGCATGGAGATACCTCAAAGCTGCTATGCGTCAAATCGACACTGACAACAGTGAAATCTTACGCAAACGTAAATGCCCAGTTTACAACGGTGTTTACTTCTTCAAAACCAATAGAATGGTTAGAAATGTCAGCGGTTCCAAGGTCCACCACATGATCTTCAGAACACTTGACGCTGTCGCCTTCTTCGACCCATTCATGCACATTGAACCTTACAGAGCTGAAAAAGGTTTCAAAGACTGCTTAAAGGGTTTCCAACTCTTCGATTGCGGTATCGTGAAACCAAAAGAAGTCGTTTGGTTCAAGGCTGACCTTGACTAATGAAAGGAGAATAGAATTATGGCTATTGCTTCCGTAACTTTAACAAAAGCGAAATATGGCGAAGTCGTTGACGCACCATCTTTAACCGCTTTCGGTGCCCTCTCTTCCAGTGAAGGTGCCTATATCGCTTCCACCGACACATACGGCGCGAAGATTCCATTTGAAGGACACAAGAGTGGTAAAGTCCTTCTCAAAATCGCCAACACCAACTCCAGTGCTTCTGCAACTGTTAGAGTTGTTGGTGGCACAAACGCCACAACCGGCGGTCACGATTTATCCTTAACACTCGCTGCTTCCGCAGAAAAACTTATTTGCTTAGAAACAGGCAAATATGGCCATCTCGAAGGCGAATACAGAGGCTTCATCGTCTTAACCGGTGCTGCTGCTACCTTAAAAGTCGCAGTGGTCGAATTACCAAACTAAGGTAATAACTCAAATTGGGAATGGGTGATTATGGGTCATTCATTCCCTTACATAGGAATCCTAATGGGTCCGTATTGGTGTAATTCCAATAATTCCTACCAAACCAAAGAAAAAGGAGAAGGCTATGACACTTGGAGAACTCAAAGTTGCGTGTATTAAAGGCATTAAACTTGATGATAATCAAGGATTTTCTAGTGATAATATCGAAGATTACAAGACCGATAGAGATTACAAAAAATACTTTAACAACATTGTTAATTCTCTAAACAACGGTATTAGAAGACTTATCGTTGATGACCGTATTCCTTTCCAAATTATTGAATTACCAATTACAAGTAGAATAAATGAATTATTAAAGTCAGAGTTGGCGTCATATAACATCTATTCGATCAAAGGTATCTTTATGAGAGATGTTGATGGCTCAATCTTTGATATTGAAACAATCCAATCGCCAAATAAGATTCTTTTCACTCGTTACTACGAAGAAGGAACCTTGCTTATCTATTACGAACCAAATATCGCTCCATTTACTGAAGAAACACCTGATGACACAGATTTAGACGCTCTTGGTCTTAATAATCTTGTTTGTGGTTATCTTACTTACTTTGTTAAATGCGAGTTATGGGAAAGAGTTGAACCAACCGAAGCACAAAATTGGAGAGCATACGCTGAACAATATAAAGCTGCTTTATCCCAAAATGTTGTCTATCCGACACAAAGAAAAGTCGTGTCAGTCATTAAGTTATAGGTGAGTTATGGCAAAAGCAAGACAACAAGTATCAATCGCAAATTTCGGTGGTGTTGATTTCTCTTCACCACTATTATCTGTTGCAGATAGTCGTGCTATTGATATTCTTAACTTTATTAGAAAAAATGGCGTCAACCAAAAGAGAAAAGGCTGGGAACAAGTAGCAGTCGCTCCTGATTTCCAATATGAAAAGCAAGTCTCTTCCAATGGAACGCTTTTTTGGAATACATTCGATAACCCAAAAACATTTAATGGCATGTGGCAATTTGTCGGTGAAGATGGTGATACCCATATCATCGCTCATATTGGTAAAGCATTATTTGTTGTTGAAGGTTTAGGACAAGACATGGATTTCACTGATGTGACATTCACTCCTTTAGTCAAGATTGTTGATGGTCACACCACTCTTCCAGTCGATTTAATCGATGAAAAAACCAACGCTGTCACCAGTGGCAATAGACTTTATATCCTTGGTGGTAGCAAATATTTAATGCTCCGTTTCTATATTGATGATGGAGCCAATTGTTATGACTTATGTGCTGTTGAAGATAGTAAATATGTCTATATTCCTACTACTTCCATCGGCATTACATACGCTGATTCACCAGTCGCAATTCGTTCACTTCTTGATGACGTTAACTTATTAAGCACTTTAAGAAAGAACAAATTACTCAGTGGCACCTTATTTGAAGCTAATAACATTGTTAGAACAACAAGGTTCTTTGAATATGAATTAGACACTGACATTGACTCTGATGACAAGACTGATGATTCATTCGAAATCGAATT
>Ga0265298_10007137_pt1 | contig 13649 bp, 8 predicted proteins | sample AusTroGonzalo_MG_3_FD_193486 | JGI IMG/M metagenome (GOLD analysis project Ga0265298, IMG submission 193486) | Bovine rumen microbial communities from tropical cattle in Woodstock, Queensland, Australia - Gonzalo_01 | ecosystem: Host-associated > Mammals > Digestive system > Stomach > Rumen ...
TTGATTCAAATCTGCACACGCACTTCATTTCCCTTGGCGAGTTCTCAGCTGCGGCATACCGCAACAAGCCAGACCTTCCCGAAGGATACCGGCCTTTCTCGCAAGACGAGTTCGCAAGTCTCGCCCTGACTCCCGCACGCTATCGCTACGAGCCAGAGACGGGCTTCGTCGAGGATGCCGAACGCGTGGGCTTCGGGGCGCGACTCTTCCGCTCGGAAGACAGGATTGTGGTCGCATTCAGGGGGTCGAACGCGCCCGGCGAAGACGAGCACTGGATGCAGGACTGGATCGTTGACGCCCATCAAGGCGGTGGCGGGATCCCCAAGCAGTACCTTTACGGAGCGGAAATGCTGTCTGCTATTCATCGCACGTTCCACGACTCCCGCCTCGTCGTCACCGGCCACTCCCTTGGAGGCGGCATCGCCGCCTATGCGACAATCATGCTCTCCGATCCGGGAAGCCTCGAGTGCGCAACGTACAACGCGGCAGGGATATCTAGCGTGACGCTCCTTTCGCTTCCAAAGGATTCCGTTGCAAGGGCATCTGGCAGCATAGTGAACATACGCAGCAAGGGCGACCCCGTCTCGGCAATCCCAGGAACGCAGCTCGTCGGAACAATATACGAAGTAGACAATCTCCGCATGGCAAACCACGCAATCGACGGACTTGTCATTGACATGCGCCGCCGCGCCGAGGGCCGTCGAGCCGGATGGCTTCGCGACCTCTTCGACGACTAAAGACGCTTGAGTCTCCTGTTTGACTTCAAGCGCTTATTGGGGGTATAATACGCGCTCATGAAACGAATACTAGTCATAAACCCAGGCTCCACGTCGACAAAGGTGAGCCTGTTCGAGGACGAAACGTCCAAATTCGAGAAGAACCTCTTCCACGACTCTTCCGTCCTCCTAAAGTTTCCGCACGTAAACGACCAGATGCCCTTCCGCCGCGACGTCATACTCGCGATGCTGAAGGACGAAGGCGTCGCCCCCGAGTCCATCGACGCGTTCGTCGGCCGCGGCGGCAGCGCCTGCTCGCAGCCGGGCGGCCTGATGCGCATCGACAAGAAGCTCTTCGACGACACGGTCGCGGGCGTCGGCGGCTCGGAGCATCCCGCCCGCCTCGGAGTCATGCTCGCATGGAGCTTCGCAGAGGAGTTCAGGCGCCCGGCGTTCACGCTCAACGCGACGAACGTCGACGAGTTCGGCGAGCTCGCGCGGCTCACGGGCATCAAGGGCGTATACCGCACCTCCCACTCGCACGTCCTCAACCAGAAGGCCGTCGCCGAGTTCCACGCCGCGAAGCTCGGCCGCCGCTACGAGGACTGCAACTTCATCGTCGCCCACATCGACGGCGGCATCACCGTCGCCGCGCACGAGCACGGGCGCATGGTAGACGGCAACATGGGCGCCGACGGCGAGGGCGCGTTCACCCCGACGCGCATCGGCTCGGTTCCCGTGCTGCAGCTCCTAGACTACATCGAAGCCCACTCGGTCGCCGACGTGCGCCTTCGCTGCTCGCGCGCCGGCGGGTTCACCGACCTCTTCGGCACGTCGAACTCCGACACGATCCACGCGCTCGTCGACAAGGGCGACCGCAAGGCCACGCTCGTCTGGAACACGATGGTCTACCAGATATGCAAGATGATCGGCGAGATGAGCGCCGTCCTTTGCGGCAAGGTCGACGCGATACTGCTTACGGGCGGGCTTCTCCGCTTCCCCGACGTCGAGGAAACCATCAAGAGGCGCTGCGGCTTCATCGCGCCGATAGCGTCCTATCCTGGCGAGATGGAGCAGGAGGCGATGGCCCTTCCCGCGCTCAAGGCCCTGCGCGGCGAAATCGAGCCCCGCACCTACACGGGCCGCAACGTCTGGGACGGCTTCGCCGACATCGGGCTCTAAAACCGCAAAACCGCTTTAGAAAGGCCAAGACAATGAGAATGATCGAGAGGATAAAGGCGGCCGCACGGGCCGACGTCAAGAGGATAGTGCTGCCGGAAGGCGACGAGCCGCGCACGATAAAGGCGGCGGAGACAATTCGCGCCGAAGGAATCGCCGACCCCGTCCTGCTTACGCCGGAGACAATCGCCGCGCCGGAGAACAAGGCGAAGCTGGACGCATACGCAGCGGCCCTGTTCGAGCTCCGCAAGGCAAAGGGGCTTACCGAGGCCGAGGCGGCGAAGCTTGTCGCGGACCCGATGTACTACGGCATGATGATGGTGAAGGAAGGCGACGCCGACGGGCTTGTCTCGGGCGCCGTCCATTCCACTGGCGACATGCTGCGCCCGGCCCTGCAGATCATAAAGACGCGCCCCGGCATGAAGCTCGTCTCTTCAAGCTTCCTGATGGAATGTCCCGACCGCAGCCTCGGTGAGGACGGGCTGCTCGTCTACGCCGACTGCGTCGTGAACCCGTGCCCGACGGCGGAGGAGCTCGCCCACATCGCAATCGCCTCCGCCGAGACCGCGCGCACCCTCTGCGGGATCAAGGAGCCTCGGGTCGCGCTGCTCTCCTTCTCAACAAAGGGCAGCGCACGTCACGCGCTCGTCGACAAGGTGCGCGAGGCTGCCGAGATAGCGCGCGGCCTGGCGCCGGATCTCCTGCTAGACGGCGAGCTCCAGCTCGACGCCGCCCTCGTGCCGGAAGTCGCGGCGCTAAAGGCCAAGGGCAGCCCAGTGGGCGGACGCGCCAACGTCTGCGTGTTCCCAGACCTGCAGGCGGGCAACATCGGCTACAAGATAACGCAGCGCATCGGCAAGGCGGAGTGCTTCGCCGTCCTCCAGGGGCTTGCACGGCCCTGCAACGACCTCTCGCGCGGCTGCTCCCCCGACGACATAGTCAACACGGTCGCCGCGACCGCCGTACAGGCCACTAGCCAGGCCTAGAACGAAGAAAATCTCAGACGAGCAGGCGAAGGCCAAGAATCCGCTTTTACAGCACATTACTCCCAGACATACGCAGCATCTCCGTCGATGAAACGCCAATGTCTTGGAATAAGAGTTTCACACCAGTCAAGCGGCTCTCCGGTAGGACGAGGACGCGACGCCGTGCGAAACGCCGCCGACAGCGCATTCCTGACACTTTCGTCCACAAGAGACCTGTGCCACGACACAAACAGCGGAGTTCCGCTTCGTGCCAGCAAATCGAGCCACTGTGCGTTCTTCACCCATGGAACCGCCCCAGCCTTCGCCAAGCCTACGCAATCCGCATCGACGGCAAAAAACGTCCTGTCCTGCATTGCCCTCATGCCAAGCGTATTGACGCCAACGCGGCATGTCTGCTCCCAACGCCAACCACTAGTGTCGTTTCCTATGCGCTGCACCTCAAAGATGCCAGCTACCAGGTGGTTGAGCGCATTGCAACCTATCAGCACCACATCCTCGCCCGCAGCCTCCCGCATAGCCCTGTGCAGGCCGAGCATGACTTCTGCGGACGTGCGCGAATCGTCGGACCATCCACAGTCATCGTGAAACACCCTGTCGCCGAGATCCGCGCCATAGCGCCCACAGAGGTCTTTCGTTAGATAGTCTATTTTGACAAGTTCGAAACCCCATTCGCGAAAGCGCCGAATGTCGGCGCGTATGCGTTCGACTACCTCTGGGCGCGTTACGTCAAATATGGCCGGATTGTTCCGGCACTTCAATCCCGCAGGCGCCTCATCCCACGCCTTGTACGGACGGTACCATAGACCGGGACGCGCACCAACCGTCTTGACCCTGCCGGCAAAATCCGCCATGCCCATGCCGAACGCATCACCAGCGCGATCCCACGGACCCCACCCGCTTGCCCCAATATTGAATTTTTTCACCACAGGAGGGGAATTCTCCTGCCAACCGTCGTCCATAACCGCGAACGGACGATTCTCTAGACCCTTTGCAAGCGAACATATGAACGATGCATCGGCAAGGAAATTAGTCGCAGTGTTGCTGCCGTAAGCGCAGTACCAGTCATTGTAGCCATATACCGGGCTTCGCGGCAGACGAGGCGATGGACACATCGTGCGGCAGAAGTCCCGTCCCGCGGCAAATGCGTTTTCCCCTGGAACCCCGCGTCGGAACACAAGTCGCGCCATTTCGAGCACACGCTGTCCGAGACGCAGGGGGTGCCCACCCGAAGTGACATCGAACACGGCCTCCAATCCGTCTGCGCTACGCTCCCAGCCAACAAGCGAAGAGGGACATACGGCTACGCCAAAACCGTCAACCGCGCCATTCGGACTGCGCATCATCGTAAACCACGGCGAAAACCGAAACGCTCCGTCGACATACCATCCCGAATCGCCCTCCGTGCGCTCCCAGGCATCGACATAGAACTTTGCCCCGGCCAGAACATCGACCTTCCACGACATCCTGACGCGGCACACCGACTTGCCTGCGGCTTCTAGCATCACCCTTCCGTCGCGCATCGGGACCACGCGGATACCATCCCCGGCCCACGATCCGTCCGCACTGCGGACAAGAGCGTTCGTAGACCCGTGGCATTCCGCCGTCACGCGCACCAATGGCGGCACATTGCCGACATCGGCGCTCTGACACTCCCGGTCGTGGCGATGCGGGAACGTATTGTATGTGCGGTTGGCAAATGGATTCGCGTACTGCAGCGTAACCGAGTCCACGATCAACGGCTCGGCAGCTGAATCTACACAGACCACCGTTTCAGTCGACTTTAGGCGCGGACAGTCCGTTGCGAAGAACGGCCCCTCGAGGTAGGTCGTGCCAGGGCCACGCTGATAGACAGGCGTGAGTCCGCCCCACTCGCCGCCAAAGCGGCAGTCGAAGCACGAGACGTCTCCAGCCGAGTCAATCCAACGGAAGTCTCCCTTCTGATCTGCCGACGGGCGCACTCGCCAGATTTCGTGCATTGGCATGACCATCCTAAAGTAGCACGGCACGCCCAGCAGATCGCGCATGGTGAGACGCCCGCCTCTATCCACTAAAATGGCAGAATAGGACTTATTACGGTATTCCGTATCTCCGTGCCCGGGCAATGCGCTGAACCAGAAGGCGTCCAGGAACGCGCTGCCGGCGCCACGGTAGAGAAATGGCGTATACGCCATTCCGCCGAATGCGTAAAGCGATCCCTCTGAAACCACGAACGTCTCAGCCGATTGTTCGTAGAATGCGCAGTTCACCACTTCCGCCCGACCGTCGCCTTCCACACAGATTGCGTTTCTTCCGCGATGCACAGTTATGTTTTCAAAGCGGACACGCGCGCCGGCCGGCACACGGAATACGGGAAACGAGTCGTCTGCGGCAAACAGCACGCTCCGGCCTCCCGCCCGTACCAATTCGCCATCCCTGCACACTATGGTCTCGGAAACATCAACGTAGCCGTCGGGGAAGGTCCTGACGGAATTGGCCTTGCGGATTCTGGGCTCGGCTTTCGAGCAGCGCCGACGCACTTGCATGGGCACATTGTGCCGGAACGGAGCCAACACCTGCGGCAGGTTGTCAACAAAGCCGTCAGCATCGACAACTGAGATTCCGTAACTGAGCGCGGGGCCGAGGTCAGGATGTCGTCGTCCCTTCAGCATGTCCGCCAATTCGTCTGCGGACGGAATGCGTCCAAAACCGAACAACCGGCCCTTTCCGTCAAGATTCGCCAGCGAAATCGAGTTCGGCATCGCCCCCTCGTCGATGAACACGACTTCCGCGCCGCAGTTGGACACGAAGGAATCGCGCACCGCCAAGGTGCTTGCGACATATCCGGGCGAAGGAGGATCGACATACCGAATTACGGGAATTGGCGATTCCGACCTGAATGCGCATTCGTCGAACGTGAAGTTCCCAGAATGGCACAATACCATCGCCGGAGCTTCGCACGGCGGGAACTCGAACACGCATTCGCTCGCGTGCGCCCTAACGCCAAGCTCCATCTGCGCACGCGCAGCCCCATTCGGCGCGCAGAACGAAGATCGGCGAACTGCGCATCCGTCGCTTCTCACGTCAATTGCACATGCGTTCCCCTCAAACCGGCATTCGTCGAACACGAAGCAAGTTGAATTCTCCATCGGCTCGTAGGAATCAATCGCTCGCGGCGTCAGCGTCCATCGGCCTTCTTCATTCTCGGCGACTACGGAGGGGCATGCAAGGCGCATCACGCCCGCCTTCACCTCTTCTGCACGCGTTGCAAACTTGCGCCCCGTGGCCTGGCGATACGCATCGGCAACAAACGCAGAGGAGGAAGCTCCCGCAAAACGGCATCGTCGCACAAGGCAAGTGGCGGTGTCGCGGTTGGCGGACCAATGGCGCACGTGTACAGCGCCGCCCTCGAATGAGAGCCCGTCCAGTTCTACGCGAAGCGCCTGCTGCATGAAGAAAGCCGTTCCGCCGACTGGCAGCAGGATTGTCGCATCGTGGCCACGCACAGTCGTATTGAAGTCGAACACGACGGGACCCTTAAGCAAATAACGGCCCGGAGGCACGAATATCTCGCGGGCGAACGAATCGCTCATCGCCTTAGGGCCATGCCGCGTCACCATCCAGCGGCGACCGCCGCCATCGCCCGCAGGCACTCTCGCCGCATCTGCGGCGCGCTGGAACGCAGCGGTGTCGTCCACGACACCGTCGCCTACGGCACCGAACGCCATGACGTCAAGTCGTGCCTCGGACATCATGGCGGCGAAGGCTGCCGCAAATGAAAGGAACCACCGTCTCATGCAAATATCCACGTGTCAGGCAACTACCGGAAATACAGGTAGAAACCCCTTAGGACGGAACATCTGACAAGGGTTGCGGCCGCAGGGCCCGAATACGAGAACACAAGCTCGTGCGACCCCTCTGGCAACAACAGGCTGTAGACGCCGTTCACATTGGGCGAGGCCCGTTCGCCGTCCGATTCAAGCGAGAACGTTCCTCCGTCTGGCCATTCCGCAAAGGCACGGAACTGCGCATCGGACTGGAACGCCCACTGCGACGATATCGAATCGCCGTCGGGAATATGAAGCCCGCCGGAATCTAGCTTCACGCCTTCGCCCGCAGCCGAGACGGATACGCCCTGTTTGGACAGATATCTTGCGAACCTGCCGCGCCAGTCGAACTCCCCGGCTCCGGCGTCAATGCTCCCATTGTAAATACGCTGGCCTCCGGCAACATCCTCGCATCTGACGTCTGAAAGACGCCGCGGAAAACCCGACGGGAAGTTGGTCTTCCAGTGGCAGGAGTCTCCAAAGTCTACGAGAAGAGAACCTTCGACAGGGCGGCACGTCTCCAAATCATACAATATGCCGCTCGTCTGCGAAAAAAGCGTGCCGTCGTCACCGGTGGAGCCCGAACCGGCCGCCGTACCCACTATGCATCGGTGGAAGTAGCACTTGCCTAGATCTTTGCCTACATACGTATTGTATACGTGCGGCCACGTGGAATTTCCACCGCACCATCCGCCGAAAAAGGAACAGTTGACTACGCGACCTATGTTCCCGTACGCAGAGGCGCCATTGAAGAGGCAGCCATAATAGCCATTCGCGTTGTATCCGCCTGTGGTCTGTTCCATTGACGCCTGAAGCGACGAATCGAAGTTGCAGTCCACGTAGGAGCCTCCGCAGGCCCCGCCGCCACGCTTGGCGCTGCAGTTGCGGAAAATACATCCGACCGTGAAAGATGCCGCATCTCCACAGACACCTCCACCGACGTCATTGTAGTTGTCAGGTATGGCTGTGGCTCCATTGCGGAACGTGAAACCCTTGATCCATGCGTTCACCGACAGGCTCACGCAGCGCACGGCGTCCTGGCCGCAGTTCTTGCTGTTGCCAGAATTAGTCGCTGCCGCACCCTCTATGATCGTCACTTCAGGCCCTTCGTCCGCAACAAGCCCGACGCCGGCAGGAACTAAGACTCGGTTGGTGGTGTATCCGGTCATGCCCATTAGTCCCTCGTTGTAGACGCCGGGCGCGGCATGAACCACGTCTCCAGATGCGATTCCTCTGTATGCAAACACCCCCGCCATCGTACGCCTTGCACGTCCCGCTCCCGGTGCGACCGCGTCGTTCGAGTCATCGCCGTGCCCTGCGTCTACATAGAGGTCAAGCGGAGCGTATTCGCCGGCTCCGATGTCAATCGCCTCGCCTGCCACGCGCGCGAAGCCGCGAATGTCCTTGTCCTTGAAATGCGCCGCGCCGGAAGGAAAGCTTTCCTCATAGTACCTGTAGTCGCCTCGATCAATACCGACGTTCGTCTCCGCAGAAGGCCTGCAGTCGGCTCCAGTAGCGGTTCCCGCCACGGTTGTCTGCACGGATCCAGACCCAAGAGTAGACCCCGCGTCGAGGCTGACCGTTATGGAATTGGTGTAGTAACAACTGCCACCGTCCGTTCCGGAGAGAATCGAATTCAGAAGCTTTGCGCCCGAGTAGCCGTCAAGAATCGTGCAGTTGCGCGCAGTGGCATTCGCATAAGCGGTGCCACCGTTGCCACTGTACAGACAATTCCATGCATCGATGTAAAACGTTCCTGACCCAGAGCGAAAGACCGCATTGGACAGGAAGCGGCAGTTGACTGCACGGTTGTAGCGATTGTTAGTGCCGGATGAAGTCCTGTAGTTGCCATACATTCCGCCGCCTCTGTTCGCTACATTGTTCGAAACAATGCAGTTCACCGCAAGCGCACCCTCCGCTATAGCCAGGATGCCGCCACCGTTGGCAACGTCGCCATCGACCGTTTTTGAGCGCACGCGTCCGCCGCATATCGTGAACCCTTCGATCGTGCCGTTCAGGACGACGCCGCGCAATGCGCCCGGACCGGTGCCGTGGGCATCAAGTTCGTTCCCGGCGTCGGCGGCCTTGCCAACGATAAAAGTCCTTTCCGGCCCGTCAGTCGAAACCAGCTTTACATTTCCAGGCACATGAACACGGGCATAGTTCGCCTCAGATCCCTCATAGCTTCCAGCGTCATATACCCCGGGCAGGGCCACGACGGTGTCCCACGACTTTGCCAGCTCCATCGCCTTTGCAAGGGTTCTGCGCGGTCCAACCGTGCCGGACACATGGTTGGACGACGTTCCGTCGTAACTGTCGTCGCCTATGGGTGCCGGGGCAACATACCATATGTTGCCGGCATACGCCAAATGTGCGGAGGCCATCACCGCTACAAGAATGGGCAACATACACCTTCTTCCGTGGCATTTGCGTATTTTCTGCTTCATTGTGCGTATTCCTTATGTAGGTTGTCGACTGGTTGTCGGGCGATATGTTAGCATAGAAGTGCTTAAACGCCAAACCAAATGTCGCAAACCGCATTATTCACCTCGATATTTGACGCCAAAACAGCATAATGGCATCAGCTGCGCCCTCTATTCACAGGCTTTCGCCAGGAACGAAGCGCCAGGAAATGCGCGGTGGGGCAATGCGTCTGCGCCCAGAAAGGAGCTTGAGCACATATGCGGCTACGATATTGCCATAGGAAACGGGATCATTCTCTATCCGGGCAAGCGAGACTCTGCCAATAGGATCGTCTCCGAAATTGGCATAAGTCACCACCCTGACGTCGTTCGGTATGCGCAGCCCGCATTCCAACATCGCAACAATCCCGCCAAAAGCAAGGTGATCGTCGTCAAAAAGAATCACGTCCGGCAAATGCGCACGGTTTCTCACGTCTGCAAGGAACTTGGAGACGGCATCATAACCGCATTGATTAAAGTCCCTCACATTGTACACAACATCGCTTTCAAAGTTGCAAAGCACTCGCCGCACAGAAAATCCAGATGCGAAAAGCTGGGCCTTGAACCCACGGTCCTTTCTCCCGCAGATGTCGAATTCCAGCACCGACTTCAGGCGAAGGGCGCGCAGTTCGCGGATGAGGTCGTCAAAGCATTTGCGAAAATCCTCCCGTATGACCGCGCGGGCATTCGGGAAGTCACGCGTGAATCCGTTGAGGACCACATACGGAATCGCAAGGCCGTCGCACACTTCCGCAATCTGCGTACGACCCGTCAAGATCACGGCGAAATCAAGACCGTTGGCGGCATAGCGCCGGACAGCTCCCACGTCCACCTTGCCTTCCGGCGCCTGCTCCAGGAAAATGGGCACGAAATCCCACCCCGCCTCCCTGAAGCGCTGCGCAAGCTGTATGGCGAGCTTCTGCCGGAAATACGACGCAGAGGCGTCAACCGTTATGAATGCCACGCGCCCCTTCCAGGCAGTGACGCCCTTTCCCGTCGCCACAGCCCCAATGCGCTGCCTCCACAAGACAAACCCCTCGCCGCGAAGCTTGCGGAGTGCAGCCCGGACAGCAAACTCGCCGACCGAGAACCGCAGGCAGAGTTCGTCAACCGACGGCAGACGCTCGCCCGCACGATAACGTCCGCCTTCCAGATCGCCGCGCAACGCGTCGGCTATTCTATCCGATATGTACCGTTTCATCTGCCAAAACAGAATCCAACCTTCCAGGGGCCGCGGGTGCGCCAGCATTCGCGGACGGACTCGACCGTCGGCTCGACGTAAAGCGGCGTCGCCTGGTGGCGGAACCAGGTATCCTGACGCTTCGCGAGCTGGCAAGTGCGCACAAGTATCTTCGCGCGGTCGTCGCCTTCGCGATAGCCTATCGCAAGCGAGGCAGTGCGCGACCAGACGGGATACCTCTCGTGCAGGCGGCGCTTCTCCTCCTCGAGCCCGGCGAGGAACATGTCGTCTAGCCGCGCGGCGATCCGCGCGCGCACTATGGCGCGGTCGATGCGTATTACGGGGTACTCGGGCGGCGGCTTCTCCCAGCGGCGGTCGAGCCCGCGCAGCAGGGCCGAGAAGTAGAGCCCCGTTCCCCCGACGACGACTATCGGCACGCCGTCAGGCACGCCGGCGGCCCATTCCGCCGCAGCGCGCAGCCACGCTCCGGAGGAAAACTCTTCGGCGGGCGTCACGATGTCGACGCCGCCCATGTGGAACTCCTCGCGCTCTTCGGCGGACGGCTTGGCCGTTCCGACGTCCATGCCGCGGTAGACGTTCATCGAGTCGGCGCTCAGTATCCACGCGCCCATCTCGCGAGCGAGCGTCGCGGCGATTGCGCTCTTGCCGCTCGCCGTCGGGCCTGCGAGAAGGTACGCCTGCCGCTCGACGCGCCCGCCCATCACGCCAGCTTGGCGAGCTTCGCCGCGATGCCCACGTAGTTCGCGGGCGTCATCTTCAGCAGGCGGTCCTTGTCAGCCTTCGGAAGCGGCAGCGCCGCGATGAAGTCGCGCATGATCGCCGGCGTTACGCGCCTTCCGCGCGTAAGCTCCTTGAGGCGCTCGTAGGGGCGGTCCATCCCGACCTTGCGCATGACGGTCTGTATGGGCTCGGCGAGGACCTCCCAGTTCGAGTCGAGGTCGGCCGCAAGGCGCTCCTCGTTGAGCTCGAGCTTTCCGAGCCCCTTCAGCGTCGAGCGCACCGCGATAAGCGTGTAGCCGAACCCGACGCCCATGTTCCTGAGCGTCGTCGAGTCGGTGAGGTCGCGCTGCATGCGCGAGACGGCGAGCTTGCGCGCCATGAAGCCCATCACGGCGTTCGCAAGGCCGAGGTTGCCCTCGGAGTTCTCGAAGTCGATCGGGTTCACCTTGTGCGGCATCGTCGACGAGCCGACCTCGCCCTTCACCGTACGCTGCTTGAAGTACCCCATCGAGACGTACATCCAGACGTCGCGGTCGAAGTCGAGGAGCACCGAGTTCCAGCGGCACACGGCGTCGAAGAGCTCGGCGATTCCGTCATGGCTCTCGATCTGCGTCGTGAGGCGGTTCTGGCGAAGCCCGAGCGACTCTATGACGCCGCGCGCAAGCTTTTCCCAGTCGACGTCGGGATAGGCGGAAAGGTGCGCGTTGAAGTTGCCGACGGCCCCGTTCATCTTCGCGGGCATGACGAGCCTGTCTATCTCGGCTGCCTGGCGGCGGAGACGCGCGCTTACGACCGCAAGCTCCTTTCCGACCGTCGTCGGAGACGCCGGCTGGCCGTGCGTATGGGCGAGCATGGGAACCTTCGCCCACGCCTTCGCCATGGAGGCGACCTTTTCTGCCAGCTCGTCCATCGCCGCCCTGAGAACCGCCTTTCCGTCGCGCAGCATGAGCGCGTGGGACATGTTGTTGATGTCCTCGGACGTGCAGGCGAAGTGGATGAACTCCGAGCGGCTTTCGAGCGCCGTGCCCTTCACCTTCTCCTTGAGGAAGTACTCGACTGCCTTGACGTCGTGGTTCGTCGTCTTCTCGATCTCCTTGACGCGCGCGGCGTCCTCGACCGAGAACGACGCGGCGATGTTGCGCAGCGCCTTGCGTTCCGCCGCGGAAAGCGGCTTGCACTCGCGAACGCCCTTCGCGGCGCAGAGGGCCTCGAGCCAGGTGCATTCGACGAGCACGCGGCGGCGGATGAGGCCGTATTCGGAGAAGACGTCGCGGAGTTCCGCGCACTTGGCGGAGTAGCGGCCGTCTATCGGGGAGATTGCCAGCAGTTTGTCAGATGTCATAACGGGGGTAGTATACCATAATTGCCCCGCCGCGCGAAACCCCGGCCTCAGGTCGAAAGGCTGTAGCCGGACTTCCACGAGTTGCCGAGAAGCGAGGCGGCGGGCCCCAGCTTGCGGCGCAGGTTGGAGACGTGCACGTACACCATCGTGTCCTCGCACGCGAACCCTTTGCCGCGCAGGGCCGCTATGAGCTGTTCGGTTGAGAAGCTCCGGCCGCGGCCGTTGTGCAGCACGCGCAGGATGTCGGCCTCGGTCTTTGTGAGCCGTCCGGACGGCTTGCCGGCGACAGAAACCTCGAGCGTCGCCATGTCGACCGTCGTCCGCCCGAGCCGGATGCGGCCGTCGGCGTCCGCGGCGCCTGCGGCCCCGGCGGAGAGCTCCCTCGAGCGCTCCAGGGCACGGCGGATGCGCGCCAGGAAGAGGGATTCCGGCGCCGACTTCGACACGTAGTCGTCGGCGCCGAGGCCCAGCGCCCGCACCTGGTCAGCCTCGGCGTCCTTCGCGGTCAGGAACACGACTGGAACGCGCCGGTCCTCCCTGCGGATCTCCTCGCAGGCCCGGAAGCCGTTCATCTTCGGCATCATCACGTCGAGCACGACGGCGTCAGGGCGCCTCTCGGCGAACATCCGAACGGCCTCCTCCCCGTCTCGCGCCGTGCGGACGGCGAAGCCCTCCGACTCCAGAAGCGCCTTCATTCCGCTGCGGAAGGCCCGCTCGTCGTCGGCCAGAAGTATCTCCGCCTCGCCCTTCGGTCCCATGTCAGTGCGCGTCCAGCCAGTTGGTTCCCACGCCGATGCCGACTTCAAGCGGCACGCCGAAGTCGTAGGCGGCCGTCATCTCGCGCCGCGCGATCTCCTTCACCGCCTCGACCTCTCCGACCGGCACGTCGAAGACAAGTTCGTCGTGTATCTGGAGAACCATCTCGGCGCGCAGCCCGGCCTCCTTGAGCGCACGGACGACCTTAACCATCGCGATCTTTATGAGGTCTGCCGCGCTGCCCTGGATGGGGGTGTTTATCGCGTCGCGCTCGGCCGCCTGGCGCGACGTCGCGTTGCGGGAGTTGATGTCTCGAAGCGTGCGCCTCCGGCCGAGCGCCGTCTCGGCGTAGCCGTTGGCCCTCGCCTTCTCGATCGCGGCGTTCATGTACTCGCGCACCTTCGGATAGAGCTTGAAGTACGTCTCTATGAGGTCGGCCGCCTCGCGGCGCGGCACCTTGAGCCGCTGCGAGAGCCCGAAGGAC
>Ga0265298_10007138_pt1 | contig 13648 bp, 7 predicted proteins | sample AusTroGonzalo_MG_3_FD_193486 | JGI IMG/M metagenome (GOLD analysis project Ga0265298, IMG submission 193486) | Bovine rumen microbial communities from tropical cattle in Woodstock, Queensland, Australia - Gonzalo_01 | ecosystem: Host-associated > Mammals > Digestive system > Stomach > Rumen ...
ATATGCCCGGTCAGGCGGTCGCCCTCGATAATATCCACGCCGCCGGTATTGACCACCAGGATCCGGCCGTCCTCACACTCGCTGACAGCGCGGATCTGGTCGGAAAAGAGCCCGTCCTCATGGGAAAAGACCAGCACTTCCCCCCGGTCATAGCGGATCAGGCCGTAGCGCCGCCAGGTGGCGATCCAGACCTGCCCCCGGCTGTCCCGGTAAAGGGCGCGGACCCGCACGCCGGAAAGCCACGCGATCAGGTCCGTCACCTCCAGGTCCTTGCCGGAGGCGGTCACTGCTTTGGTCAGGGGAAGGCTGTCCAGCTGCTTCCCGTTTTCGGTCACGATAAGGCCGTTGTCCGTGGCGATAAACAGCTGCTGATCATAGAGACAAACGGAATTCACGACCTCGGAAGGGAGGCCGTACTGGTCAAAAAGATCGGTAAACTGATTCGGAACAATCTTCATCACACCCTGGCGGGTGGAGGTAAACCAGAGATTGCCAGCGTAGTCCGTCATCACATGGCCGACGGAATTATTCAGCGGCACATTCTCCAGCTCGCGGAAAACGCCGCCGGACAGGCTGCCGATGCCGTCGCCGGCACAGATCCAGAGCTGGCCGTCGATATACTCCATATTTTCCACATCGGAAAGGGGGGCAGCATCCAGGACTTCCTCCGCGGTAAAGCGTTCGCCCAGCGTCCCGCGGTGGACTTTCGCGGAATCGGTGCCCAGGTACAGGAACCCCTGATGCTCCGGATCCGGCAGGATAGACATGATCCCGGCAGGCAGCCCTTCCTCCTCACGGTTATGGAAAGCAACCACCTTGCCTCCCTCCAGGACAAAAACGTCGCCAACGGAGGAAATGCCGTAAAGCCGCCCATCCGCGGAAGGCCGGATTTCCTTGACGGTCAGGGCATCGGTCCGCTCATCCGAAAGGACGGTCAGATGCAGGTCCGCATCAACCGTAGCGAGACCGGCAGTGGTACCGACATAGACCGTTCCGTCCGGGCCTTCCACCACCGCACGTACGCTGGAGGCCTGCAGCCCTTCCGCCTTGTCCCACTGCCGGAGGCTCCCCTTCTCCATCAGGAAAAGGCCGGAATCATTGGTACCGATCCACAGGCGGTCCTGGCTGTCCACAAACAGGCAGCGGACGTTGGCGATACCCGTGGTGGAGTCGAAACGCTCAAAGGTGTTGCCGTCATAGCGGATCAGGCCCGCGTAGCTGCCGATCCAGATAAAGCCTTCGCTGGTTTCCGCGATGGCATTGGCCTCGGAGGTGGGCAGGCCGTTGGGGTTGTTGTAGACAATGGTGGAGTATCCTTCCGCCTTTCCCACCGGATTCACATTCAGGGGAAGATTCGGCACCCCGGATGTGTTGAGGGGATAGGATTCCCCCAGCGCGGAAACAGACAGAAGAATCAGGAGGATAACCAGAATGCAGGAAAATGCACGTTTTATCATGCGTCTCACCGCCGTAATTCAAAACTTCACGAAGGAAAAAGATATGTTCCAGGTATTCTACCATTGTTTCCGCCGGATGAAAAGGTTTATCCAATTTTATCCAATTTTAGCATCATCTGCCGGAATAACCGGGGATTGCAGTCCGGGGCCGGGCGTGATATGCTGAACCCGGGAACAGAACAGAAGAAAGCGAGGAACCATCCATCATGCTGGACCGCAATATTGCGGCGGAAGTGCTTGCCCGGGCTGTGAAGACCGGCGGTGATTTCGCCGAGATTTTCCTGGAGGACAGTGTACGCACCAATATCGCCCTGAAATCCGACCGGATTGAGTCCCTGGGGACTTCCCGGATGCACGGGGCCGGAATCCGGGTGTTTGAAGGCACCAAAGCCATCTATGTATTCACCAACGATACGAGCCGGGAAGGGCTGCTGGACTGCGCGGCCCAGGCGGCTGCCGCGGTCCGTTCCGGCAGCGGCTGCACGCCGGTGGGCTTCAGCCACTGGAGCGCCGCCCGGGCGGAAGAAATCCGGATCCTGCCGGGGGATGCCGCCGCAGCTCGGAAAGCGGAGAAGCTGCGGGCCGCCAACGCAGCCGCGCGGGCGGTTTCCCCTGAAATCGTGCAGGTGAACTGCAATTACGGCGACGTGGTGCAGGATGTGCTGATCTGCAATACGGAAGGCGTATTTGTGACGGACCGGCGGGTCCGCACCCGGATGCGGGTGGCCGCCGTGGCCTCCGACGGAAAGGAAAACCAGACCGGGACTTCCTCTCCCGGCGCCTCCATGGGCTTTGAGATTTTTGAGGAGCGGATCGATCCGGAAGCCTGCGGAAAGACCGCGGCGGAGAAAGCGGTCACCATGCTGCACGCGGACCCCTGCCCTGCCGGCGTCTTCCCGGTGGTGATTGACGGCGGATTCGGCGGCGTCATCTTCCACGAAGCCTGCGGCCACTCGCTGGAAGCCACTTCCGTCGCCTACGGCGTGAGCGAATTCAGCGGAAAGCTGGGGCAGCAGATCGCCGCTTCCTGCGTCACCGCGGTGGATGACGGCACCATTCCCGGCGAATGGGGTTCCATCCACATTGACGACGAGGGCATGCCCGCCTCCCGGCTGACGCTGATTGAAAACGGCATCCTCGTCAACTACATGATCGACAAGCTGGGCGGCCGGCGGATGAACATGGCCCCCACCGGTAGCGGCCGGCGGGAAAGCTACCAGTGGGCCCCCACCTCCCGGATGCGCAATACCTATATCGCCGCCGGCACGGACGACGAGGCGGAAATGATCGCCACAATGGGCACCGGACTGTATGCGAAGTCCATGGGCGGCGGCTCCGTAAACCCGGCCACGGGTGAATTCAACTTCTCCGTGGAGGAAGGCTACTGGGTGGAGGACGGAAAAATCCTGCGCCCGGTGCGCGGCGCCTCCCTGATTGGCAAGGGCGGCGAGGTGCTGATGCGCATTGACCGGGTCGGTAAAACGATGACGATGGCGCAGGGGATGTGCGGATCCGCCTCCGGATCCATTCCGGTGAACGTAGGCCAGCCCATGATCCGGATCAGCCACATGACCGTCGGCGGAAAGTGAGGAAGAAAGCATGACGCAACTGGATACATTTATTGAAAAACTGCTGAAAGCCGCGGCGGAAGCGGGCATTGATCCGGCGGAAGTCTACTGCGCGGAGCGTTCCGCATTCTCCGCCGAGGCGATGGAAGGCAATATCGAAAGCTACGAAGTATCCGAAACCTGCGCCCTGGGGCTGCGGGGCATGGTCGGCGGGAAAACAGGCTACGCCTCCACGGAAGCCTTTGATGACGAGGCCATCCGGATGCTGGTGCGCGGCGTGCAGGAAAGCGCTGCCCTGGTGGAAGCCGAGGAGCAGGACGAAATCTACGCCGGCGATCCCGATTACCCTGCGATGGAAACACCGGAAAACGACCTGGATGAGGTTACCCCGGAAGAAAAACTGCAGTTCGCCCTGGCAATGGAAAAGAGCGCCCGCGCCGCGGACGCCCGGATCACCAAGAGCAACGGCTCCTATGTGGCCACCGGCCGCGGAACCCTGCGGCTGGTCAACAGCTATGGTCTGAACCTGAAAACAGAAACGCCTCCCGGCGGATATGCCGTGGCCGGGATCTGGCTGATCGGAAAAGACGGTGACTCCACCGTGACCGGCGGCAACTCGGAAGCGGGCCGGAAATTCCGCGCCCTGGATCCGGCGGCCATTGGAAAGAAGGCCGCGGAGGAAACAACCGCCCGGCTGAATGCTTCCCCGGTGGAGAGCGGCGTATATCGGGCCGTGATCCGGCGGGACGCGATGAAATCCCTGCTGCGGACCTTTGCCGGGATTTTCTCCGCTGAAAACGCACAGAAGAAGATGTCCCTGCTGGAAGGCCGGGAAGGTGAAGCCATCGCCGCGCCCTGCGTGACCCTGATGGACGATCCCCTGCTCCCCGGCGGATTTGCCTCCGCTGCCTTTGACGGGGAGGGTTCCGCCAGCCGCACGAAGGCCGTGATTGAAAACGGCGTGCTGAAGACGCTGCTCCACAGCCGGAAAACCGCGCGGAAGGCCGGCACCGAAAGCACGGGCAACGCCCAGCGCTCCGTCAGCAGCCCGGTAACGGTTGCCCCCACCAATTTCTTCTTCCGCCCGGGTGAAAAGGACCTGGACGGCCTGCTGGCAGATATGGGCGAAGGCCTGCTGATCACCGAACTGGGCGGCCTGCACGCCGGCGCCAATCCCGTCAGCGGCGACTTCTCCCTGATCGCCAAAGGTTTCCGTGTGAAGGACGGAAAACAGGGCGCTCCGGTGGAACAGGTCACAATCGCCGGCAACTTCTACCAGCTGCTGAAAGACATCCGCGCCGTCGGCAGTGATCTGGAATTCAAGGGCAGCGGAATCGGCTCTCCCTCGGTGGATGCCGGAACCATTCACGTCGCTGGAAAATAAAGGGATTTCACGCTTTTCTGTATTCCGTTTGTTTTTCTGTATACAACTGCATTGACAGGGGTTTTCACCTGCTCTTATAATACCGCAAAAGCGATGATCAAGGCGAGTAGCCGGGATCATGGCAGTGTCCAGAGAGCCCCGTGTTTCGCTGCGAGCGGGGTGACTGCCGTCCGGTGAAATTCCCCTTGTATGCTTCCCGCTGAACACTCCGGTAAGTAGGCGGCGACGGAATGCGGCCGTTATCTTCCGCAGGGCGGATGACTGTTCGCCCGTGAGGCCGCAGAACTGCGGCGAACCAAGGTGGTACCACGATGATAAATCGTCCTTCGGAAGGGTCCGAAGGGCTTTTTATATCCCAAATCATTTTATGGATCCGAATGGATCCGCAAGGAGGTTCCCCATGAAAAAGCTGATTTCCATGCTGGCAGTTCTCACCCTGATTCTCAGTGTATGCACCTTTGCGGGCGCGGAAGGAACGACCTACCAGGTCGGTATCCTGCAGTTTGTACAGCACCCCGCGCTGGATGAAGCCACCCGCGGCTTCCGGGAAGCGCTGACCGAAAAGCTGGGCGACAGCGTTGTCTTCACCGAAGAGAACGCCTCCGGCGAAGTGCCGAACTGCGCGACGATCGCGTCCCAGCTGGTTGCGAAACAGGTCAACCTGATCATGGCCAACGCGACCCCGCCGCTGCAGGCCTGCACCAACGCCACCGGTGACATCCCGGTTCTCGGCACCTCCGTGACCGACTACCAGTCCGCCCTGGAGATTGAACTGGTGAACGACGCGACCGGCATCAACGTATCCGGCACCAGCGACCTGGCGCCCCTGGACCGGCAGGCGGAAATGATCCGCGAGCTGTTCCCGGAAGCGAAGACCGTGGGCCTGCTCTACTGCAGCGGTGAAGCCAACTCCATCTTCCAGATCAAAAAGGTGGAAGAATACCTGGCCGGAATGGGTATCGAATGCAAGCGCTACGCTTTCACCGATTCCAATGACCTGGCTTCCGTCACCCAGACGGCCACCGAGTGCGACGTGATCTACATCCCCACGGACAACACCGCCGCCAACAACACCGAAGCTATCGCCAACATCGTGATTCCCGCCAAGGTTCCGGTCGTCGCCGGTGAAGAAGGCATCTGCAAGGGCTGCGGCATCGCGACGCTGTCCATCAGCTACTACGACATCGGCCGGAAGACCGGTGAAATGGCCTATGAAATCCTCGTGAACGGCGCGGATGTCAGCACCATGCCCATCGCCTACGCGCCTCAGGTCGTGAAGGAATACAACGCGGCCAACGCGGCGGAACTGGGTGTCGTCATTCCCGAAGATTACCTGCCCATCGGAGAATAAACCGTCTTTTCCTGACAGAGGAGGAAAACCTTGAACATCACTCAATTGCTGAACCAGCTGCCCGGCGCGGCCGCCCAGGGACTGATCTGGGGCATCATGGCCATCGGGGTGTATATCACTTTCCGGATCCTGGATACCGCAGACCTGACCGTTGACGGCTCCTTCGCCACCGGCGGCGCCGTCGCGGCCATCCTGATTACCAGCGGGGTCCATCCCCTGCTGGCAACCGCCATTGCTTTCCTGGCCGGTCTGCTGGCGGGCCTGATTACCGGCGTGCTGCATACGGGCATGGGCATACCGGCCATCCTGGCCGGTATCCTGACCCAGCTGGCCCTGTATTCCATCAACCTGCGGATCCAGGGACTCGGCACGGACCTGGGCAGCCGGGCGAATGTGCCCCTGAGCATCAACAAATACAAGAACATGCTGGTTTCCCTGCGGAACGTGGGCAGTTTCTCGATTGAAAACCCGATCTGGCTGATGCTGCTGATCACGGTCGTGCTCATCGGCATCATGTACTGGTTCTTCGGCACGGAATACGGATGCGGCCTGCGCGCCGTCGGTTCCAACCAGCAGATGGCCCGGGCCCAGGGCATCAGCACCGGCAGGGGCAAGATCGTCGGCCTGATGATCAGCAACGGCCTGGTGGCCTTCTCCGGCGCACTGATGGCCCAGTACCAGGGATTCTCGGATGTATCCATGGGCCGTGGCGCCATCGTCATCGGCCTGGCCGCCGTCATCATCGGCGAAGTGATCTTCGGAAAGCTTTTCCGGAATTTCGCGCTGAAGCTGCTGGCGGTTTCCCTCGGCGCAATCATCTACTACCTGGTGATCCAGGTGGTGCTGTGGCTCGGCCTCAACACCGACGACCTGAAACTGCTGACCGCGCTGGTGGTTGCTCTGTTCCTGGCCATGCCCTACTGGAAGAGCCATATGGCGGCCCGGAGGATGAAGGGAGGGAAACCCGTTGTCTGAGAAAGGCATGCTGGTACTGAAACAGCTGTACAAGACCTTCAACCCCGGAACCGTGATGCAGAAAACCGCACTGGACGGAGTCACCCTGACGTTGCAGCCAGGGGATTTCGTAACCGTGATCGGCGGCAACGGTGCCGGAAAGAGCACCATGCTCAACGCCATCGCCGGTTCCTTCCAGATCGACAGCGGATCAATCCTCCTGAGCGGCCGGGATATCACCCACCTGCCGGAACACCGGCGTGCGGCCTTCCTCGGGCGTGTCTTCCAGGATCCCATGATGGGCACCGCTGCCTCCATGAATATCGAGGAGAACCTGGCGCTGGCTGCCCGCAGGGGACAGCGCCGCGGCCTCCACTGGGGCATTACGGCATCCGAGCGCGGCGCCTTCCGCGAGAAGCTGTCCACCCTGGACCTGGGACTGGAAAACCGGCTGGGCAGCAAGGTCGGCCTGCTTTCCGGCGGTCAGCGCCAGGCGCTGACCCTGCTGATGGCCACGCTCAAAAAGCCGGAACTGCTGCTGCTGGACGAGCATACCGCCGCCCTGGACCCGAAAACCGCGGAAAAGGTGCTGCGGCTGACAAGCCAGCTGATCCGGGAGAACGGGCTCACCGCCCTGATGGTCACACACAACATGAAGGACGCCCTCGCGCTGGGCAACCGGACCATCATGATGCACGAAGGCCGGGTGATCCTGGACCTGAACGCGCGGCAGAAGCAGACCATGACCGTGGAAGACCTGCTGGCCCAGTTTGAACAGGCCAGCGGCAAGCAGCTGGCCAACGACCGGATGCTTTTGACCTGATCCTCCTCAGAACAGAAAAACCGGACTCCGAAACGGAGCCCGGTTTTCATTTGCCTTTCTTTACTCAGCCGGCGGGAATTCGAGAATCCCGTCTTCGGGAACCGGCGCTGACATCACCGCGCCGGATGTCTCCTCCGCGGCATCCGCCGTCAGGCGGTACAGGTCCAGGACCGCATCGTGATCCAGGCGGATCCGGTCCGCGTCCCCTTCCTTCGCGGCTTTTTCCAGCACAGCCGCCATTCCGGCCAGGGCGTCCGCCCCGATGGTCCTCGACGTGCTCTTGAGCGAATGCGCAAGCAGGCCGTAACGCTGCCAGTCCTCCGCGGCGAGGGCTGCCTGCAGGCTTTCCCGCCTGTCCGGCGCGCTGAGCGCGTATTCCCGGAGAATGGAAAGATAGAGTTCCGCGTCCCCGGAGCAGTATGTAAGCCCGGTTTCCGGACGGACATCCGCGCACCGCAGGGGGCCGTAGGGATCCCCGGGATCCGGGGTGTCCGGCGTCTCCGGCGCGGAGGAATCGCTTTCCAGGGCAAAGATCTTCTCCGGCGGCAGGTACTTCAGCAGCGCCGCCTCCAGCTGTGCCCCGGTGACCGGCTTGGTCAGGTAATCCGTGAAGCCTTCCGCCAGGTAGCGTTCCTTCGCACCGAGGATTGCGTCCGCTGTCAGGCAGAGAACAGGGATATCCCGGTTCGGATTGTTCTTCAGCTGGCGGAGGCGGTGCAGCGCTTCCGTCCCGTCCATCTCCGGCATCCGCTGATCCATGAGGATCAGGTCATAGGTGTTCTGTTCCGCCAGGGAGAGAGCCTCGGCGCCGCCGGAAGCCAGGTCCGTCCGGATCCCTGTATGCTTCAGCAGGCCGGCGGTCACGATCCGGTTCATCTTTGTGTCGTCCACGATCAGGATCCGGGCCTCCGGCGCGCGGAAGGATTCCCCGGGATCCGCGCCGGTCAGGTCTTCCGTTCCGGGAGAATCCCCGGTCTCAGGCGTATCCGGGGCGATTTTCTGCGGAATGCAGATCGTAAAGGCGGAGCCTTTCCCGTATTCGCTTTCCACGGAGATGGTTCCGTTCATCATCTCCACCAGGCTCCGGGTAATCGCCAGGCCGAGGCCGGATCCCTCCACGGTGCTGTTGCGCACCAGGTCCAGGCGTTCAAAGGGGCTGAAGAGCTTCTCCTGGTCCTTCTGCCGGATTCCGATGCCCGAATCCTCCACGGTGAAGACCAGCCGGACCGTATCCCCTTCCCGGCCGCCGGAGCGGACCGAGAAACGGACAAATCCGTGATCCGTATATTTGACAGCGTTATGCAGGACGTTGGCCAGGACCTCGCGGACCCGCTTTTCATCCCCCAGGAAATATTCCGGAAGGGATTCATCCGCCTGCAGGATATACTCCAGTTCTTTCTCCCGGGCCCGGATGCGGACCAGGCTGCTGACGTCCTCCAGAAGGGAGGAAAGCCGGTACCGCGCCTCCGCCAGTTCCAGGCGGCCGGCCTCGATCCGGGAAAAGTCCAGGATGTCGTTGATAATTCCCAGCAGGCTGTGGCCGGCCCGTTCCGCATCCCTGGCACAGGAACCGATCCGCCCGAAGGTGCCGCGCACCTCCTGGGTCTGCCCGGCGGGCAGGTTCATCCCCTGGCGGCTCTCCCGCAGGATCATTTCGTTCATACCCAGCATGGCGTTTATTGGCGTGCGGATCTCATGGGACATGCTGGCCAGGAAATCACTTTTGGCCCGGTTGGCACCTTCCGCGTTCACCTTCTCCTCCAGGAGCTGCTCCTGCATACGGATAAAAGGCCGGACGGCCAGGATACACAGCACCGCTGCGGCAGCCAGGGTAACCACAAGGAGGATCACGGAGTCATGCACGGTGGACGTGGTCTGCTCCTGCAGCTGGGCGTCAAACCAGGCGCCGGAAAAGTCCGCGGCCACAATGCCCGCCACCCTGCCGGCGGAATCGAACACCGGGCTGTAGGCGCTGTAAAACTCGCCCCACTGATCCTTATACGGGACTTCGTCCACGGCCGTTTTTCCCTGCGCCGCCCGGGCCAGGGCTTCCGTATATTTCACCTCGCTGCCGAAGGCGCCCGGCTCCTCCGGGTCCGTATCGACGATAAAGGTAAACCGTCCGTTTCCCTCGTCCCGGATGGTATAGACATATTCCACCTCCGCGTTATCCCGGAAAACTGCCATGGAATCATAGACCGCCTGATACCCGGGCGTACCTTCATCCCCGGCGGAGATCGAAGCGAGGGTATCCCCGTTCACCGAGCCCGCGGCGCAGTTGGCGATATCCACCATCCGCTGCCGGATCGCCTTCCGGATCGCCACCCGCGACCGGGAGATGGAAAGGCCGCAGAAAACCGCGCCGAAGGCCAGCAAAAGCGCTCCGACCAGCAGGATGATCTTCCTGGACAGGCTTCCCCTGTTTTTCATCGGTCCCTCTCCCCTTTCAGTCCGGGCTGCTGCCCGGTCAGGCCTTTTCATCCGGCATAAACTCCGGAACGGCATTCCCGCGGCTGTACGGATCTGCATGTATGCTGCGCCTGATGCGCGGTATTTTTTGTTTCTTCTCTCAGGTCAATATAGCATACGGATGATTTCCTGTAAATATCCGGGATTCCTGTTTGCCATCGTCCCCGGAATAGTGTAAAATATATCTATCCATGTAAAAATTTCAGCAGGCAATCAATATTCGGACAGGCGGTGATCGGATTGGCGGAATGGATCATGGTCGTTGATGACGATCTGATCGTTTTGAAAAGCGCCGGGCAGATCCTCAGCAGGAACCATATGCGGGTAACAGGGTTCCAGTCGGGGGACGCGCTGCTCCGGTACCTGGAGGAGAACGGATTTCCGGATCTGATCCTGCTGGATATCAATATGCCCGGAATGAACGGGTTTGAAACCCTGCAGAAACTCCGTGCCCTGGAAAAAGATGACCATGAGACCCCCGTCATCTTCCTGACGGGGGAATATGACCAGGAGTCGGAGGTGCGGGGGTTCCAGGCGGGGGCCATGGACTTCCTGCGCAAGCCCTTTGCCCCGGATATCCTGGTGGAGCGGATCCAGCGGGTCCTGCGTACCCAGAGCCGGATGAACCATTTTGAGCATGCCGCCGCCATTGACCGGCTGACGGGCATGCTGAGCCGGGAGGCCGCGGAGGATAAGATGCGGACCCTCTGTGAGACGGAGACCGGCTTCCTCTGCGTGCTGGACCTGGATACCTTCAAGTCCGTGAATGACCTTTACGGCCATGAGATGGGCGATAAGGTGCTGGAGCTGTTCTCCGGCCTCATGAAGAAGGAAATGCGCCATGACGACGTCTGCGGCCGGATCGGCGGCGATGAGTTCGTCCTTTTCCTCCGGAATATGCAGAAGGAGGAGGAGCTCCGCCAGTTTATCTCCCGGATCAATCAGTCCTATCAGTCGGATGTGGGCCTCCTGATCGGCAGCCAGCTGCAGGTGGGGGTCTCCGCCGGCGCGATTTCCGTTCCGGAGCACGGCCGGGATTACGCCACGCTTTTCGGCAAGGCGGATGAAGCCCTCTATTCCGTCAAGCAGAACGGGCGCCACGGCATCTGCATCGCGGAGACGCGCAAAAGTGAGCCTTCCCGGCCGGGGGGCGAACTGACCCTGGAGGCGGTGACCTCCGTCCTGGAGGAGCGGACCGTTCCCTCCAGCGCCATGTGGATGGGCACGGACGCCTTTGTCAGTATTTATCAGTATATGACCCGGTATATGGAGCGGTATCACGGCGTCGCCTACCGTACGCTCTTCACCGTGCGCATCCATAAGGAGAACTGCACCCCGGAGGAGCGGGCGGAGATCATGGGCGCCTTCCGCAAGATGATGCAGCACGCCCTGCGCTCGAGCGATGTCATGGTGGAGGTCAGCGACAACCAGCTCTTCCTCCTCCTGCCGGAGACCCGGGATTACGATATCGAGCGGGTGGTCCGCCGCCTGCTGTTCAGGTGGCGGGAGTCGGAATACAGCGCCTTCACCTCCGTTTCCTATGAGACCGGCCATGTGCACCTGAACCGCGGCGAGCACGAAAAGGCCGGCTTCCAGCCCCCGGCGGACCTGGTGGTCATCGTGGATGACGACCGGATGAACCTGAAGGTGGCGGAGCATGTGCTTTCCCGCAATGACAATATGCAGGTGGCCTGCCTGACCTCCGGGTTTGAACTCATGGATTACCTGAAGAGCCATAAACCGGACCTGATCCTCCTGGATGTGAAGATGCCGGAGATGAACGGCTTTGAGACCATGGAGCGGCTGAAAAGCGGCGCCATGATCTACCGGGATATCCCCGTGATCTTCCTCACCGCGGAGGATTCCCGTGAATCGGAGATCCTGGGCCTGAAGCTGGGGGCCATTGACTTTATCCGCAAGCCCTTTATCCCGGAGGTGCTTTCCATGCGCGTCCGCAACGCCATCGAGCTGACCCGCCTGCAGTATCACCTGACCCAGGAGGTGGCCCGCAAGGCGGCGGAAAACAGCATGCTCTTCCTGCATGTGGTCCGGGCCCTGGCGGAAGCCATCGACGCCAAGGATACCTACACCCACGGCCATTCCAGCCGGGTGGCGAAGTACGCCCGGGAGATCGCCCAGCGCTACGGCTATTCATCTGAAGCCGTCAGCAATATCTATATGATGGCCCTCGTGCACGACGTGGGGAAGATCGGGGTCCCGGACGCGGTTATCAACAAGCCGGGAGCGCTCACGGAGGAGGAGTTTGCCCAGATCAGGCAGCATCCGGTGCTGGGCGCGAAGATCCTGGAGGCGATCCGGGAGATGCCCTCCCTGTCCGTGGGCGCCCGGTGCCACCATGAGCGGTATGACGGCCGGGGATATCCGGACGGGCTTGCCGGCGCTTCCATTCCGGAGGAGGCGCGGATCATCGCCGTGGCCGACGCGTATGACGCCATGACCAGCCGGCGCTCCTACCGGGAGGCGCTGCCCCAGGCCGCCGTGCGGTCTGAAATAGAGAACGGCGCCGGCACCCAGTTCGATCCGAACTTTGCGAAGATCATGCTGCAGATCATGGATGAGGATCCGGATTACACTTTCCGCGAATAAATCCTTCCCCGGGGGAAAGGAGGCGTCACAGGCATGAAGAAAATCCATCTCCGGCTCACGGGCCTTCTCGTGCTCGTGATTTTCCTCTTTACCGGCGTGTTCTTCTTTGTCAGCTACGCCCGGGCCCGGGACAGCCTGACCGCGCGCCTGGAGCGGGATTACAGCGCCGAGGCGGAGAAATACGCCCGGGAGCTGGCCGCCTGGGTGGATACCCATGCCGCCCTCGTGGATTCCCTCGCCGCGGAGATTACCGTCTCCGGCATCTATGCCGAAGGCTATGACGCTTTCCACGCCTTCCTGGCCGATACCTGCCGGCTCCTGGACCGGGGGGACGTGATCTATGATATCTATTTCACCTATCCGGACAATACCATGGCCTGCGCCTCGTCCTTTACCGCGGACGGCTCCGTGGACTATGTCCATGACCGGGACTGGTTCACCCGGGCCGCCGGCACCGGCGAACTCTTTTATTCCACGCCTTACCGGGATTCGGACAGCGGCAAGCCGGTCTTCACCATCTCCCGGGGCGTCTATGCGGACAATGTGCTGCAGGGCGTGCTGGCCGCGGATATTTTCGTGGATGTGCTGGTGGATACGATCCGGGAGGCGGATGTGGCGCCGGACAGTTACGCCTTCCTCGTGGACCAGAACCTGGGCATGGTGGTGCATCCGAATGCTGCCTATGCCTATGACGATGTGCCCCGGGGCGTGCTGGATGTCCGGGACGCGGCCTATGACGACGTGGTGTCGAAGGTGCGCTCCGGCTCCCGCGAGACGGTGTATGTGGAGGATTATGACGGCGTCTCCCGGGGCGTCGTGGTGTCGAAGATGGCGAATACCGGCTGGTATGTGGGCATCGCCACCGCCCGCTCGCAGCTGAACGGGGATACGGATTCGCTGTTTATCGGGATGCTCATTGCCGGGGCCGCGGCGATTGCCATCGGGGGCGGCGCCGCCGTCTTCCTGTCCCATCTGCTGGACCGGCGCGCCCAGCGCCCGGCGGAAAGCCCTGCCGCGGCGCCTGTGAATGAAGAG
>Ga0265298_10007139_pt1 | contig 13648 bp, 11 predicted proteins | sample AusTroGonzalo_MG_3_FD_193486 | JGI IMG/M metagenome (GOLD analysis project Ga0265298, IMG submission 193486) | Bovine rumen microbial communities from tropical cattle in Woodstock, Queensland, Australia - Gonzalo_01 | ecosystem: Host-associated > Mammals > Digestive system > Stomach > Rumen ...
CGCATCGCCGTCTGCCGCGAGGCCGGAGTGCCCATCGTCAACTACGGAATGCTCCTCGCCGCAGCGAACGGACTTGACGGGTTGACCCCCGAAGGACTTGTCGAGCCATGATTCCCAGGGCGAACTACCATACCCACACGACATGGTGCGACGGACGCGATACGCCCGAGTCGATGATACTTTCCGCTATTGAAAAGGGGTTCGACGCCATAGGCTTTTCCTCTCACGCGATGTTGCCCGAGAACGTGCTCGACTGGGTGCTTACGCCCGACAAGGCCGTCGCCTATGCGAAGGAGATACGCTCCCTCGCCGCAAAGTATGCGCACAGGATAAAGGTCTTGTGCGGCGTAGAGGCCGACTATGTTCCGGGCGGAGCCAACCCTGACCGCTCCACCTATTCGGCGATCTCCCCGGACTACATAATCGGCTCGGTCCATTTCGTCGCCGCCCCCGACGGCGCACTGGTCTGCGTTGACAACACGCCAGATGAGCTCGCCGCCGGAATCCGCGACCATTTCGCCGGCAGCGCCGAGGCCTACATACGCGCATACTTTTCCCAGGTCCGCGAGATGGTGGGCCGCTTTGACTTCGATGTCGTCGCCCACCTCGACCTCGTCCGCAAGTTCAATTTGCGCGCCCCATATTTCGACGAAGGCGCCGCATGGTATTTGGAGGAGCTTGAGCGGACGGCGGACGCAGTCGCCGCGAGCGGAAAGATCGCCGAGGTCAACACCGGCGCGATTTCGCGCGGTTGGCTCGACGACGCCTACCCGTCGTCATCATTCCGTTCGCTTCTGCGCGAGCGGGGCGTGAAATTCGTCTTGAGCGCCGACGCGCATTCCGCGGACGCGCTGGACTGTGCCTTCGACAGGTTCGGAGAGTGCGAAGAATATGTGAGGCTTGCATGAGAGATCTCAGCGAAATACTTGAAGAGGTTAGGGGCCGGATAGCCGTCGCGTGCGAGCGAGCCGGACGCGACCCCGCCGAAGTGCAAATCGTCGCCGTCACCAAGACACACGGCGCGGAGACCGTTGATGAGGCGTGGCGCGCTGGTCTCGGCATCGTCGGCGAGAACAAGGTCCAGGAGGCCGCTTGGAAGAAGCCCGCGAGCGTGTCTGGACCTGAATGGCATCTTATCGGACACCTCCAGAGCAACAAGGTCCGCCACGCCCTCGAGCTATTCGACTTCATCCACAGCGTCGATTCCGTCAAGCTTGCGGACCGAATCAACTTCATTGCCGACGAGATCGGCGCGCGCCCCAGAATACTGCTGGAGGTCAACGTGTCCGGCGAGAAGTCGAAGAGCGGAATGAAGCCTGAAGATGTGGAGCCGACGCTCTGCCACATAATGGAGTCATGCCCCCGCGTGACTGTGGAGGGGCTTATGACCATGGCGCCGTTCTCGGAGAATCCCGAGGACGCCCGCCCGTACTTTCGCCGCCTTCGCGAGCTGCGCGATTCCCTTGAGGCGAAGCTCGGCGTCGGGCTGCCCCGTCTTTCGATGGGCATGAGCGGAGACTACGAGGTGGCCGTCGAAGAAGGGGCGACATGGGTTCGCCTCGGAACAGTCCTTTTCGGTGAGCGCCCCAAGGTCAAGGCCGTCCGCGCCGTCGCCGATGACGATGGCATGGCGTCCGGCGGACTCGACTCCTACTCGGGCGCCGGGCCTACCTTCAAGGTTCTCGACTGATGTTTCCCGTCGAGGAGAAGATCGACGAGATAAGGTCCGCCCTGTCCAGAAACCGCGATGTGGTACTGACCGCGCCTCCTGGCAGCGGAAAGACCACTTGCGTTCCGCCCGCTCTTCTCGACGAACCTTGGCTCGCCGGGCGCAAGATCGTCATGCTGGAGCCTCGCCGCCTTGCCGCCCGCACCTGCGCCCGATTCATCGCCTCAAGGCTCGACGAACCCGTCGGCGCGACCGTCGGCTACCAGGTCCGCCTTGAGCGGAAGATCGGTCCGTCCACCCGGCTTGAGATAGTTACCGAGGGACTTCTCGCCCAGCGTCTTCTGTCCGATCCGGAGCTGAGCGGCGTCGGCCTTGTGATCTTCGACGAATTCCACGAACGCTCTCTTGCCTGCGACCTGAGCTTTGCGATGGCGCTTGAGGTGCGCCGTGCGCTTCGTCCCGATCTGCGCCTGCTTGTGATGTCGGCGACGCTGGATGCTGACGAAGTCGCAGCGCATCTTGGCGACGCCGAGACTGTTCGCGCCGAGGGGCGCATGTTCCCTGTCGAGACCCGCTATCTTGGCGACATGTCGATCGCCGGCGCTGTTTCTCTCGCCGCGAAGGAGACCACGGGCGACATACTCTGCTTCCTGCCCGGCGAGGGCGAGATAAGGCGTGCGGCGGAATCCATCGCCAATTCGTCTCTCGACATCCTGCCGCTCTACGGTGCTATGCCCAAGGACGCCCAGGACGCCGTATTCGCCCCATCGCCTCGCCGCAAGGCCATTCTCGCGACCTCCATAGCCGAGACCTCCGTCACCATTCCCGGAATAACATGCGTGATAGACTCCGGCCTGATGCGCGTGCCTCGCTTTTCGCCTGGCACGGGAATGAGCGGTCTCGTAACCCTGCCTCTCACCAAGGATCGTGCCGAACAGCGCCGTGGTCGCGCGGGACGCGTTCGTGCCGGCACATGCTACCGCCTCTGGACCGAGGGCGAGCAGATGCACCGTCCGGAAAAGATGTCGCCTGAGATTCTTGACGCCGACCTCTGTTCGCTCGTCCTGTCCAGTGCGGCTTGGGGCGCGACGAAGCGCGACGGCCTGCCGTGGATGACGCCGCCGCCAGCCAGCGCATGGGACCAGTCCGTCGCGCTTCTTTCGATGCTCGGAGCACTCGACTCGGAAGGCCGCCTGACGAAGAAGGGCGAGGCGATGTCCCGTCTGCCGATGCATCCACGTCTCGCGAACATGGTCATGTGCGCCTCTGATATAGGCGGCGATGTCGAGACAGCGGCTATCCTCGCGGCGATCGTCGAGGAAGGGGGCCGCAAGGGCGAGACCGACATACGAAAGATTCTGGACGAGGTTTTCGAAACTCCCGACCGTCCTTTCGCGAAACGCATACTTCAGCTTTCGCGGCGGTTTGTTTCTAAGGCGTCGCCGGGGACGAAGCCCGCCTATGCTACCGAAGGGGCACTTCTGGCTCTCGCCTATCCCGACCGTGTCGCGAAGAACAGGGGCAACGGAACTTTCCTCATGGTCTCTGGACGCGGTGCGGCGCTGGACCAGTCGGACGCGCTCGCTAAGAGCCCTTATATCGTCTGCTGCGAGCTTGACGACCGCCTTGGCGACGCGAAGGTGTTTCTTGCCTCTCCGATAGACGAGACGGATGTGCTTGCCCTCTTCGCGGACAAGGTCGCCGAGGAGCCTTTCTGCGAGTGGGACCGCCGCGAAGAGCGCGTGAAGTGCGTCGTCCGCCGAAAGGTCGGCGCGATGGTCGTCGGCGAGAAGCCCGCGAAGGTGGAGCCGGGCGACGGACGTATGCTCGAATGCCTATTAGATGGCATACGGCAGAAGGGCGTCGCCAATCTGCCGTGCTGGACGAAGGACTCTCTTCAGCTTCGCGCAAGAATCGCCTTCCTCCACCGCCATTGCGACGGATGGCCCGACCCTGGCGACGAACCCGTCATCAAGGCGCTTTCCGGCTTTCTTGACGGTATCTCCCGCTGGCGCGACCTTGAGCGCGTTGACATGTCCGCAGTCCTCGGCTGCCTGATCGCCGATGCCGGCCACGACCGCCGCGAGCTCGACAGGCTGGCGCCGTCCCGCATGGAGGTTCCGAGCGGCAGCAATATGCTGATTCGCTACGAGGGCGAAGAGCCTACGGTGGAGGTGCGCCTGCAGGAATGCTTCGGCCTTATGGATACCCCGAAGGTCGCCGGCGGCAGGGTGCCTGTCGTGATGACTTTGCTTTCGCCGGCCCAGCGTCCCGTTCAGATAACAAAGGACCTCGCCGGATTCTGGCGCGAAGGCTACCAGCTCGTCCGCAAGGATCTTCGCGGACGCTATCCCAAGCACTACTGGCCGGAAGATCCTTTCTCGGCCGTTGCCACGCGCCGCGTGCGTCCGCGTCCAGGCGATTCGTGATCTTATGAAAAAACTGATCGACAAAACAGTCCTCTTCCTCGCTACCGGCTGCGGAATCAGCCTGGTGGTTCCGTTCGCCCCCGGAACGTTCGGCTCGCTGCCCGGCGTCGCCCTCGCATACGCGCTCGCGTTCATGCCGTTCTGGGCGCAGATTGCGGCTTGCCTCGCGCTGACGCTTCTCGCCGTCCCTGTCTGCGGCAGGGCCGAGGTGCTTCTCTCCATACGCGATGACGGGCGAATATCGGCCGACGAGTGGATGCTCTATCCCATCGCGCTTGTCGGGTTGCCGATCCTCTCGCTGCCCTGGTGGGCGATGGCTGTCTTCTTCGCCGTCGTGCGTCTGATCGACATCATCAAGCCGTCGCCCGCCAAGCGCCTGCAGTCCCTGCCCGGCGGCTACGGCGTCGTCGCCGACGACCTCATCGCCAACCTCTACTCCCTCGCCATCAACTGGCTCATAATGATTTTTCTGTTTCGGTGACGCAGCATCAAGCGACCGTACCACATGTCCTCCCCGGCTCCCCAACCGGCTTCCCGCCACGACGTCTAGCCCTTTTGGGCGTTGCTGGAGGCGAGGGGTGTTTCGAAGCATGATGGAACGGTCGCAAAACCGAGTGGTGAAGACCCGATTTGCGCAGGGCCTAGCAGCCATCGTAAGGCTCTGCAAGCCAAGCTGCGTAGGGCCCGGAGCAAATCGATGTCGAACCCCGAAGGTTTCGCGAATTGCCGGACTGTATCCAAGACGGCAATAGTGCAATCCTGGCGAGAAACACCCCTCGCCGCAAGATCTGACTCCGGGTCAGGCGATACTGGCCTTCGACGACTGGCTGAACGCAGCCGCGCTCTTTTTGATATAATATCCTTCAATGTACCTGAAGCAACTAGACATTGTCGGCTTCAAGAGCTTCGCCGACAAGACGCGCCTGACGTTCGACCCTGGCCTTATCGCCATAGTCGGGCCCAACGGCTGCGGCAAGTCCAACGTATCTGACGCGATCCGCTGGGTGCTCGGCGAACAGCGTCCGACGGCCCTGCGCTGCTCGAAGCTCGTCGATGTCGTCTTCAACGGAACCGATACCCGCAAGCCCCTCGGCCTCGCCGAAGTGTCCATAACCTTTGCCGACTGCGAGAAGGAGCTCGGCACCGAATACCACGAGGTAACCATCACTCGCCGGGTCTATCGCGACGGCTCGGGCGAGTACATGATAAACAAGCAGGCATGCCGCTTGAAGGACATCCAGCACCTCTTCATGGGTACCGGTATCGGCACCAGTTCCTACTCCGTCATGGCCCAGGGCCAGATCGACGCCATCCTTTCCTCCAAGCCCGAGGACCGCCGCGCCGTCTTCGAGGAGGCCGCCGGCATCACCAAGTTCAAGGCCGACCGCAAGGAGGCCCTGCGAAAGATCGACCAAACCGAGCAGAACCTGCTGCGCGAGGCGGACGTGCTTCGCGAGATGAAGCGCCAGATCGCGTCCCTGCAGCGCCAGGTCGGCAAGGCCCAGCGCTACAAGGAGCTGCGCGACGAACTTCGCGGACTCGACATCTACGTTTCGAAGAACAGGATACGCGACTTCGAGCAGGTCCTCGAACAGAACGCCGCGAACCGTCAGGAGATCGAGAAGGCCATCGCCGAGGCGACAGATGTCGTCGTGGCCGCCGAAGCCGAGCAGCAGCGCCTGCACCAGGAGATACATTCCCTCGAAGAGCGCCTGCAGTCCCTCGCGACCAGCCAGGCCGAGGCCGAGGGCGCCTACCGCCGCGCCAACGAGGTCATCGGCGTCAACGCCCAGCGCATCGCCGAGTACCGCCAGTTCGCAGAGCGCGACGGGCGCGAAATTGAGGGCACACGACGCCAGCTTGAGGAGATCGGCATGCAGGTCGAGTCCCTTGAGCAGAAGTCCACATTGCTTTCCGACTCGCTCGCCGCCGCCCGCGACGCGATGGCGTCGGCCGAGACCGAATTCGCCAAGCTCCAGTCCGCCATAGACGCGAAGCGCGCCGAAGTCGCCGCGAAGCGTCGCGAGGTTGCGGACACCACGAGAACCGGCTCGCTCGTCAACGACAGCGAAGTCCTTCGCAACGGCTCTGTCGAGATCTGGAAGTCCGGTACCTCCGTCACGACAATGATGAAGCGCGAGGACCTTATGGCCGTTGTCGCCGCTACCGAGGACGAGCTGCGCGAGATGGAGCTCCGGCACATACCCGAGTCCCAGGCCCTGACCGAGCGCCGAATCGCCGCCAGCCAGATGGAGCAGGAGCTTTCATTCGTCGGCCAGCAGAAGGAATCCGCCGCCCGCCGCAGGCTTGAGCTTGAGAGGTCCATCGAGGGGCGCGAGGCCGGCATCAGCGGATACGAGGAGTCGATACGCCGTCTGACCGAAGAGTCCGGCGAACTGCTTGAGAGCCTGGACGAGCTGAAGTCCCGCGCTGCGGACCTTACGTTCTCCATGGAGGAGGAACGCTCCCGCCGCGCCGAGATGATGGAGCGAATCTCCGTCGCAGACCGCTCGGTCGCCGAGAAGCGCGCGGGACTCGACCAGGCGCGCGACTTCCGCGGCAAGCTCGAGGTTCAGGCGGCCGAAGCCACGATGCGCCGCCAGAACGTGTACGAGCATCTTCAGGACGAATACGGACTTTTTGCTGACGCCGTCATGCGCGAGCCAGACCCTGAATGGAAGAATGGCGTCGTGCCGCCGATGGACGAGCTTGAGCAGCGCGTCGCGAAGCTCCAGAGCGACATCGCCGCGCTGGGCCCCGTGAACATGGTCGCCATCGACGAGTGCCGCGAGCTTGAGGAGCGCTACGCCCGCGAAAAGGCGCAAGAGGCTGACCTCATCGCGGCCAAGGCGCAGATACTGGACCTCATAAACAATCTCAACACGACGTCCGGCGAGATGTTCCGCACCACCTTTGAACAGGCGAACCGCAACTTCCAGACGATGTTCAACAAGCTCTTCGGCGGCGGCGAGGCGCGCCTTGTGCTGCTTGAGAATGCCGAGGATCCTCTCGAATGCGGCATCGACATCATCGCCCGTCCTCCCGGCAAGCGCCCGCAGTCCGTCACGCTGCTCTCAGGCGGCGAGCGCACCATGACCGCAGTCGCGCTGCTCTTCTCGATCTTCATGATCAAGCCTGCGCCGTTCTGCATGCTGGATGAACTCGACGCCGCCCTCGACGACGCCAACATCGGACGCTTCGTAGAGCAGCTCAAGGAGTTTCTGGTGCAGTCGCAGTTTTTGATCATCACCCACAACCAGCATACGATCGCCGGCTCCGATCTGGTCTACGGCGTATCGCAGCAGGAGAAGGGCGTCTCGCGCATCATATCCATGCGCCTCTCCGACCTCGGCGTCAAAGAGCGCAAATAGCCCCCGCCTCCAACTCTTCGCCCTTGTGCTCCGAGGGAGCATTTGGTATACTATCTCCCGTCGGAGGACCACATCCACCGATGCTATCGACAATCGTAGTTTATCTCGCCTTGCGCCAAGTATGATGCATACTTGACGGGGCGGAGCGTATTCGCATACGGGTTCAAAACTCCGCCCCCTCAGGTTCAAAACTCTTCACCCCCGGGTTCAAAACCCCTCACCCCTAGGTGGACCACGAAATACACTAAATACACGAAAAGCGAATGAGTGATTTAATGTATGCTGATGAGGTCTACGCAATTCAAGGAGCTGTCTTTGATGTTTATAAGACATTAGGAGCAGGCTTCCTGGAAGGTGTCTACCAAGAGGCTCTTGAGTTAGAGCTGGCCTCACGCTGTATCCCATATAAGTCTCAGCCAGAGATAACGATCTCCTATAAGGGTGCTCGACTGCACCAGACATATCGTGCCGACATCATTTGCTACGACAGGATTATACTTGAGTTGAAGGCGGTGAAAGAGCTTTTGCCAGAGCATAGTGCGCAACTGTTCAATTATCTCCGCGCAACTGACATGAAGCTAGGCTTGCTTGTCAACTTCAGTCACTATCCAGGTGCCGACATCAGACGCATCGCCCGCTAACTGCTTATTGCACCCGCGGCGCTAGCCGCCCCAAAAACTTTTCATGTATTTCGTGTATTTCGTGGTTTGGAATCTCTAATGTACCACCCTACCGGTAGACGCCCTGGTCGCCCACGCTCTCTTCCCGAGAACCTGAACGAGCTCTTCATGAACGACCTCCTTGGCCGCATGGACCGCTCTACCCGGCTCGTCGCGCCCGACCTGCACGGCGTCGCCCGCCGCCTCGGCGTCAGCCACGCCTCGATACGCCGTGTCGCCCGCGCGTTGCATGACACTGGTGCAATCGAAAGCGTCGAGGTCCCGTACTCGCCCGACAGCCCCCGAACCTTCACCCGCTACCGGGTGACTCCGGCTCCTCTCTCCCGCGGCTCCGCCGCCCTCTAAACATTTCGTGTATTTAGTGTATTTCGTGGTTAACTATAATGCCCTTTGAAATCCCATTCTCCGCGCCTGGCTCCAAAGGCCCCAACAAGAACCAGAGCTTCGCCGACCCCGGCCCCATGCCCGACGCCCTTACCCGCGTCCCGGGCTTCATCGGCGAACTGACCGACTGGACTATCTCCACGAGCCCCAGCCCCAACCGCGTCCTCGCCTTCGCCGGCGCCCTCGCCATGCTCGCCCACCTCACCGGACGCAGCCACACCGACCTTCACGGCACCCACACCAACCTCTACCTCGTCGTCCTCGGCGAGAGCGGCATCGGCAAGGACTCCCCTCGCAAGACCAACTCGCGCCTCGCGCAGCGCGTCGGCTTCTCCCAGTCCATCGCCGAGGCTTTCGCGTCCGGCGAAGCCATCGAAGACGCCCTCGTAAAGTGCCCCAGCATGCTCTTCCAGGCGGACGAAGTGGCCTCGTTCTTCGGCAAGATGCGCGGCACTAACACCGCCGCCAAGTCCATGAGCGAGCGCATCCGCCGCCTCTTCACCTCCAGCGGCTCGACTTACGTCGTCCGCGCCAAGGCCGGGCTCCTCGGCGGCCAGCAGATAATCTTTCCCCAACTTACCATGTTCGGCACGGGCGTCCCCGACGAATTCCTCGCCGCGCTCACGCCGCACGAGATCCGCGACGGCCTTTTCGGACGCTGCCTCATCCTACGCGCAGAAGACGAATACGTGAGCCAGTCGGCCGAGGCCTATACCGCGTTTCCCGAAAGCGTCGTCAAGACGGCCGAGCTTCTAGCCGCCCGCGAGAAGGCGTCTATCGAAAGCGGCGTCATGGCGATGAAGTGCGTCCCCGAGACGCCCGAGGCGGTCGAGGCGCTTGAGCAGGTTAAGACGGCTTCGATGTCTCTCCGCAAGGCTCTCAGCGACGCCAAGATGCCGATGGCCCGCGCGACGGTCGTCCGCATGAACGAGAAGATCGCGAAGCTCGCGCTTCTCTGGGCGATATCCGAGAATGCGGAGAATCCCCAGATTACCCGTGCCGCAGTCGAGTGGGCGACGGCACTCACGGTCTACGTCACGCGCTGGATGCTCTTCGAGTCGCAGTTCCATTCCGGCGAAGGCAACTTTGGCCTCTTGCGCGACCGCGCCGTCGCCAGCCTCGCCCGCAACGGCGGCTCGATGGACCGGCGTACGCTCCTGCGCAACCTTGGCTGCGACATAACGACCTTCAAACGCCTCGTGACCACGCTGGTGGTCTCTGAAATCATCGATGAGCCATCGTATGTTGAGGGTAAATTGGTGTATAGTTTGAGAAACAACTAGGTATCTCTCATGTATGCTGTCGGCAACCTGTCGGAATCCGTCGGTAACTGTCAATCAAATAAAACCTTTTCGTGTCTTTCGTGTATTTCGTGGTTCAATCACCTCACCGACACTTTCCGACGTTTTCCGACACTTGACCGACACTCTCTACAACCTTTTTTGTGTATTTTGTGTATTTCGTGGTTCAGAACAATCATTTAACCCCAACTCACTTCCCCGCCTTTAAGGGTCCTGCTCTTGCCGCGTCCGCGGCAAGCCCTAATGGCTACCGAGTCGATCATTGAGTCAACCCCACCACTCTAGCCCCACCATTGGGGTCAGTCCCCGAAATGCCCAGAACCTGAATCCACGAAACTCAACGCCAGGGTCGGCAGAAGGAGAAAAGCGGCGTAGAATCCCTGTCAGGGTGCGGTTTCTCCTCCCTTACTCCTTCCCCCCTGCACCCCTCATCCTTCTTCCAGTCTTTTCCATGCGCTGACGCGCCTGGGATAAATTTCCGCGCCCTAAGACATCAGCAGATAATTTCACTTGAAATTTACAGTTGCTGACCCCGAAGAATTTCAGACATTAACGCAATTGTCGGTTTCTTGGAGAACTATGTAAAGACGGCGAATGACAGCGTGAACAGAAGTGAAAGAATATCTGAATTAGCAAGGGTTCTCAAGAGTGAGGTAAGACATATAGAGGATTATCTGGCGACGGCGTACCCTAAGGCATATGCAGAAAATTTCACTTGAAATTTACAGTTGCTGACACCATAAGAACAAACGAGAAATAAGGAGCGTATTAGAGATGGAGAGTTACAACGTCACATTTAAGGGATATCGGCTAGATGATAATAAGGATTCGCTTCCGACATATGGAGGCGTGTATCTTGTATATTGTTGTACCTACAATAAGGAAGAGGATACAGTGTCGTTAAAGAGGTTGATTTATATAGGTCAAACTATCAATTTGCATGATCGGCTTTGTAACCATGATAGATATGATGATTTTAAGGGGCAACTGCACGAGGGAGAGCAGTTGTGCTATTCGTATGCGGCGGTTCCTCTTGAAGACAAAGATGTTATAGAAAACGGACTTATATATATGCAAAAGCCGCCGCTAAATAATAGTTTGACGGATATATTCAATTATGGAGATTCACAGTTCATCATAGACGGCGCATGTGCGCTGCTGAGAATGAAAAATTTCTCGATAACAGATAGGCGGTGAACTGTGGATAAATTTATAAAAGAGTTAGAAACAAAGCGCAAGCCAAGATGGGACGAGGATGTGTCGCGGCTCGTGCTTTATGCGGACTTCATGGGATTTAAAAACAGAGTGTTTAGCTCTAATCATGGTGAATTGAAATCACTTCTTGTGGATTTCAACCGGTCGTGGCACAACAGACTCAAGCCGCTTCAACTTAGTGGCGATTTAAAATTCGCACAGTTTTCCGATTCGATCCTAGTTGTTGCAAACGGTACAGATGCCAAGATGTTTAATCTTATTTCTAAGGCTGCCATCTGTATGATGCATGAGGCATTGAAAATCAGGTTTGGAATCAAGGGAGTGATTGCTCAGGGGACATTTTCATTTGATGCAAGCATGGGGCTTTACTTTGGTAGACCACTTATTGATGCGTATCTTCTCCATGAAGAAATTAAGTATTATGGGATTGTAGTTCATCACAGTGCGGAGAATACTGTCAAGAATAACGTTGGGCATAAGAATCCTTACATAAAGAGTGACATACATATAGAAAGAGGGAAGGTCGCACATTACCACCTATGTTGGAATCTGATTAATGAAAAACTTTTCCCAGAAAACATTACACCGCTATGTAATACATGGTTGGATGGGATTGAAGAAACAGTTTCTGGCACACCAAGGCAATATATTGATAAAACCCGAGAGATACTCAAAAAAGACGAAGAAGCATTTAACATTAATGATGAGGATTCAAGTGGTGATGATGAGAGCCAAATAGTGTGAATAACGCCTATATTTACGGATACAGTTAAATGGTTCCGCCAAAGGAGGATCAACGCATGAATATTGATAAGAAAATTAATACGATAACTGTTTCTGTCAGTAACCATATGACAAAGACTGTGTTTCAAAATAAAATAGATACGGCATTTGATGCCAGAGGTATTTATCTTGTGTACTCATATACAAAAGATAGGAAAAGCCTCCACCTTCAATATATTGGTAAATCAATTGATTTACCTGAGCGAGTGACTGAAAAACATGAGCACTACAAAGATTGGTTGAAGGCTGCAGGAGGAAAGGTGGAGAATTTGAGTTTCTCGATTATATCTCTGCCGAAATACACTAATATTTTGCATTGTGAAGCAGCTTTGATATTTGCATTGCAACCGCCAATTAACAGTAAGAATAAAAAGACATATGACTGGGACGACTTGAAAGTTGTGTTTTCTGGGCGAGAAGTTTGTAAGAAAGGTTGCATTATTGTGCATAGGACAGAAACGCCCGAGCAAAAAAATAAAAAATCGTAAGAGTGTTTTTTGCATGTATAGATGTGCAAGAGGTGTCGACAAGTAAGAAACGGCGGAACCAAGACTCACGACACGCGATGGACTGGTGAGAAATTGATTTGTTGAAGCGATTGAATTTTGATTGCGAAGTAATTATTATAGTAATGTCCCATAACCATCGAATATTCTTGAACTTTGTTGCCGTGTATGGGCGGATATTGGTGTGCAGCATAATTTATGATGTTTAACTTGCTTGCGTTTGCGGGGTTCCCCGTTGTGGTGTTTGCTGGGTAATGGATGATGGGGCGGAGTCGAAAAACGAAGAGTAATTCCTCTCTACAACTACGACTACACACTACAACTAATCTCTCTCTCCAACTCCTCCACTCCATCGCCCACAGACGCGGCGAAAAATGATATAATATGTGCTTCATAAACATGAGCGGGAAAGAGCTTATGGGCTACGCGGCAAAAGTGCCGCAGGTGAGGTATTAGACTGCATACCCCACGGGGCGAGAGCTTATATTAGTTCGAGAGATTAGTTGGAGTTAGAGATATGGAGGCCGCCCACCAGCTACAATATGAGGAAAGGGTTGTAATTGCTGGGTAATGGATGATGGGGCGGAGTACAGAAAAAAGAAACATTTCACTCTCAGACTCCAACTTACGAGAAAACATAAGGGCGAATAGAACGAAAGATATTAAAGCAAATGGACATCAATAGTTTACAAAATGGATTTCTTAACGAGTGTGTGGAGCGGCCGTGGGGGTGCTATGCCAGCACGTTTGGGTGAAGGGGTTCAAGACAAAGGTTTTTGTAGTGAAGCCCAGGCAGAGATTGTCGCTCCAGTCGCATGAACATAGGCATGAGTTATGGACGATTGTTTCCGGACAAGGAATTTGCACTGTCGACGATAAGGTGTTTGAAGTCACTGCTGATTCGTTTGTAATGGACTCTCTCCCTCACCACTATGACAAAAGTGTTGGGACTCACACCAGCACCACTTCTCTGAAACCCCTGTATTTGTTGGCTGCGGCGTGATGGCGGTGGGAACGAATGAATCGAATACGTATCGACGAACTGTACGGAAAAACACAACTTTTTGGAGTGCGATTCAATAGTTTGGAACACAACCGATAACTTGCAAAAAATGACGATTTTCTGCGCTGTCACCCGCCGCTCGGAAGCCTCGGAAACGAATTATTAGCGATACATACGGACACAAAAGTGACAGAAATTATCGCTTAATCGTTGCGAGTGAAAGCATAAAAAAGTGCGCAGCAATACTTAAGGACACATCAAATACCCAGCAACACAGGCAGAATGCCTAAGAACAGAAAATAAGATT
>Ga0265298_10007140_pt1 | contig 13647 bp, 13 predicted proteins | sample AusTroGonzalo_MG_3_FD_193486 | JGI IMG/M metagenome (GOLD analysis project Ga0265298, IMG submission 193486) | Bovine rumen microbial communities from tropical cattle in Woodstock, Queensland, Australia - Gonzalo_01 | ecosystem: Host-associated > Mammals > Digestive system > Stomach > Rumen ...
CCGCAGTGCCAGGATGAAGATGCATCGGGCCCCGCAGGATCCTATAGCTGTCGGCCGGAAGCGTTTCCTCGTGATACTGGTGGAATTCAACGACCTGCCGTTCAAGGTGGAAGATCCTGCGTCGGCATTCTACCGCCATCTCAACGAACCCGGTTTCTCGGAAGACGGCGCCACCGGCTCGGCAAGGGACTACTATTACGACAATTCGCACGGGAAGTTCGAACCGGTATTCGACGTCTTCGGCCCCGTAAAGCTTTCCGGGAACAAGTCGTACTATGGAGGCAATGACTCGCAGGGGAATGACAAGCGTCCCGCAGAGGCAGTTGCCGACGGCTGCAAGGCCCTCGACGACCAGATCGATTTTTCCGATTACGACCTGGATGACGACGGCGAAGTCGATCTCGTGTATATGTACTACGCCGGATATGGCGAGGACGATTCTTCCGACCTCAATTCCATCTGGCCGCATCAGTGGTCTTTGTCCGCTGCCGGCAGGACTCTGCAGCTCGACGGCGTGAAGATAGACTCGTATGCCTGTTCCAACGAACTTAACGGTTCTGGAGTCAACAAGGACAAACTTACCGGCATAGGCGCGGTCTGCCATGAATTCGCCCATGCAATGGGTCTCCCGGACTTTTACGACACCAACTGGTCTGATAACGGACAGTGCTCAGGCCTGCTCTCATACTCCCTGATGGATGGCGGGTCGTACCTGAACGAAAGCCGTACCCCTCCTTATCTGAATATCCTTGAGCGCGTGATGATCGGCTGGCTCGACGAAAGCTCTGTCCGCAGCTTCACCAGGTCCGGCCCCGTGACCCTTCCCGGAGTCGACAACAACATCGGCTATATGACGCCTACGGATACGGAAGGGGAGTATTTCCTGTACGAGTGCAGGAATGCCGACGGCTGGGACAAGTATCTGCCCGGCCGCGGTCTCCTGGTTTACCACGTGGACAAGTCGGGCCGTGAGGTGTCTCTGGGCGGTTATTCGGTTTCCGCATCCGACCTCTGGACATTCTGGCGGAATTACAACAGCATCAACGCCAACGGTAAACATCCGTGCTTCTACATCATACCGGCAGCCGACCAGGGAAACCTGAAGTACGGCAAAGAGGCGTACATGCCGTTCCCTGGAAAAGGGAGGGTCACCTCATATGAACCGGTTGGCTGGAGCAAGGAGAAGTGCGGATACGTTTTCTCCGATATCGCCTATGCTGACGGGTCGGTGACGTTCAATGTCACGGTACCTGTAGTGGCCTCCCTGGATTTTGCCACCATCTCCAATCCGGGCGGAGGAGTATACAGCGCAGGCCGTTTTTTCACTTTCGCCCTTGACGACTGCAAGTCCGATCCCGCCGCATCGGTTGAATGGAGTCTCGACGGAGTGCCTGTGTCGGATCCGGGAGTCAATCTCGTCGCCGGCTCCCACACCGTTGAGGCCTCAGTAACCTCCCAGTCGGGCCGGAAGTACACTCTGACGCTGGAAATCGAGGCGAAGTAGACTTCTGTTCATCCGGCGAACGAAATAGAGGAAAAATAACTATATTTGCGCATTATGCGTAAGTGTGTACTTTTCCTGTCGGCCCTTGTGCTTTCCGTGGCAGCCGCATCCTGCGGGACCGGCGCTCCCGGAGCCGCTTCAGAGGCCCCCGAGCTTCTGGCCGCCGTGCCTTCGGACGCCCAGCACATCGGTGTATTTTCCCGTCTGGACAACGGTCTGTCCAGGATGATTGATTCCACAAGCACCATCCACAAGATTGATTTCGGCCGCCTTGGCCGCAGCCGTGCCGTCATCGCCGCGTGCGACGTCGGTACCCTTACGGCCCTCGTCATAGTCGAGGCCGGCAAGGCTTCCGACGACACCCTCGCCGTGGCCGCAAATGTGATGGCCCAGGCCGATTCCGCCGGAGTCTTCCATTCTCATATCACGCTCGGGCAGCACAACGCCCTGCTCCTCAGCGGCTCCGAGACCGTCATGCTCGTCGCCGCAAGGAACCTCGCATCGGAAACGTCCATCCTCGACGCCCCCGGTTTCGACAGGGTCGCCGGCGTGCTCCCTTCCGGGGACTACCAGATTTACCGCAGCAGCGCATCCAGGAAGCTGTTCAAGGATATGTTCACCGGCTATCTGTCCGGCCGCGTACCCGCTTTCCTCAAGGACGCCAGCGAGTGGATGGTCCGCAGCGAAGATGAAATCATCCCCGTCTGCCCCGAGGGAGAAAAGTATTACACGAATTTCTGCTCCTCCCTGCAGGAGGCCCCCAGCCGTCTGCCCGAGGTCCTGCCTGAGGATTACACATTCTTCGTAGATATTCCCATCGCCTCCATAAGCGACTACCGTGTTGGGTTCGAGCGCTGGCTCGACGCACGCGTTGTCCTGGAGGCCTATAACAACGGTCTTTCCAAGGTATGGAGCAGCACCGGCAAGGATCCCAGGGCCTGGGAGAAAGAAGCCGGCGTGCGTGAGGCTGCGGTTGTTTTCACTTCGCGGGGCAGGATCAACGCCCTCCGCGTGAAGGACAAGGCCCAGTCCGACGGCGTCGTCCCCAACCCCGTCACAGGCTTTGCCCATTCCCTCTACGGCAACATCTTCGCCGAGGCCGACAGCTGCATGCTCCGCCGCGGCAACTGGATAATCACCGGCCAGCGCGAGGCCCTGGAACTCTACAGCCCCTTGTCCAAGGCTCCCGCAGAGTGGCAGTCCAAGTCCAAGGCCGTGGCCGGCGGTCCCGAGTTCCGTGTGTCCTGGAAAAACGATGACAGAATCAAGTTATGGCATTCCAATCAGTAAACAAGATACTCCAGAAGAGCTTCCAGGACAACTGGGAGCGCGCCGCCCTGTCCAATTATCAGGGCGTTACCCTCAAATACAGCGACGTAGCCAAGCGCATCGAGCTGCTGCACATCTGCTTCCGCGAATGCGGCCTGCAGAAAGGCGACAAAGTGGCCCTTTGCTCCAAGAACCAGGCTAACTGGGGCGTATGCTTCCTGGCGGCCCTCACATACGGCGCAGTTCCGGTGCCCCTCCTCCATGAGTTCAAGCCGGAGAATATCCATTACCTCGTCAACCACTCCGAGAGCAAAGTCTTCTTCGTGGACGAGGCCAACTGGGAAAGCCTCTCCGAGGCCGAAATGCCCGGCGTGCTGGTGTTCGTGCGCATGTCCACCCTCCATTACATCCTCGCCCGCGACCAGAAACTGGTCGAGGCCCGCGAGCACCTTGGAGAGGAGTTCCGCCGCCTCCATCCCGACGGCCTCCGTCCGGAGGACCTCGATTATTACGAAGACAGCGCAGAGGAGCTCGCCCTCATCAACTATACCTCCGGCACATCCGGATTCTCAAAGGGCGTAATGCTGCCTTACAGGTCGCTGCTCTGCAACATCCGCCTCGCCGGCGAGACCGCCGAGCCCCAGATGAACAACGAGTCCAATATGGTGGCCCTGCTGCCTTCCGCGCACATGTACGGCATGATGTTCGAGTTCCTGTTCGAAATGACCATCGGCGCCCACGTGCACTTCCTTACGCGCGTTCCCAGCCCTAAGGTCATCATGAAGGCGTTCTCCGAGATACATCCCGACTGCATCATCGCAGTGCCGCTCATCATCGAGAAGGTTTACAAGTCGCAGATCAAGCCCATCGCCGACCGCCACAAGACCTGGCTCAGCATCCCCCTGGTGGACCAGATCGTCCTCGGCAAGATACGCGAGGGCCTAATCGAGGCGTTCGGAGGCAAGTTCGAGGAGGTCATCCTCGGCGGTGCCGCCTTCAACCCCGAGGTCGAGCAGTTCCTGCGCCGCGTCAAGTTCCCCTTCACCGTGGGATACGGTATGACAGAATGCGGCCCCATCATCACCTACGCCCACTGGAACCGCACCAAAAAGGGTTCCTGCGGCTACGCCATCCCCGGATGCCAGATCCGCATCGACTCTCCCAATCCCCTCAAGATACCCGGCGAGGTGCAGGTCAAGGGCGACAACGTCTTCCTCGGCTATTACAACAACCGCCAGGCCACCAAGGCGTCCTTCACCAACGACAACTGGTTCAAGACCGGCGACATGGGCGTCATGGACACCGACGGCTACCTGTACCTGCGCGGCCGCTCCAAGTGCATGATCCTCGGTCCTTCCGGACAGAATATCTATCCTGAGGAACTGGAGGCCGTCATCAACAATGTGAATTACGTGGTGGAGTCGCTCGTCATCGAAGACAACGGCAGCCTTACCGCCCTCATTTATCCCGATTACCGCCAGGCCCAGGCCGACGGGCTCGACGACGAGTCGGTCAAGCAGAAGATCAACGACTGCCTGCCGGAAATCAACAAGCAGATTCCCGTTTACGCACAGATACGCAAGATAGAATTCCTTCCCGAGGACTTTGAGCGTACTCCCAAGCGAAGCATCAAGCGTTACCTGTACCAGCGATGAACAAATTCGACTCCCGATACCTCGAAATGGCCGAAATCTGGGCCCAGAACTCCTACTGCAAGCGCCGCAAGGTGGGGGCCCTTCTGGTCAAGGACAACATGATCATCTCCGACGGCTACAACGGCACTCCCTCCGGATTCGAAAACGTCTGCGAGGAGAACGGCGTCACCAAACCGTACGTCCTTCACGCCGAGGCCAATGCCATTTCCAAGGTCGCCAAATCCGGGAACAACAGCGCCGGAGCCACCCTGTACGTCACGGCGTCTCCCTGCATTGAGTGCTCCAAACTCATCATACAGTCCGGAATCAAGCGTGTGGTTTACAGGGATGAATACCGCCTGACCGACGGCGTCGACCTGCTCAAGCGGGCCGGAATTGAAGTAGAGAAGGTAGATTAGATGAAGAAAAGTACCGCCATCCTCCTTGTGCTCACGGGATTGCTGCTGGGCGCCGGAATCGCCATCCCCCTGATGCGCGTCACCGAAAAGAACCGCCTGCTGGCGTCCAAATACGAAGACTGGCTCAAGCTCAGCGTGATAATGCAGAAAATCGACGAGATGTACGTCGATTCCGTAGATCACGCCAAGGTCACCGACGCCGCAGTCAGCGCTGCCCTGTCGGCACTCGACCCCCATTCCGTCTATATGCCTCCCAAGACGCTGGAGGCCTCAGAGGAAGAGCTCGCAGGCAATTTCTCCGGCATAGGCATACAGTTCAACGTACCCAACGACACTGCGATAGTCATCGAAGTCATCCCCGGCGGCCCGGCGGAACGCGTCGGCATGCTTGCCGGCGACCGCCTGCTCAAGGTCAACGACACCCCGATTGCGGGCGTCATGTTCCCCCAGGACAGCATGGTGCGCCGAATGAAGGGCCCCGCTGGCACCAAGGTCTGCGTGACCGTGAGCCGCGACGGTGAGGTAATCCCGTTCGACATCGTGCGCGGACGCATCCCCACCCACTCCGTCGATGCCGCATTTATGGTGAATGATACCGTGGGTTTCCTTCGCCTTAGCAAATTCTCCCGCAGCACTTCCCAGGAGTTCTCCGCGGCTGCGCAGGAGTTGAGGAGACAGGGCCTCCGCCACCTTATAGTCGACCTTCGTGACAACGGCGGCGGCTACATGGACCAGGCGCTGATGCTGAGCAACCACTTCCTGCCCAAGGGCAAGCTGATAGTGTATATGGAGGGCCGCAACTACAAGCGCGAGAACTGCGTTTCGGACGGCCGCGGCCTGCTTCAGGACATAGGGCTGACCCTCCTTGTCTCCGAGGGCAGCGCCTCCTCCAGCGAAATCTTCGCCGGTGCCATGCAGGACAACGGCAGGGCGGTGCTGGTAGGCCGCAGGACCTTTGGCAAGGGCCTCGTGCAGGAGCCTGTTGACTTCACCGACGGCTCCGGCATACGCATCACCGTGGCCCGCTTCTATTCCCCTTCGGGCCGCTGTATCCAGAAGTCGTACGACAATTACGACGAGGATATCTACCGCCGTTACGAGAGGGGAGAGATGGTCGATGCCGACAGCATGAGCGTCGAAAGCGGCGGCATAGTGCCCGACATCTTCGTTCCCATGGATACCACCAGGGTGGGCAAGTTCTACATAATGTGCAACCGCAAGGCCACCGCGATGCGCTTCGCCTCCGACTGGTTCGACCGCCACAAGAAGGAACTCCAGGCAATCGAAGACTTCGGAACGCTCCAGAAGTATTTCGACCGCAACGACGTTGAAGCCGGCTTCCTTGCATTCGCCAAATCCCGCGACGGCCTGGTACCCGACGGCGCCGAGTGGGCCATCGAGCGTCCCTATATGCTTTCCCAGCTCCGCGCCCTCATAGGCCGGTATTCAAAGCTGGGCGACAACGCCTTCTACCACCTCTACCTTGACACCGATCCGGTCTATAAGGCGGCGATGGACGCGCTTGCTACTGGGCGATAAACTGATAGACAATATTTCCCGTCTGGCGGGCGGGCGCCTTGGGGTCTGCCGAGAACCGGCTGAGCCTTGCGGCGCGTATTGCGAAACTGCACAGGCAGCCGTCGGCGCTCGAGACGCTCTCGTCCACCTTGGCGGCTATTACCGTACCTGAATTGTCGACGGTGATGAGTACCGTCACCTCTCCCGCTCCCATGCACCTGTAGGCCGGAATCGAGAGCTTGCTGGCCTTGCGGCCTTCAAGATAATAAGAAACGACTGACGGACCGGAATACTTCTTCTGCTCCTTCCCGGGGCCCTGGTCCTTGCTGGGAAGGGATGCCGTGAAGCCGTCGTCCGGCACCTCGAAACCGCCCTGCAACTCCCTGGCAAGGCGTTCTGCATCTTTATAGAGCTGGTCGGCGTCGGTGCCGCGGTCGTCCTTCAGGGAGCCGCGGTCCACCACGACGTTGCGTATGCTTACGCCCGCCGCGCCGAGATCCCGTTCGAGCTTGTCGTGTATGGCCTGCTGGAATTCGGCTTCTTTCTGGAGCCGCTCCACCTCGGCCTGCAGACGCTCAAGTTCCTCGAGCTTGCTGAAGTCGAGGACGAAACTGTTTTCTTTCTGGATGGAGAAACCAAGGGTGGTCGCGAGCAGGACGATAAGCACCGCAAGATGTATGATTACGGTGGTATACAGTCCTGCCCGGTTCTCCTTTTTCACTGCTTCTTTTCGAGCTCTTTCTCTACTGTAGCGGTGATGATGTCGATTGCCACCTTGTTGTGACCGCCCTGGGGGATGATGATGTCGGCGTAGCGCTTGCTGGGCTCGATGAACTGCAGGTACATCGGCTTGACGGTGCGGCTGTAGCGCTCTATCACCCAGTGGACGTCCTTGCCGCGCTCGCAGATGTCGCGCTCGATGACGCGCATCAGGCGGTCGTCATCGTCGGCGTCCACGAAGATCTTGATGTCCATCTGGTCCCGCAGCTTCTTGCAGGTAAAGATAAGGATACCCTCGATTATGATGATGTCGGCGGGCTCCACCAGCTTGGTCTCGGTCTTGGACCTGGTGCACGAAATGAACGAATACACCGGCTGCTGCACGCTCTTGCCGTTCTTGAGGTCGCGGAGCTGGTTGCATAGAAGGTCCCATTCTATTGAATCGGGATGGTCGAAATTATGGACCCTCTTCTCCTCGTCGGTAAGGTCGCTGGAGTCCTTGTAGTACGAATCCTGGGGGATGACGACTACTTTCTTGCCTTCAAGCTGGTCGGTGATGGCATTCACCACCGTAGTTTTGCCGGACCCTGATCCTCCGGCGATACCAATTACTAACATTGTTTATACAATAATAAATCGTTGTCTTGACGAGGTGGATGGAAACGTTCAGTTTGCAGCCCCCTGTCCCCTCAAACTGTAGCCACCCTCGGCTCCACCCCGAAGGGCAAAATGTCCCCTTGGGGACTATAGGGGGATAATCTCTCCCGGAACGGGAGGGGCCCATCGTAAGATGGGAGGGGTCGCGAAGCGACGTTTGAGGGGACAGGGGTCTGCAAACTGAGCGTTTCCATTAGAACTCGGCATTCTTAGGCGTACGGGGGAAAGGAATGACGTCGCGGATGTTCTGCATGCCGGTGACGAAGAGGAGGAGCCTCTCGAAGCCAAGGCCGAAGCCGCTGTGGGGGCAGCTGCCGAAGCGGCGGGTGTCGATGTACCACTCGAGGTTCTTGCGGCTCATGCCGAGCTCGTCGATGCGGGCCTCGAGCTTTGCAAGGTCGGCCTCGCGCTCGCTGCCGCCGATGATCTCGCCGATCTTGGGGAAGAGGACGTCCATTGCGCGCACCGTCTTGCCGTCCTCGTTCTGCTTCATATAAAAAGCCTTGATATCCTTGGGATACCCCGTGAGAATGACAGGCTTCTTGAAATGTTGCTCCACGAGGAACCTCTCGTGCTCGCTCTGGAGGTCTGCGCCCCAGAAGACAGGATACTCGAACTGCACGCCGTCGGCGACAGCCTGCTCGAGAATCTTTATGCCCTCGGTGTATTCCAGACGTACGAACTCGGTGCCGATGACGCTCTCAAGGCGCTCGACAAGCTCGGGGTCGTAGCGGTCGTTGAGGAATTGGATGTCCTCACGGCAGTTGTCCAGGGCATATTTGACCAGGTACTTGATGAATTCCTCGGCGAGGTCCATGTTGTCCTGAAGGTCGTAGAACGCCATTTCCGGCTCGATCATCCAGAACTCCGCGAGGTGCCTCGGGGTGTTGGAATTCTCCGCACGGAAAGTGGGGCCGAAAGTGTAAATCTCGCCCAGTGCGGTGGCTCCGAGCTCGCCTTCCAGCTGGCCGCTCACGGTGAGGGAGGTCCTGCGGCCGAAGAAATCCTTGCTGTAATCTATATCTCCCTTCTTGTTGCGGGGCAGAGGGGCACCCAGGTCCAGAGTGGTGACCTGGAACATGTTGCCGGCGCCCTCGGCGTCCGATGCGGTGATGAGAGGAGTATGCAGGTAAACGAACCCGCGGGAATGGAAGAATTCGTGAATGGCGAAGGCCATCTGGCTGCGGAGGCGGAGCACGGCGCCGAAGGTGTTGGTCCTGGGACGCATGTGCGCGACTGTGCGAAGGTATTCAAACGACGTATCTTTCTTCTGGAGCGGATAGCGCATGGGGTCGCACTCGCCATAGACGGTGATGCCCTTTGCCTTGATTTCCACTGCCTGGCCGCTGCCGATGGATTCCACCAGCGTGCCTTCCACGCAGATGCAGCTGCCTGTGCTTATCTTTGACAGGACGCCCTCCGTTTCCGGGGTCTTGTCTACCACTATCTGGATGTTCTTGATTGTGGAGCCGTCGTTCAGGGCGATGAACGCAATTTCCCTGTTGCCCCTCTTGGTCCTGACCCAACCTTTGGCCAGTACCTCTTTGCCTGCCTGCATTTCCAGCAGGTCCTTCACTTTATAACGAACTAATGACATTGATTTTCAATCTTTTAAAAAAGCAGCCCTCTGGGAAGGGGGCTGCTCGTATCTGCCAAGTGGCTGTCTATTGACCGCCCTTGCGTGCTGAGTACATTATCTTAAGCGCGGAGCATCGTCTGAGCTCCTGCTTGACGTCGGTAATGATACCCATTCGGACATCCTGGTCGGCCCTGATGCTGACGGTCATGAACTGACGGTCCTGCTCACTGTGGGACTCACGCTCGGCAGCCACGAAGTCGCGGATGTCGTCGGTGGTCTTGAATGAGTCGTTCAGCTGGATACGGGCCTCTGTTCCGTACATTGCCTGCAGAGACTTGATAGGCGTACCGATGTTGATGTATGAGTTGAGATCCTTGCGCTCGAGCTTGACTACCTCGGAGGCCTCGGGGATCTTGACCATGACTTTGTTCTCGGTTTCGCGCATCTGCGTGGTAACCATGAAGAAGAACAGGAGCATGAAAACGATATCGGAAAGGGAGCTGCTGGTCATTGCCGGCACCTCTTTCTTGTTGTTGCTTCCACCAAATTTTGACATAATTATTTCCTCCTGTATTTTATCTTCTGCGGCCTACATCCTTGGGTTCAGCCTCGGAGATGTTCTGGGGCACTGCCTTCTTGACAATGGCCTGGGTATCTTCGTCGAGGAGCATGAACACCTTGCCGTACTGGCGGCGGGAGAAGTCGTCACGAAGTTCGTTGACGGCCTTCACGAGCTCGTTCTGTACCGCGATGTATGCCTGGTAACTGGTACCACGGTCGTTCTGAAGGGAGATGACGCCCTTGGAGACGGGCCATTCTCCCAGACCCTCGATGTTCTGAACCTCCTTTTCGGGGAGATTGGGATCATTGGCGGGGTTGGTCAGAAACTCTTTGATCTTGTCTTTAAGCTGGCTGATGTCGATGGGCTCGCTACCGGCAAGGATTCTATCGGCCGAATTGATCTTCACCTGGATGATGTTTCGGCGATTGACCTTCTGGTCCTCCACTTTCTGATTCTTGTCGGGCATGGGGGGAAGACGGCGGCTGAGGCCGGTCTGGCTGCCCATGGTCGTGGTCATCAGGAAGTAGCACAGCAGCAGGAACGCGATGTCCGCGGTCGAGCTGGTGTTCATTGCTGGTACTTTCTTCTTGCCCATGGTTACTTCTTGCTAGCTATGGCCATACGGATTTCGCCGACAACGATGGCAGCGATGGCTGCGGCGCCGACGATGTATGTGAGATTAAGGATGGTGTCGGTGAGTTTGAGGGTGCTGCCGGTAACGGGGGCTCCGGTGTAACCGATTGCAGGATCACCCTTCGCCAGTAAGTAGGCGATGAGGCATAGCGCAGCCACTCCAACCAGAATGATCCCGATCTTGACCAGGTTCTTCGGGTTGTTCTTGGTACTCACGATAAGGCCGACGATGATGACGCAGAAGAGCGCCAGGCCGAGCATACCGTAGGTCCAGTAGAGGAGCGTATCCACGGTGCTGCCTCCGAATCCCTGGGTAAAGCCCCAGATAAGGATGGCGACACTGAGGATGATCAGCGCTATCATAACCCATTTGAATATTTTGTTGAGTTTCATGATTTGCTAAGCGCTATGGGGTGATTATTTCTTTGCGTTGTGCTTGGTGAGAAGGTCGATCAGGCAGATGGAAGAATCTTCCATATCGATGGTGAGGCCGTCGATCTTGGCGAGGATGTAGTTGTAGAACACCTGGAGGATCATGGCGACGATGAGACCGCCGACGGTGGTGATGAGGGCTATCTTCATACCTCCTGCAACAACGTTCGGGGAGATGTCACCTGCAGCCTGGATGGCGTCGAATGCGTTGATCATACCGATAACGGTACCGAGGAATCCGAGGGACGGGGCGATGGCGATGAAGAGGGAAATCCAACTGAGGCCGTTTTCCATTTCGCTCATCTGCACGGAACCGTAGGAAACGACGGTTTTCTCGACTACGTCGATACCCTGGTCGTAACGGAGGAGACCCTGGTAGAAGATGGATGCCACGGGGCCGCGGGTTTCGCGGCAGACGTCCTTGGCTGCTTCCACACCGCCTTCCTCAAGAGCCTGCTCGACTTTCGCGAGGAGCTTCTTGGTGTTGGACTTGGAGAAGGTGAGATAGAGGATACGCTCGATGGAGAGGGCGAGACCGATGATAAGGCAGATGATGATGAGGGACATGAAGCCTGCACCACCTTCGATGAACTTGGTCTTGAGAGCCTGGTGGAGGGGGACTTCTTCGCCGGAACCGGCAAGAAGGTCTGCGGCGTTCATCTCTGCGGGCGCGGAGACTTCCTCGGCAGCGGGTGCTCCCTGAGCGTCCTGGGCGGATGCGGTGTTAGCAGTGAAGGCCATTACGCCGGCGACTGCAAGAAACATGAAAAACTTTTTCATAAACGTTGAATGATGTATTAGTTAAAATTAATTTCCTAGCGAAATCGGTGCAATTTAGCAAAATTATTTCATAAGTCAATACCTATTTTGATATTTCGCCGCACAGGTTTTTCTCTACATAGGCCTTAACGTATTCATTATCATTGCTCTTGCCCATAAGGAAGAACAGTTTGCCGAGAGCGCTCTCCAGCGTGATGTCGTAGCCGCTCAGCACCCCTGCCCTGTGCAGTGCCCGTCCTGTGGCGTACAGGTCCATGTTGACGGTACCCCGCAGGCACTGGGTGACGTTGAGGAGCACCTTGCCGGCATCCGCTGCCTCGCGGACTATGTCCAGGAACCAGTCGCGCGATGGGGCGTTGCCGCACCCGAAGGTCTCCAGGATGACGGCCCTCGTGGCCTCTCCGAGGAGGGTGTCCCGCACCACCTGTTCGGTGATTCCGGGGTGGACCTTGAGTATGGATACCCTGGTGTCCAGCGCGCTGCTGACCGACAGCAGGCCGCGGGACGGACGGAGGATTATATCCTTGTTGTAACGGATGTCGATACCCGCCTCTGCGAGGGGCGGGAGGTTGGGCGAACGGAAGGCGTCGAAGCCGTCGGCGTCCACCTTGGTGCTGCGGTTGCCCCTGATAAGCAGGGAGTTGAAGTAGATGCATACTTCCGGAACGATGGCGCTGCCGTCCCTCTCGCGGGCACCGGCAATCTCCACCGCGGAAACCAGGTTCTCCCTGCCGTCGGTGCGCAGCCGGCCCACCGGAAGCTGGCTCCCGGTGAACACCACCGGCTTGCTGAGGTTGGAGAGCATGTAGCTCAGGACCGATGCGCTGTAGGCCATCGTATCCGTGCCGTGCAGCACCACGAAGCCGTCGTAGGCATCGTATTTCTGCTCTATGAGCGCCGCAAGTTTCTGCCACATCGCGGGCTCGATGTCGGATGAATCTATCAGCGGGTCGAATGTGACGTGGTCGATGCTGGTGCCGAACTTGCGGAGTTCGGGCACTTCGTCCAGCAGGCTGTCGAAGTCGAACGGGCGTAGCGTCTGGTCCACCGGATCCTCTTTCATCCCGATGGTCCCGCCTGTGTATATCAGCAGTACATTACTCATATTGCGAACAGTTTTCTTGCGTTTGCGGTGGTGACGGCGGCGACTTCTTCCAGGCTCACGCCCTTCACCCGTGCGAGGAATTCAGCGATGACGGGGATGTTGGCGCTTTCGTTGCGCGTGCCGCGAAGGGGAGTGGGCGCGAGGTACGGGGAGTCCGTTTCCAGGAGGATGCGCTCCAGCGGAATGCGCAGGACGTCCTCCGCTATGCGGGCCTTCTTGAAGGTGAGGACGCCTCCGATGCCCACGTACCATTCGCCGTAGCGCTGCATGCGCTCGAAGACCTCGGCGCTGCCGCTGAAGGCGTGAAGGTTGCCCCTCAGGTGCATTCCACGGCACTTTTCCATTATGGCGAACCAGTCTTCCGTGGCGTCTCGGAGGTGTATGTTGACGGGAAGGTCCCAGTCGCGGGCAATCTCGAACTGGGCCAGCAGGGCCTCCTTCTGGAGCTCTGCGGTATCGGCCCCGTAGTGGTAGTCGAGGCCGATTTCCCCTATGGCGACGGGACCCCTGGAGTGCCAGGACGACAGGTCCGCCACCTCGTCCTTCCAGTCGGGACCTACGTGCCCCGGGTACAGGCCGAGCATGGGATACAGCACGCCGGGATGGCGTCCGCACAGGGCGTACATCTCTGCGCGGCCCTCCCTGCCGGTGTCGGCCTGAAGGAGGACGGTGACGCCTGCCGCCACGGCCCGGGCGATGACGGCATCCTCTTCGCCGGCGTACGATTCGTCGCTGTTGTGGGTATGTGTGTCGATGAATTCCATCGAAGGCAAATTTAGCATTTTTTATCCGTAATCGTACACCTTTGGAGCAAATCCGTACTGATGAACCCGTC
>Ga0265298_10007141_pt1 | contig 13645 bp, 8 predicted proteins | sample AusTroGonzalo_MG_3_FD_193486 | JGI IMG/M metagenome (GOLD analysis project Ga0265298, IMG submission 193486) | Bovine rumen microbial communities from tropical cattle in Woodstock, Queensland, Australia - Gonzalo_01 | ecosystem: Host-associated > Mammals > Digestive system > Stomach > Rumen ...
GCCCTGAGCAACGATTACGAGGACGAAGAAATCCGCCTGGTCCGCATCAAATTCCTCTGCGAAGTAGCAAACTAATTTGCGACTAAAGTTTTGACTGGCAATCAAGTGGCTGATAGTCAGTTTCTTACAGAAAGTAATCGTTCAAAAATCGAACGATTACTTTCTGTATATTGTTGATAACCAGGTGGTTGGTTGCCAGGGTTACAGGTAGATGAGGGAGGAGAGGTGTGCGGGTGCGAAGAGGCGGCGGGCCATGGATTGGATATCGGCCGGGGTGATGGATTCCAAGGCGCTGCGGGTCTCCTGAGGGCTCATGATCTTTCCCCAGGCCAGCATGCTTTTTCCCATGGACAGGCACTGGGCTTCGCCGGATTCGGAGCCGATAGCCAACTGGCCCAGCAACTGCTTGCGGTAGGAACGCAACTGCCGGTCTGTGAAGGGAACCTCCTGCAAACGCTTGAGAATCTTGTCGATAGCATCCCGGCAGGCGTCCAGGTTGGGCCGATCGCAGCCGAAGGTGATGGCCAGAATGCCTGTATCGGCATACTGCGTGTAGGAGGATTCAATGCCGTATACCCAGCCGCGTTTCTCCCGCAGCTCTTTATTTAATAAGGAATTGGAAGCCGGCCCGCCCAGGATGTTGGCCAGCATGGCGCACACCAGCCTGTCCGGCGTTTCATACAGCGAAGGGGCCCTTCCGCCAATGACGGCATTCACCTCATGGTGCCGTTTTTCCACCACCTTGTGGAACGGTTCTGCCATTTGGCAGGGGCCTGTCCCTCCGGGGACAGAATAATAGGCCGATGCCCCCGGAAGGACAGGCCTCTGCCCGGAGGTGGACGGTGTGCAGGTATTAAAGGCCTGTATTCCGTCAATTAGGCTCAAAGCCCATTTTTCCAGTTTGGCTTCGTCCATATCGGCCACTATGGTGAAAACCATGCGGTCCGGGGTGAAGCGTTCGGCTACGAAGCGGCGGAGCATTTCCGGCGTGATTTTTTTTACGGAGGCGGCGGTGCCCAGAATGGGCGTTTCCAAGGGTGTTCCCTGGAACAGCAGGCTTTCGAAGCGGTCGTAGACGTCTTCGGCCGGGTTGTCTTTGTAGGAGATGATTTCGTCCAGGACCACGCCGCGTTCCGTCTCGATTTCCTTGTCGGGGAAGGTGGCTTCCAGGGCCAGTTCGAAGAGGAGCCGGGCGGCTTTACCCAGGTCTTCCTTGAGTACAGTGGCGTGCAGGACAATCTCTTCCTTGGTGGTGTAGGCGTTCAGTTCGCCGCCCAGACGGTCCAGGTAGCCGCCAATGACGGCGGCGCTTTTGCGGGTGGTTCCGCGGAACAGGGTATGTTCCACAAAGTGGGCGATACCGGCTGGATAGCCGGATTCGTCCCGGGTGCCGCAGCCGATGGTGAGGGCGCAATACGCCACGGAGCGCCCGCTTTGCCGGACGGCGTAGCGTACGCCGGATGCAGAGAAGCCGCTTTTCATCGTTTCCGGGCCAGGCGTTTAAGGTCCTCTACCAAGAAGCCTTCGCCGAATTTTTTGGTGATTTTATGCCGATGGATGTAGAAGAGCGTATGGGTATCGGCCTCAAAAAGCAGATTGTAGCAGTATGAGGAACCTTCCTCTGGCAGGACAGGCGCTACGGTGTAGCTCACCAGCGTGTTGTAATCTCCGCGGAGGTATACTTCATCTGCCTTGGCTTCGTCCACCAGGTAGATATCGGTGTCCAGGTAGCGTTCCAGATCCTGATCTGTCACGGACTCCGCCAGATCTTCCCGGGCCAGGTAAATCTGTTTCATCTTGCCGAATTTTGAGTAGTTCTCGTTGAACCAAAGTGTTTTGGCATAGGCCACTTTCTCACTTTCCATGGCCGCCAGGGTGAAGTCCTGGACGGCTTTCACCACGGCGCCCAGATAGACCAGCTCCCGTCCGCTGCCGCCCATGGCTGCGCACAGGGGCAGGGAGATGATATCGGTCATCTCGTCAATCCCTTTTGCCGCATCTGGACCGCCCTTGAGCAGCGACAGAAACAGGATGCCGGGATTCTCCTCCCCCTTGAAACGGCTTTCGGCCGGAAGAAGGAAGTAGTACTGGTTATTGGACTTCTGCTGCTCGAACTTTTCCAGGGTGCAGAACTCGAAGGCCGATGCCGTCCAGTTGTTGGTGATTTCCGTGCGCAAGGCGCTGTCTATTACGTCGTTTCCGGTGAGGACCACCTGGGTGATCTTGTCGGTGAAATCGCTCACGATGTATTTGCGGGTATTTATGCGGCCCTGGCCCCAGAGGGGAACCAGCAGTGCCAGGCTTGCCAGGCATACTATCAGTTTTTTCATGACATCTCAATTTTTTGGCAAAACAAAGGTACAAAAATTATGCTGTTTTCCCCAGAATCCGTATCTTTACAATATCTAATCACATAGAACTATGGCACAAAACAGAAGGGAATTCTTGAAAAAGGCCGGCCTGGGAGTGGGCCTTTTCACCATCTTGCCCCGGGAAGTGCTGGGTAAACTGGGCGGTAACACGCGTTACACGGCGCCCAGTGATCAGCTGACCAGGGGAATCATCGGCACCGGAGGTATCGGCATGAGCAGCCTGCACTTTGCCTCGGACGAGCGTTGCCGCCTGGTGGCAGTCTGCGACGTAGATAAGTACCATCTCCGGAAGGCGCTGGATGCTGGCGTAGAACGTTTCAACACGCAGTTGCAGCCCTATAAGGACTGGCGGGACCTGGTGCACGACCCTAACGTGGACATCGTGCACATCGCAACGCCGTCCCACTGGCACGGCATCATGGCCGTAGAGGCCGCCAAGGCGGGGAAGGACATTTTCTGCGAGAAACCCATGACCCGTACCATCGGCGAAGGGGAGAAGGTGGTGAAGGCCGTCCACGACTATGGCCGCATCTTCCGCCTGGACACCTGGTTCCGCTTTACGGATACCTTCTACGGGCTGGGCACCACGGTGGAACCACTGAAGAAACTGGTGGACAGCGGTGTGCTGGGCTGGCCCCTCACCGTGCGTATATCGGCCTCCACGGGCTTTGCGTGGAAGTTTTACTGGACCGGAAAGACCGGACTGGTGCAGCAGCCCATCCCCGAAGAACTGGACTACGACATGTGGCTGGGTCCGGCGCCTTACAAGCCGTATCATCCGCATCGGGTACACCAGACCTTCCGCGGTTACTGGGACTACGAAAGCGGCGGCCTGGGCGACATGGGCCAGCACTACATCGACCCCGTACAATATATATTAGGTAAAGACGACACCTATCCCGTGAAGGTGGAGGTGGACGCCCCCGTGCAGGACGCCGACGCCGTGGGCATCTGGCGCAAGATCACTTATACGTATGCCGATGGCTGCCGGATCATCCTGGAAGGCGAAGGATTTGAGACTCCCGGCAAGGTGCCTTATATCGAAGGCCCCAACGGAAAGGTGTACCAGGGCTTCGAATGCACCATTCCCAACGTCCAGGAACTCCTGAACGAGCTTCCCGCCCCGGCTCCCCGCCATACGGATTTCCTGGATTGCGTGCGCACCCGGCAGCATTTTGCTCTGGACGAAAGGATCGGCCACCACAGCTGCACCATCGTGAATATCGGATCGGCCGCATTGCGTCTGAACCGTACCCTGAACTTTGATCCCAATACCTGCCGCTTCATTGGTGACGATGCGGCCAATGCCCTCATTAACCAGCCCATGCGCACCCCGTGGGCATCGTACATGAGCCTATGAAAAAGATAGTATCCCTCCTTGCAGCCCTGTCCCTGACCCTTGCCGTCTGGGGACAGAATACCCTGGATCGGCCCCTGACGGCCTTCCCCACGGAAAAAGCCACGCACCTGAAGTGCCTTGACGCCTGGAAACTGCTGTCGGCCCAACCCTCGGCCGCGCCCGAATTGGTCGCGGAAGCGCTTAAGAGCGGCGACAGGGTGTATTCCAACGCCGTTTTAGAGTATGCCGATGAAACCGCCGGCCCCAAGGCCCTTGTCAAGACGGTTAAGCAACTGTTCCCGACCCTCACGGACGCTGCCAAGGCCGATGTCCTGTATTGGATCGGCCGGAACAAACTGACGGAACTGCAGAAGCTCATTGACCAGAGCTTCATGCCCGGCGAGGCTGGCGATGCCGCTGTGTTTGCCGCCACCCAGATAGGCGGAGAGCACAATAAAAAGCAACTGGAGGCCCTGATGAAAGATGGCAGCCCCCTGTTTCCTGTCGCCCTTCGCCTTAGCGGTAAAGCCTCCGGCGACGACGCCGATGCCACCCGCACTTCCCTGATGAATCAAAAATAAAAGAATTATTGTCAAAAATGAAAGTCGTTTCGCCTTGATTGGGTCGAAACGACTTTGGTTTATGTGCAATTTCTTTCACAAGTGTGCAATTTTTGATTTTTTTTTATAACTTTGACCTTAATTGATAAAACCACATGCCTATCGATAAAACTAATTAAAAGCAAAGCCAAGCCTTACCATTTGACAATAAATAGTTGTACCAACACTAATTACATTAACTTTTAACCAACCATTATGATTTCCAAAAAACTGTTCGGTTTTGCCGCTGCACTCATGTGCCTGGTGGCAACCTTCTCGGCGCAAGCCCAGAACTTGACAGTGCGTGGAACCGTGTCGGATGCCGTGGGACCCATTGTGGGTGCTGTTGTGCTTTCCGGTAACGCCAACGCAGTCACGGACATGGATGGTAACTATTCCATCACTGTTCCGTCCAACGCAGTCCTCGAGGTCTCCTGCCTGGGCTATGTAACCCAGCAGGTCCCCGTGAACGGACGCGCCAACATTAACATTGTCCTGGCAGAGGATGCCGAAGTCCTGCAGGAAGCCGTGGCCCTCGGTTACGGTGCGCAGACCAAGAAGAAGGACCTGTCCGCTTCTGTGGGTATTGTGAACAATGCAGATGAATTGGCTGCCCGTCCTGTCACAAGCACCCAGGCTATGTTACAGGGTCAGATCCCTGGTGTTGTGGTTTCCAACAACGGCGGTAAGCCTACGGACACTGCCAACATCGTCATCCGCGGCCAGGGTTCCCGTAACGGTGACTCCGTGCTTTGGGTTGTGGACGGTGTTCCCGGTGCTCCCGTTCTGTCCATGAACGAAATTGAGAGCATCGTCGTCCTTAAGGACGCCGCCTCCGCCGCTATCTACGGTGCCACCTCTGGTGCCGGCGGCGTTATCCTCGTGACCACCAAGAAGGCCAAGCAGGGTATTCACGTGGAATATGACCTGGTTACCGGTATCCGCAGCGCTTACAATCTTCCCCAGTCCCTCAATGCTCAGGAAGAAATTGAGATGCGTAAGATTTCTTATGCCAACGCCGGCCTTACCCTTCCCACGGGTTGGGACACCACGCTGAACCCCTGGATTGCAACCACCCGCACCAACTGGATGGATGAAGTGTTCCGCAACGCTCCCTATCAGCGCCACAGCGTGACGCTCAACTACGGTACCGACAAGTTCAAGAGCCGTCTCAACTTCATGTATCAGGACAACCAGGGTGTCATGACCGGCACATTCAAGAAGAATATTGCTGTCCGTTACAATGGTGAGTATCAGATGAATGACTGGCTCAAGATTACGCAGGTCATGTCCTATGATGACGGCTGGGGCAGAGGTGTCAATGACTCTTCGGCCCAGACGGGTGTCATCCTTTCGGCAATCTGGATGCCTCAGTCTGCTGAAGCCTATGCCAGTGCCGGTCCTTACGCCGGTTCTTTCGGTGGTACCACCACGGAAGATCCCGAATACATTGCCAAATATGGCAGCAACTTTGCTTCTATTCACGGTGATGCCGTGAACCCGCTACGTCTCTTGCTGGCCGAGAACTCTTGGAGCCACAGTGCCGACTTCTGGTCTACAACCGGCTTGCACATCACGCCGCTCAAGGGCCTCAAGTTTTCCAGTCTTTTCTCCATAGACGTCAACCAGGCCATCAGCAAGAGCTTTTCACCCGCCCGTCTGGAAGTTGGTAAACGTGAAACTACCAACAAACTGAGCTGGTCGGCCAGCCGCAAATTCAACTGGCGCAGTGAGAATACGCTCACCTACGACCGCACCTTCGGCAAACACACCATCGGCCTCCTCGGCGCTGTCACATTCGATCGCTTTAGCGGTTTGGGCTTCAACGCTTCCGGTGCCGACTTCGCCGATGAAACGGCTGCACTCCAGTACCTTTCCTTCGCCAACACCAAGGATGCCGGAGATTCCGTGAGCGGTCCGGATGCCAACATCGCCTTTGTGGCCCGTGGCGCCTACAGTTACGCCGACCGTTACTTTGTAACCGCTTCATGGCGCCGGGACTATGCCGGCCGCCTGCCTGCCGGTCACAACAAGGGCGACTTCCCGGCCATCACCGGTGCGTGGAAAGTTTCCAGTGAACCTTTCTTCCCCCAAAATGATGTCATCACCCTCCTGAAGGTCCGTGCCTCGTGGGGTCTGGTGGGTAATCTGGGTTCCATTGGTTATAACTACAAGTCCAATAACCTGAGCAAGACCTACTGGAATGAAGGTTCCATCTATGGTTTGGAAGACAATACCATCTGGGGCACCTTCTGGCACAAGAGCAATGCTTTGAACGAGGAACTTACCTGGGAAACTTCCCAACAGTGGGATTTGGGTCTGGATGTGGATCTTCTGAAAGACCGTCTCTCCATTTCCGCAGACTACTATAACAAGCGCACCTACAACCTGATTCAGGATCAGACCACGGGATGGCCCCAGACCATCGGCCTCAACCCCATGAAAGTGAATCAGGGTGAGATTGCCAACCGCGGTTTCGAGTTCATCGCCACCTGGAAGGACAAAGTTTCCAAGGACTTCAACTACTATGTTACCGGCAACTACTCTTACAACCACAATGAGGTGATTTCAACCGGTGTGGTAGACAACAGTGGTAACGAAGCCCCCTGGACGGGAGGTGGAGACTGGGGTCAGGTTCCCTGGCTGTATCAGTCCGAAGCCGGCCAGCCGCTGAATTCCTTCTACGTAATCAAGACTGACGGATATTTCCAGAGCATGGAAGATGTCTATGACTATGTGAAAGACGGTAAACTCATCCAGCCCGGTGCTCAGCCCGGTGACATCAAGTTCGTGGATCAGAACGGTGACGGTGTCATCAATGAAAAGGACCGCGTTTATGTGGGTTCCGCCATGCCGAAGCACACCTTCGCCCTTACGGCAGGTTTCAACTGGAAGAACTTCAACTTCTCCATGATGTGGCAGGGCGTTGCCGGCAATAAGATTGCCTACGTGGGTAAATCCCGTACTCTCAATGACGGTGATGTGGACTTCAACCGTGATAAGCGTATCCTGACCGATACCTGGACGGAGAACAACCGCACCGCTCCGCTTCCCCGCCTTTCCGCCAACGATCCCAACGGCAACTGGACCACCGCTTCCGACTTCTATATTGAGGACGGCAGCTACCTCCGCCTGAAGAACCTGACCGTGGGTTACGACTTTACCCAACTTATCCAGAAGGCTCCCCATTTTGCAGGTCGCGGCAGTACGCTGAACGTTTATTTCAGTGCCGAGAATCTGCTTACTTTCACCAAGTACTCCGGCATTGATCCGGAAGTGGGAGGTTACGATGCTCTCAAGTACCCGGTATCCCGTGTATTCGCTATTGGCGTTAAGCTCAACTACTAATTGATTTGGAATATGAAAAAATATATTGTAATAGCAGCAGTTGCCTTAGGCGCCCTTTCCATGGTTTCCTGTGAAAAGTTCCTGGGTTACCAGGCCGAGGGGGCTCCCACTGAGGACAACTACTTCCAGAATGACCTGCAAGCCATCGACGCCATTGATGCTTGCTATGCCCGCCTCCCTCAGGAGAGCATGATGGGCCGTGAAATGTATTGGGAACAGGCGTGCGTTAACGACATTGTCTGGGGCCGTACACGTAACTTCAATACCTTGGCTACTTTTTCTTATACGGGTGACGAGGGTCCCCTTCGCGATGTGTTCAAAGGCGCATATACTGAGGGCATGAATCGTTGCAACTGGGTGATAAACAGCCTTCTCAAAAAGCAGGAGAATACCACGCTTTCCGCTGTGGAGACCCGCTCCCTGGGCGAGGCCTACTTTATGCGTGCATTCTATCATTTCATCATCGCTTACCGTTACGGTACCAAGGATCTCGGCGTTCCTTTCGTAGCATATGAAACTGTCGAGGGTGGATACAACAACGAAATCCCCGAGCAGCAGGAAACGGTGATGAAGAATTACGAGCTCATCATCGCTGACCTTCAGAAGGCCGAAGACCTTCTTCCCGTTTTTGAAGAGTACGGTTCTGCCGACCGTGGCCGCGCCCACAAGGCTTCAGCAGCAGCCGTTATGGCCAAGGTGTATGCCTACTGGGCAACCTGGGACAATAGCCAGTGGCCCAATGTGATTACCTGTGTAGACCGTCTGGAAAACAGCTATGGCCGCGACCTGCATCCGGTATTCACAGACCTGTTTGCTCCCGATTTTTCCAAGTTCTGGACCAAGGAATACTGCTGGGGCTATCCTTCCCGTGGTGGTAAGGAAAAGAGCGGCGGCGGTTCCGTGGAGTTCCCCGGCATCTCCCTTGAAAATAAGGGATGGGGCAAATTCAACGGCTGGGGCCAGTTCAAGCCTACCCAGGACATTTATGAAGAAATGGCCAAGGATAATGTGGGCGACGTGAAGAACGAGCGTCTGGCGGCCACCATCCTGGAGTACAACGATGAGTTTGAGTTCTTCGGTGAAACGCGTAGGTACTATTCTTCTTCCGATGTGGAAGCCGGCTTCCAAATTTACAAGTTCATGCAGCCTTTCGCTCCCAAAGATCCGTTCTCCATTTTCTGGGTCTATGACAATGCCGACTGGCCTTGCACTCTGATAAACTGGCCTATCGTCCGCTTTGCCGACTGCCTGCTCCTCCGTGCCGAGGCCAAGCTCGTTGCCGGTGACGGAAACGGCGCCGCCAAGGATATCAACCGTATACGCGAACGTTCTCACTTGACTCCGCTCTCCGGTGCCGCCACCTGGACGGACCTCTATCACGAGCGCCGCTGCGAGCTGGCCTTTGAGATGGCCAACGACCACGCCTATGACTGCAAGCGATGGGCTTATTCCGGCGCGCCCGAAATTGCCGCCCTGGCCAAGGCTGAGCTCAACTCACACCCGCGTGTGCGCCACTATGCCGACCGTGAAGACCCCGAATCGACCTATACCATTGGCGATTACGAAGACTATAAGACTCCTGTGAAGGTTTGGAGCAACAAGTTCATGACCTTCCCGTATCCTACCGAGCAGGTGAGCAAGTCTGTCGGAAAGCTTCGGAATGTCCCTGACTGGCAGTAGTAACCTTAATTGATGAAGAAAATGAAAAAAGTATTATTCGCGCTTGCAGGGATGCTTATGGTGCTTGCCGCCTGTAATAAGGCAGGTGAGCTGCCCGAGCAGAATCCCTACAGAAAAATCATGGAATACAAGCCGGCCACGGTGACTATGGAAGTCCCCGGCGCCATTACTCCTGATGCTTCCTATGACTGGGTCAGCTATACCCAAAACGGCAATACGGTGAGTTTCACCACCCGCCGTAACTTCACCGGCCTTATCCGCCGTGCTGAATTCTCCATTGCAGGTACTTCCTTCAAGGCGGTCATCAGCCAGAAGTCCGGCAAAATTGATGCAAACCTCTCATCCTACCTTGTCTCCCAGAGCCTGGGTCAGGCTACGGTAGCTATTAACATTGTCACCGGCAACGTGGATGATTATGATTCTTGGGGTGTTATTTATGGTAAGGAGAACGACCGTTCCAAGGGCACCGAGCTCCCTCAGAGCAAGATGTTTGTCGCCGGTGAAAACCCTGTTACCATCACCGGCCTGGAAGAAGGCGTAGACTACTTTGTGTGGGCCTATGTGGTTACCACTGAAGGTGATGTTGTCTATACTTCCAACGTTACAGGTATCGTTCCTCCCATCTATGTGTCCGCAGATGATGATCTTCAGACCGTCATCGATGGTGCCAAGGATTATTCCGAAATCCGTATTCTTGGTGCGTCCAGCGGCAAAGTGTACGGCCCCATCATACTCCGGGACAAGGTTACCCTCTCCGGTGGCTGGAATGCCGATTTTAGCGCCCAGTCTCTGGATGACCGTACGGTGATCAAGGGCAGCGGAAGCGGTCCGGTTCTGGTTGCCGATGGTTTGAATGGAGGTGTCACCCTTTCTTATCTGGATATTTCCGGAGGTAAGAATTCCAACGAGGGTGGTGCTTTCCAGGTAGGTGAAAAGAGCAAAGTGACGGTGGAATTCTGCAATGTGCATGACAATTACTCATCGGACCGCGGCGGCGCCATCATTGTCTATTCCGGCGCCAAGCTGCTCGTTGCCAACTCCATCTTCAAGAACAACATCAGCTGCCATCACGGCGGTGCCATTGCCTCTACCAAGAGTTGTGAGGTAACCATCGTCAACTCGCTCTTTGAGCACAACCTTTCCTTGAAGCGCAACGGATATGCCGGTTGTATCTTCTTGGAGGACGGTCCTGCGGTGGTGATGGTAAACTGCACGGTTGTGGACAACATCAACTGGGCCGACAGCGGTTCTTCCTACGCCTCATGGCCTATTTTGAATTTCCGTGGTTCCGGCACTACGCTCCAGTTCTTTAACAATCTGGTTGTTGGTAATCTGTTCTGGCCGTATGATGCCGACACGGAGGGTCTGGATCTGTCCAACCCTGCCGACTATGCAACCATCATTCCCGTCCAGCGCCAGCAGGAACAGGTGATGCTGCGCTGCCTTAACCAGAATCCGAATGCCGATTATGGCGTTTCCAGCAACCTGGTGGAAGGGGCCTTCGGCTGGCATAGCCGTGACGTGGGCAAGATTGATGCGGCCAACTACTTTGTAGCGCAGGGTGTGGATCTGACGGAAGTTTACAAAGCTCCTGCATCTGGTGATTATACGCCCGTAGGTGCCGCCCTCAAGGGTGAGGCTTCTGCTACGGTCAAGGGCTTCCTTGGCAAGTACAACACCGATGTGTATGGTAATCCCCGTTTCACCGACGGAACCATCCATATTGGCGCTATCCAGGCCCAGTAATCGTTTTCTGGCGAACGGGATTCTTCCGCTTCGCTCAGAATGACAACGCTTTTCGGAGCGGCCCCAAACCGGGCCGCTCCGTTTTGAAAACAGAGGTTTTTTCCTTATTTTTGGATTATGGTACGAAGATTATTTGTCCTATTGGCGCTGACGGTAATGACAGCGGCCTGCTCAACCCGAGAGGCGGAATTGGTCCTTTCGGAGCAGAACGCCGTACTGGATTACCGGGCTGGCTCGTGGGCCACGATGGTTACCTCCGGGGGAGACTGGACGCTTTCTTCAGATGCCCCCTACGATTGGATTACGCCTTCCAAACTGCAAGGAAAGCTGGGCGATCTGATTTCGTTTACCATCCAGGCCAACCAGACCGGGAGCAGCCGAAGCGCCCTGTATCGTATTCAATCCGGGTCGAAAAGTCTGGATATCAGTATCCTGCAGGAGGCCAAACCGGAGGAGATTCTTCCTCCTTCCAAGGGTGCCTACAAGCATGTGGTCATCATCGGCGTGGACGGTGGCGGCGCTTTCTTCAAGGATACCTATACCCCCAATATGGATGCTATTTTTGCCGATGGATCGTTTACTTATGACTGGAGAGCGGTCTCTCCTTCCATCAGCGCCCAGAACTGGGGTTCCATGCTGCACGGGGTGCTGCCGGAATTCCACCGGCTCACCAACCAGATTGCTGCCAGCCGGCCCTATCCCGCTGACGACCCATTCCCTTCCATTTTCCGGGTGGTTCGGGAGGCTATGCCTCAGGCTACGCTGGCTTCTTTCTGCAACTGGTCGGCCGTGAATATCGGCATTATTGAAGACGGCATCGGGGTGGAAAAATGGAATGGGGCCAATGACCCGGCCGTGACCGACCATGTGGTGGAATATCTGAAAAAAAGCACCCCTACGCTGCTTTATGTCCATTTCGATTCCTGCGACGGTGCCGGGCATGGCAACGGATACGGATCGGCGCAGCATCTGGCGGCCGTCACAGCCGTGGATGGCCTGATTGGGCAGATTTACGCTATTCTGGAGCAACGGAACCAGTTGGACGATACGCTGTTCCTGGTGGTGACAGACCATGGCGGAACGCCCAAAGGCTCGCATGGCGGGGACAGTGATGCCGAAATGATCATTTTCTTCGGCGCGGCCGGAAAAACGGTAGACAAGGATACGCCTATTGTGGATGGCGATAACCGGGACGTGGCATCCATCGCGGCTTATGCCCTGGGCGTGGAAGCGCCGGAAACTTGGACTTCGCGCGTTCCCACGGGCGTTTTCTGGGATGTGACGGGTGGAGAACACAAGACGCCCGAAATCCCCGTCTCTCCCAACCGGAAGCACCAGACGGAGGATACGCCTCCTTTGAGCGAAATGCAGAAACTGCTCAAGGACCATGCGGTGATTGCGTACCTGCCGCTGGACGGCGGGGAGTCGGATGCCTTCGGCAAAGTAAAGACAACGCCCTTCGGCAAGCTCTATTATTACGATGCCTATTACGGAAAAGGCATCGCCCTGGATGACGGGTATATCACCCTGGAAGACGTGAAAGTGGGCACAGGGTCCTTCTCCGCAGCCTTTTGGGTCAAAACCAATGGCGTTTCCGGAGACCCCTGCTTCCTGTGCAACAAGGACTGGAAGAGCGGCTTGAATGACGGCTTCGTCTTCTCTTTGCGCGAAAGCGACATTAAGTTCAATGCAGGCGGGAAGAACAAAACCGAGCGCATGGATGTGGTGGCCGCCCTGCCCCTCGATTACAAGGAAGGCTGGATGCACGTGATTCTGGTGGTGGACCGCGAAAAGCAGCAGGTGCGCATCTACCAGGACTTCACCCTGGAGGGCTGGGGCGACATCCCCGCTGCGCTGCGGGACGTAGCCTTCGACGCCCTGCCCCTTCGCATCGGCCAGGATGGAACCGGAACTTATAGCGACCATCTCGCCGCCCAGGTGGACGAATTCATCCTCACGGCCGATATCCTCTCGGACGAAGACATCGCCGCCCTGAAGGCCTATTATGAAAACTTCTGATAATGAAGCGTTTTTTTATCCTTGGAGCCGTGGCGCTGGCGGCGCTGCTCTCCTGCAGCAAAGGGGATAGTGACCCCCGTCTTGTCATCATTACTTTTGACGGCCTGCGCTGGCAGGAAGTCTTCTCCGGGGCCGATGAAGGCCTTGTGGAGAGCACCCGATTTGTCCCGGATCCCGCAGCCTTGAAACAGGCCTACTGGCGCGAAACGCCCCAGGAACGGCGTGAGGCCCTTATGCCCTTTGTCTGGAGCTATGTGCCTCAGCATGGCTATCTCATAGGTAACCGGGAAAGGAACAGCCTGATGCAGGTGGCCAACCAGATGTGGTTCTCCTATCCCGGCTACAGCGAAATGTTCTGCGGCTGGCCCGACGACGAGAGGGTAAGCAGCAACGACCCTGTCCCTAACCCCAACGTAAGCGTGTTGGAAGTGGTGAACCGCGACCCTCGGTACAAGGGGAAAGTTATGATGTACTCCTCCTGGAAGAGCATCCGCTTTGCCTTGAACAACGACCGGGGCGGCTTTCCGGGTAGCTCCGGGCAC
>Ga0265298_10007142_pt1 | contig 13645 bp, 10 predicted proteins | sample AusTroGonzalo_MG_3_FD_193486 | JGI IMG/M metagenome (GOLD analysis project Ga0265298, IMG submission 193486) | Bovine rumen microbial communities from tropical cattle in Woodstock, Queensland, Australia - Gonzalo_01 | ecosystem: Host-associated > Mammals > Digestive system > Stomach > Rumen ...
TCGATGGATATTTGGCAAAATACCACTGGAGCCCGAAGCAGGTGCAGGACTTCATCCCGCTCGCCATGACCATGGGCTGCGCCATGTACTGCGCCGAGACCACGCCCGACGGCCAGCCGATCCGGGTCAACAAGGGCCTCGCCGAACGCCGCGGCCAGCGCGACATGCTCCGGCGCGACCGCGACGACGCCCCTTCGCACGGCAGAGCCGAGGGGAAGCGTCCGCAGGATGGACGGAAAAGCGGGCGGGATAACCGCGGCGGTGATCGGAAAGGCGGCCAGCGGAACGGCAGGCCCCGCCGGAAATAACCGCCGGATTCGGTTCGGACATGAAAAAAGCCGGAAGCATCCTGAACTGGGACGCTCCCGGCGTGATTTTATTGGGGGGATGTTTACCGTTTCAGCTTGCCCTTGTACGGCGCGATCACGTACTCAAGCGTGAAGTTGGGATTGCCGACCATGTACTGCTTCAGAGGCTGCGGGCCGCAGCTTGCGCCGCCGAGGCCGGACACAGCCGAATCCAGGTGCAGCACGGTCTTGTTGCCGGGCACGGGCAGGCGGTCGCGGGTTTTGGATTCGGCGATCTCGTCCTCGGTCCACGGGGAAACGGAGAACTCCATGCCGGGCAGCTCCTCGCCGCCGGTTTTTACATTTTTGAGCAGGGTGAACGAGACGGCGGGGAGGTCCTTGCTGTCGCCGTACAGGATCACGTTCGTCGTGCCGATGCGGTTGCCGTAGCTCTGGGTTTTCACATAGGGTTCGATCATGTCCTGCACCGTCGTTTCGAACCGGTCGAACCAGGCGGAGTGGCGGCGGTCGCGGTAGTTTTCGTGCGGGCCGTAGCCGAGGTAGGAGACGCGGCTGTATGCGCCGTCGAACACCCAGGAGAAGCCGTTGCGGTAGAGATTGAACAAAGCCTGGTTTCCGCATGTGACGCTCGCCTTGACGGTGATCGTGCCGTCGTTCGCGATGTCCCAGGTCGTGGAAATGAATTGCTGGACCAGCCCGGCGGCCATGAAGCTCTTATGTGTGGTGACCCTGACGCCGTCGTCGGTCGATTCCCAGGACATTTTGGTGCTTTCGGGATCGGAGACGACCTCGGCGTTCAGCCTCTTGCCGAACCCGTCCTTGTCGAAGATCCACTTGTCGTTGTCGACCGGGGCGCGGTAGACTTCGGGTTGGGGCCCGGCCTTCAGGACTTCCTTGCCGTCGTAGGCCAGCGAAACGATGTTGCCGTCGTGGAAAACAGCCACGAAATCGTCGCCCTTGACCGTGATCGTTTCGGTCTCGCCCTCGGTCACGTCCAGCTGGCTGAACTTGTCTCCGGCTTTTTTCGCGGGGACGGGCGTGTCATATGCGGCTCCGTCTACGGAATACGTGGCGACGGAGGCGTCCACGAAGTCGTCGAGCCGGCCCGCGTCCAGCAGGTCGATCACGTCGCGGTCGGCGAAGAAATTGATGTGCGTGAGCAGGCGTGCGGAGCCGATCGTGATCGGGGTGTCGAAGACGAGCAGGAGCATGGCAGGGGCTTTGTCCGCTCCGGCGATCTGCGGCGGATAGGCGCAGTTCATGACGACGGATTCGCCGGGCGCGAGCGTCGGGATCCGGTGCGCGCTCCAGATGTGCTTGCTGCCGCTTTCCGCGCGGAGGCCGCCGCCGTAGAGGACGACGAGCGTATGCCCGGCGAGGTCCTTGTGGAAATAGTTGTTCGTGAGCTTGACGGTGAAGATGGGGGAATCCTTCGGCGCGGGCGTCTCCGGGGCGAACTTGATGTACTGGTAGACGCGCTTCACTTCGCGGAGCTTCGCGCTCTTCGTGCGGTCGGCGAAGATCACGCCGTTGTCGCAGAAATTGCCGTCGCCGGGATTGTCGCCGAACATGCCGCCGAAGGCGAGCGCGGAGCCGGTGAACGGCGCGGCCTTGTACTTGCCGTCCTCCTGGCGTTCGGCGCGGACGTCCTGGTCGACCCAGTCCCAGATGCAGCCGCCGATGAGGTGCGGATACTGCTCGTAGAGGTCGATGTACTCCTTGAAGTTGCCGAGGGCGTTGCCCATGCTGTGGGCGAACTCGCAGACGAAGAACGGCCCGGTTTTCGCGCGGGTCTTCTCCGGCGCGGCCCAGTTCCAGTTCGCGTGCTCCTGGTCCTTCCCGATCTGCTCCACGGTGTCGACCGAGGGGTACATGGTGCTGCCCATGTCGGTGAGTCCGGGGCGGTATCCGAGCTCGCAGGCGTGGATGAGGCGGGTGTTGTCGATCTTCTGCACGGCTTTCGAGGCGGCGACGAGGTTGGCGCATTCGCCCCAGCCGTTTTCGTTGCCGAGGCTCCAGATGATGATGGCGGGATTGTTCTTGAGGCGGTCGACGTTGTTTAGGTTGCGTTCGATGTACGCCTGCGTCCACTTCGGGTCTTCGGTGAGGGCCTGGTGCGCGTGGCACTCGATGTTCGCCTCGGCGACCACGTACAGGCCGTATTTGGCGCACAGCTCGTACCAGTAGGGGTCGTTCGGGTAGTGCGAGGTGCGGACGGTGTTGATGTTGTTCGCCTTCATGAGTTTGACGTCCTGTTCCATGACCTCGTGCGTGAGGGCGCGGCCGAGGTCGGGATGCGTCTCATGGCGGTTCACGCCCTTCAGGATGACCTCGCGTCCGTTCACCAGCAGCTGGTTGTCCGGCCCGATTTCGACGGTGCGGAATCCGATGTTGGCGACCAGGTCCTGCTTGTGCCTGTGGACGTCGCTTTCGATGCCGAGGTCCAGACGGTACAGGTTCGGCGTCTCCGCCGTCCATGCCTTCACGTCGGGGATCCGGATCCCGTTCAGCCTGACGACTTTTTCCTCGCCGGGGTCGAGGCGGAACGGCAGGGAGAAGCTGTAGGCGATCCTGCCGTCCGGCGATTGCAGGATGCCGTACAGGCGGCGGTCGTCGTCGATGTCGCCGTAGTTTCTGACGGTGATCTCGCCGTCGAGCAGGCCCGTGCTGTAGTCGGACTTGTCGAGCAGCGGGCGGAGGAACAGATCACGGATGGCGACGTCCGGCGTGCGGAAAAGCACCACGTCGCGGAAGATGCCGGAGAAGCGGAAGAAATCCTGGTCTTCCAGGTAGGATCCGTCGCTGAAATGGTACACTTCGACCGCGATCGAGTTTCTGCCGGGCTTCAGGAACTTCGTGATGTTGAATTCGTCCGGGCTGAAGGAATCCTCCGCGTAGCCGATCTTTTCCCCGTTGATCCACAGGTAAAACGCCGACGCCACGCCGTTCAGCCGCACGAAGACCTGGCTTTCGTGGAGCCAGTTCTCCGGCAGGTCGAACTCGCGCACATACGAGCCGACCGGGTTGCGTTCGAGGAACGACGTCTTTTCCCGCGCCGGTTCCTTCGTCACGAACGGCGGATCGACTTTGAACGGGTACTCCCAGCCGGAATACAGGGGCGTGCCGTATCCCCGGATCTCCCAGGTGGACGGCACCTGGATCGTGTCCCAGCCGGAAACGTCGTAGTCCGGCATGAAGAATCCGACCGGGCGCGTCTCCGGCGTGAGGGAGAAATGGAATTTCCAGTCGCCGTTCAGGAGTACGGCATCCTTTCCGATCTCGGGGATGGCGCAGTCCGGGCGCATCGGTTCGGTGTTCACATAGTTGATGCTCTGGTCCTCCCATTCGCGGACTTCGGCGTTGGCGGCCTGGATGGTCTGGGCGGAAATGGCGGCGAGGAGAAGGGTCGTGGCGGCGGTGATAAGGCGTGTGTTCATGTTGTCGGTTCTCCGGTTGAATGCGGGAAGATTTCAGTCCATATGAAAAACGAGTCGGAGCGGATGCGAGCACGGTTCGTTGTCGGGCAGGCACTCCATGAGGTCGGCGTTGTAGTTCCACCACCGGCGGATGCAGTCTTCTTCCTTGAGCGTGTCGGCGGTCTGGTCCGCGGTCAGGCGGCGGACGGCGAAAAGCGTCAGGGTTTCCGGGTCGTAGAAGATGGAATAGTCGCGGATCCCGGCGAGCGTATGCGCCTTCAGCACTTCCGGCCAGATCTCGTCGTGTCGGCGTTTGTATTCGTCGATCGCGCCAGGTTTCAGCTTCATGACAAAGGCGGACTGCTCCATTCCCGGACTCCTTGGCAAATCAAGATGGTTGTAGCGGCTCTTCCAAACATTGTGTGTAAATAACAATACCCCGTTTCGCGGGAAAGTCAAATCAAAAGAAGCTGAAATCTCGGAAAAGGGCGCGGGAGGCTTTTTTGCTGCGTTGATGGATGGAAACCTGTGCAGTGTGAACGGGATGCGCCGGCTTTCCGGCAGGTGCTTTCCCGCGGACACGATGCCGCTGAAAAAGCTTTTTTTTCAGGGAAAAGCCGATTTTTTGTGTGTTTCTGCTTGCTTTTTTGCGGTTTCTGCTGTATAATACCAATAAAGACACGCGCGTTTTTGAGCCGCGCCCGTGCGGCCGCCCGTGTCCTTCCCGCGCTAAACTTTTAACCTCCAGCCAAAGAAAGACCCGATACCATGAATGCGAAACTTGCTTTGAAATCGGCAGCCGTCTCCCTGGCTCTTGCCCTTATTGCGGTTCCCGCGGTTGTTGCGGATGATTCCGATACAGATGAACAGGAAGAGGCCATTCAGTCCGAAGAAAACGAACAGGAAGAGGACGCCGTTGCCGCCGAGGATGGCGGAGCTGCCGAAGCGGAAACCGCCGGCGAAGACGGAGATGCGCCTGACTTCGAGGCCATGGTCCCGCTTGAAGAGACCCCCGATCCGGATGAGGACGGCATTGACGACGAGGAGCGTGCGAAGCGCGTCCAGATGCGTGATGAGGCCGTGAGAAACCGCGAGGAGAAGATCGCCGAACTTCGCGCCCAATATGAAAGAGGCGCCGTGACGAGGCGTCTCAACAAGGTGATGTTCGAGCATCTGTTGGAAAACGAATGGGATCTCGTGTTTGAGGCGATCATGGAGGGCGCCGACGTCAACGCGAAGGACAAAAACGGGCGTACGCCGGCGTTCTACTGCGTCGAAAACGGCAATCTCAAGATCCTGAACAACCTCGACGAGGCCGGAAAGAACAAGGTCGATCCGAATGCCGTGGACAATTCCGGAATGTCGCTGCTGCACTGCGCAGTCCTGAAAAAACAGGAAGCCATCGTCTCCTACCTGCTGAAAGTCCGTGCATGCTCCCCGCGCACTCAAATCACGAAGTCCGGCGCATCCCCGTTGTATGATGCCGCCCGCACCGGTACATCTGAGATGCTGAAGAACCTCGTGACGTTCGGTGCGGATCCGAACGTTGCCACGAAAGCCGGCCTCACCCCGCTTCATCAGGCTGCGGCGCGCGGCAATCTGGACATGGTCAGGACCCTTGTCCAGGCGGGTGCGGATGTGAACGCTTTTGCGGAGAACGGCCGCACTCCGATCTTCTATGCTGCGGCGCGCGGCAAGGCTTCCACGGTGAGTTTCCTTCTCGAAAAGAAGGCGGAAATCAATCTCAGCGACAAGAACGGTTTCACTCCGCTGCACTGCGCCGCTGCCAGCGGCAACACCAATCTTGTGAAATTCCTTGTGAGCCGCAAGGCCAGTGTCCCTCCCACGGCGAAAGACGGCACCACTGTCCTGATCGCCGGCGCGAAATACCCCGAGATCGTGAAGTTCCTCGTCGACAAGATGCCGAATGTGAACGGCACCGACAAGGACGGCAATACCGCGCTGCATCTTTGTGCCGCGACCGCCGACGAGGAAACCGTACGCAAGCTTCTGTACTATGAAGCCAAGGAAGACCTCCCCAATAAAAAAGGCGAGACCCCGATCCAGCTCGCCGCGCGTGCCGGAAACATCGACGTGGTCAAACGCCTCATCAATATGCACGTGAATATCACCCCGAAGATGGTGGAGGAAGCAAAAACGGACGAGATCAAGGCTCTTCTTTCCTCCAAGCTGAAAAAGTGAGCGGAACCCTGCCTCAGCCGCCCTGAAAGACGGGCGCCCCTGAAACGAAAAAACGATTCGGCCGTCCGGTCCATTCCGGGCGGCCTTCTTTTTCAACGGGATTTGCTGTTCTCCTGCTCCCGGAAGAACTTCTCTCCGCGGTAGCAGCTCATACGCTGGGTCCAGCGGTAGCGGATGCCCTTGAACCAGTAGCCGAACTCGTGATGCCGGAGGAGGTAGCGGAGGTCGCGCATCGATTCCGCGGCGAATCCGAGAAACGCGCGGCAGAAACACGGTTTGGCGTGGTAGAGCATGCCGTTTGCGATCCCCTCGTTGTAGAATCGTTTGCGGAGGATTTCCGGCGTATAATTGTGCGAATGGACCACGGCGGCATCCTTTTCATAGACGATCTTCAGCCCGGATTCCCGGATGCGGAGCGCCCAGTCGATGTCCTCCGAATACTGAAACGCCGGATTGAACCTGATCTGCCGCGCGACGTCCGCACGGACCGCGGAGAAGACCAGCGAGAACATGAACCCCCAGGTCGCCGCGATCGTCCCGTCGCCGAACGCGCGTTCATAGTCTTTTCGAACCAGCGGCAGGGCGTCCGCCCTCGGCAGCTGGTTGCCGTAGACCGCGCCGACGCCGGGATCCTGAAGCGGGGCGACGATGCGTTCGACCGCGTCGCGGCTGCATGGGACGGCATCGGAGTTGTTGAAGACGATGTATTTGCCGTGCGCCGTGTCGACCGCGCGGTTCAGCACGCGGGGCGGATTGTACGGCAGGCCATCCCACGGCACGACCGTGACGGATGGAAACGATGCGGCGGCCTCCAGCGTGCCGTCCGTGGAATTGTCGTCGAAGAGCAGGATTTCCATGCTGTCGGCGACAGTCTGTTCGCTGAGCATCGACAGCGTGTCACAGATGAGATCGCGGTCGTTGTGGGCCCGCACCACGACGGTGATTTCGACCGGACGGGGCTGTGGTTCTCCGGGCATACGGGATCACGCTCCGGCGGTCTTAAGCTCGAAAGCGCCCTGTTTCATCAGGCGGAAGAAATCGGCGATCTCGCGCGGATGCTCGGCGAGTTCATGCACGGAGAGGATGCATGCGGTGGAATCGCGGTCGTCGGGGGAGAATCCGTGCATGCCGGGGATGGGTTTGGCGCCCATGTCGCTCGGGACCAGCTGAATGCCGGGATCCAGCAGGAAGATCTCGTCGCCGTAGCTGGCATCCGGGAAGTCGACGTGGAGCGAGGTCTTTTCCTCCGGGGAAAGCCAGTGGCCGGGGGCGCCGCTGACGGCATCCATGATCGGTTTGCGCGCGCCGGGATCCAGGAACCACACGCGGAGCATGGTGGAATCGTATGCGGCGATGTAGTCGCGTCCGAATTTGAGCGGAAGCGCCTCAAGTTTCGATTTGATGTCGGTCTCGCCTTTCAGCGGGGTCATGCCGTGGTCGGAGAAGATGCAGAAATCGACCTGGCGGAAATGCGCCCGGGCGGTCTCAAGCAGGCTGCGCACCTTGACGGTGAACGCCTCCAGATGCTTCGCCACGACCTCGGGTTCATGCACATGGAAGTGCAGCATGCTGTCCAGCCCCGCCGTGTAGACGAAGAAGAAGTCCGTCTTTTCCTCCTCCAGCAGTTTCTTCGCGGCGTCGATGTTCTGGTCGTCGTTCCAGTGCCAGTTCGAAATATGGAACGGCACGCCGGATTCGGTCAGGACGTCCCGCAGGTTCTTCACGGGCGCCAGTCCGTGCGGCGCGAAAATATCCTGCTTCTCGCAGTAGTCGAAAAACGGCAGGCGCGCATACGGCACGCGGTAAAGGTTGAAATACCCGGTGTAGTTCAGGTGACGTCCCAGCCAGCAGCTCACGCGGTGGCGGATGCGGTGGTTGTCGAAGATCACCGACGGATGCAGGAACGGGTGCAGAAACCGGAAGAAGGAAAACGGGGACTTTGCCCCTTTCGGACGGTAGAAAAAGCTGAAATGGCCGTGTTTCGTGGGCGGCTCGCCGGTCAGGATCGTCGGGACGCAGGTCGAGGAGTATCCGAACTGAGTGCGGACGGGAAGCCTCACAGGAAATTCGTCCATCATGAACTTGTAGCGCTGGACGATCTCGTACCCGAGCGCGTCGCTGAACATAAAAATCTTAACATGGTCCTTCAAGGCATGATCTCCGGGGAAGCAAAATAATAATTTCCTTATTAAATTTAGCATGGAAACAGTAAAATACAAGTGAAAGAATGAATCAATTATAACGTTTCCAAAGGCGGATGAACGTGTCGGTGCCGTGTGCGGGATCCAGCAGGCAGACCGTCAGCAGGCGCAGGAGCTTGACGCGCGGGTGGACGGCAAGCGGGGAGAGGAGTTCCGGCAGGACCGGGGCGCTGCAGACGGAGAGGATCGCGGACTTCAGCGAACGCGGCCCGGCGTCCGCGATACGGCATGCGGAGAAATGCGCGTCCGACGAGGCGATTTGGCGGGTGATCTCCGTGGCGACGAGTGTCATGGTGCGGAGCCAGCAGTCCAGATGATATGCGTAGTCGGGTTCTTTTACCGTGCCCGGTGCATATTTGAACGCGAGCGCATCTTCGTATGCGGGGATCAGCCAGGATGCCTCATGATATTTGCGGAGAGCCTCGAGGCGTTCCGTCCCCGTCGTGCGGTAGTCGTGGTGCACGACCAGGATGGCGTCGCCGCAGCCCAAAGCGGCCTTGTGGATGTTGCGCCGGACAAAATCCGCCTCGCTGGGATCGGATGCGCGCTGCCGTGCGAAGAGAAGGCCCGCGCCCCGGTTGAGCAGGAGCCGGGCGGCCTCGGTCCAGGGGAGTACGGAGAACGGGCGGCGGGGCGCGTCGTCGAATACATGTTCGTCTCCGAAGACGATCCGGCATCCGGCGAAAAGCTCCTGGATCATCAGGGTGCCGACGTCCTTGTAAAGCGCCTTCAGGGAGTTGACGCAGTAGAAATCGATGTCGATGGCCAGCTTGCCGTGCCATTCCGAAGAAAGCCCGTCCAGCAGGGCATGAAGTCCCGGAGACGGCTTACGGCCGTTCATCACCACGAAGAAGTCCATGTCGTTGTACGGCATGCCGTCGGGTGTGGCGCCGCCTTCGCCGCGTCCGTAGCCGCCGCCGAGCACGACGGCGCGGATGGCGGAGGATTCCGGCGATGCGGCAATGGATGCGCGGATGCAGTCGAGGGCATCCTGAATGTGGCGTTCAACACGGGGATCTGCGGATTTTGAGTAGGACATGGCCGAAAAAAAGGGGTTGTTGGAATCAGGAACGGGGACACTCGGCCGGGAGCTCGGGATCGCGACCGAATTCCTTGCGGTAAAGACGGACCGCGGTCCGGAGGACGTCCGGCCAGATCCTTGCGTCCAGTGTGCCCGCGCGGGGCGTGTACGCGGCGATGAACCGGAGGGCATCGCGCCGCGAAAGTCCGAGGTCCATGGCGGAGAAGAAGATCCCGGCCAGGTCCTTGACCCGGTAGCGGCGGCGGATATGCGGACGCAGCTGCGCCCGGTGGAGGTCGATCACATGCAGTTTGATGCGTTTCTCCCGGATCGAGGCGGGATCCAGCAGGAAATGGCAGATGTAGCAGTCCCGGTGGTAGACCGCTGCCGTGCATCCGGGCTATGGTCACGGCCAGAGCGCGGATGATGCGGTTTTTGAGCGCGGACGGCGGCGGATTTGACTTCCAGTCGCGGCAGAAATCCTCCAGCGAGACCATTCCGACGAGGTCCTCGGTCACCAGGAACGACTCCATGGCGGCGGGATTGACGCCTCGGATGCCGAATGCGCAGGCCGTCATGGTCGGCACCCCGAGCTTGTTCAGCAGGGAGATCGCGAGGTATTCGTTAGCCGAGCCGATCACGGGGCGTTTGAATTGGATCAGGTTCTTCCAAATCTCGCCCCAGCCGACGGGCCCGTGGAGCTTGATGAAATAGGATTTGCCGTCCATGCGGAAGCGCATGGTCTTGCGGTTCTTGACGTCGCGGAAGACTTCTCCGGTCACGGCAAACGCGCTGGCGAAAGGATCCTTGCCCCAGGCTTTCTGAAAAGTGTCGTTGCAGTAGAGCTTTTCCATGGAAGCCTCGCGCGATTACAGGTCGGGACGCACGGTCACATTGCCCTTGGAATCCGTCATGTAGACGGGTGCCTCGCTCGGCGGCATTTCGCGCGGATCGGATGCGGCCTCCTCCGGCGTGCCGGTCGAACGGATCATGACTTCGAAGGTCCTTGTCGGATCCTTCTTATCCCAGCTGCGTTTGTATTCCATCGCGATTCCGCAGATCCCCGGGCCGATGACCCGGTAGGCGAAATAGTGCGTGCCTTCCTTCCCCGCGACAGGCCGCTGGATGCCGTCGGAGTCCGGGTCGACTTCGAACCGGTCTCCTTTCTCGGAGAGGATCTGCACGTCGCCCGCGCCGTGCCGGGGATACCAGTCGAACCCGTTCAACCGGTTGGAGCACAACGCCACCACGACCGTGTCGCCGACACGCAGGTCAAGCGTCCTGCCGGAATCCGATTCCGTGAGCAGGATGTTCTGCGGGGAACGGCAGGAAACCGTCAGGCAGACGGCGAGAAGCGCCGGCAAGAAGTATGTCATGGACCGGAGGAACGTCATGGGTCGCGTGGGTTGCTTGTAGGTTGGGTTGGGGGGAAAGCGGAGTGCCGCTCCGGCGGAGATGCGGGACCGGAGCGGCTGAACGGATCGTTGCCCGGATCAGTTGCCCGCCATCATGTCCGCGGCGTCTGCCGCGGCTGTGGTGATGGGCTTCACGCCGTAGTCGTTCGTAAGGACTTCGAGGATGCCGGGCGAGAAGAAAGCGGGGAACGTCGGCCCGAGGCGGATGTTCTTGAAGCCGAGTGTGAGCAGCGCCAGGAAGACCGCGACCGTCTTCTGTTCGTACCAGGACAGGACAAAGGAGACGGGGAGCTTGTCGAGCGTGCGGATCCCGAGGGCGTTCTGGAGTTCCAGCGCGATGCGGATGATGGAATAGGTGTCGCTGAGCTGTCCGACGTCCATGATGCGCGGGATGCCGGTGATCTTGCCGAGGTCGAGGTCCAGGAAACGGTACTTGACGCCGCCGGCGGTCAGGATGACGGTGTCGGGCGGAAGCGCTTTCGCAAGTTCGGTGTAATACTCGCGGCGTTCGTCGCGTCCGTCTTCTCCCGCGATCACGATGAAGCGCCGGATGGTGCCGTTTTCGATGTAGCGGGCGATCTGGGAGATCACGGAGCAGACCTGGTGATGTCCGAACCCGCCGGTGAGGACGACGGAATCCGTGTCGAGCGGCGTGGGCGGCGGAAGCGTCTTGGCGAGCCTGATGACTTCGGAGAAATCCTTCTGCATGCCGATGTGGCGGTGCGTGATGTGGGGCGTGCCCTTGCAGCCGACCATGCCGGTGGTGAAGATGCGTCCGCGGTAGGCGTCCTGCACCGGGGCGATGCAGTTCGAGTTGACGACGATCGCACCGTTGAACGAGGCGAAATCCTGCGCCTGGGTCCGCCAGGAGCCGCCGTAGTTGCCTTTGAGGTGCGGGAACCTGCGGAATCCGGGATAGGTGTTGGCGGGGAGCATGTCGCCGTGCGTGTAGACGTCGACGTCGGCATGTTCGGTCTGGATCAGGAGCTCTTCGAGGTCCTTCAGGTCCTGCCCGGACATCAGGATGCCGGGATTCTGGCCGGCCTTCCAGGAGGCGTGGCAGATGGTCGGGGATCCGTAGGTCTCGGTGTTGGCTTCATCCAGCAGCGCCATGGCGATGGAGGCGATGCGTCCGCATTCGACGATCAGCAGCGCGAGTCGTTCGTGCGGGGTGTCTTTTTTCGCCGTGGCGGAAAGCGCCTTGATGATGAAGTTGTAGATGGAATTGTCCTCGTAGCCGAGGGCGAGCGCGTGGAACGCGAAGGCGCAGACGCCTTTCAGTCCGTACACGAGCATTTCGCGGTAGCTGCGCTCCTCCGTGTCTTCGACGGAGAGGATGGATGGATCCTGTGCCTGAATGTCGGAATCGAGCGTGCGGAGTGCGCGTTTCGCCTCGTCGATGAGGGCGTAGATGCGGTCGGGGTTGAAGTTCGTATCGGTGAGCGTGGCGGACATGGCGCGCACGATGAACCGGCTGAATTCACGGGTGACATTGGTGCGGCCTTCAAGCGTCAGTGCGACGGCTCTGAGCTCGGCGATGAGGCGGTCCTGAAGATTTGCCGTCTCGGAGGTCTCGCCGCAGCGGCCGCTTGTCGTGCACCCTTTGTTGCCGAAAGCCTCCTGGCACTGGTAGCAGAACATGGATCCTTCCATCTGGATTGTCTCCTTTATAAAAATGTGGTTAATGATCGGAAAATGGGAAAACCCGGATGTATTTTACACGCTGGAATCCGATTTGTCAAATCTTTTCCGGAGAAAAACACAAAGGATTTGCGAAAAAAGGAGGCGACGCCTCCACTGCGGCAGTGCCGGGCTCCGCTCCGGCACGGAGACAGAGTCTCCACAGCGGCAGTGCCTTGCTTCGCAACGGATAAGTGCGCAAGCGGAGCCGCGCACTCTGTCAACACCGCTTGCGGGATCAGGCCTTCCTGACGATCTTGGACCAGGAATCCTTCAGCGCGACCGTGCGGTTGAACACGGGATGCCCCTGGGAGTGGTCCTTCGGGTCGGAGAAGAAATAGCCGATGCGCTCGAACTGGACATGCGTGGCGGGCGGAAGCTCCGCGAGCCCGGGCTCGATGCGGCATTTCACGACCTTCAGGGATTCCGGGTTCAGATAGTTCTTCCAGTCGTCGTCCTCGGGGATGGCGGAGAGGTCCGGAACCGTGAAGAGCTTGTCGTAGAGGCGGACTTCGGCTTCCAGGGACTGGTCGGCGGAAACCCAGTGGATCGTCCCCTTGACCTTGCGTCCGTCGGGCGCGTTGCCGCCTTTTGTGGCGGGGTCGTAGGTGGCATGCAGCTCCACGATTTCCCCGTTCTCGTCCTTCACGAACGAAGTGCAGGTCACGAAATAGGCGCTGCGGAGGCGGACTTCCTTGCCGACCGCGAGGCGGTGGAACTGCTTGACGGGGGTCTCCATGAAGTCGTCGCGTTCGACATAGAGGGTCTTTGTGAACGGGACCTTGCGGGTGCCGGCGGAGGGATCTTCGGGGTTGTTCACGGTCTCGACTTCTTCGACCTGGCCTTCGGGGTAGTTGTCGATCACGAGCTTGAGCGGGTTCATGACGGCCATGGCGCGGCGGGCGGACTTGTTCAGGTCGTCGCGGACGCAGTGGTCGAGAAGTTCGATCTCGGTGAGGCTGTTGAATTTTGTCACGCCGATGGTCTCGCAGAAGTCGCGGATGGCGGAGGCGGGGATGCCGCGGCGGCGCATGCCGCAGATGGTGGGCATGCGGGGATCGTCCCAGCCGTTCACGAGGTTGGTCTTCACGAGTTCCAGGAGTTTGCGCTTGCTCATGACGGTGTAGGTCAGGTTGAGGCGCGCAAACTCGATCTGCTGGGGCTTGCACGGGGTGTCCAGCGTGTTCAGGATCCAGTCGTAGAGCGGGCGGTGGATTTCGAATTCAAGCGTGCAGATCGAATGCGTGATGCCCTCGATGGCGTCCTCCAGGCAGTGCGCGAAGTCGTAGAGCGGATAGATGCACCATTTCGAGCCGGTGTTGTGGTGGTCGGCGTGGCGGATCCGGTAGATCGCCGGATCGCGCATGTGGATGTTCGGCGACGCCATGTCGATCCGGGCGCG
>Ga0265298_10007144_pt1 | contig 13643 bp, 10 predicted proteins | sample AusTroGonzalo_MG_3_FD_193486 | JGI IMG/M metagenome (GOLD analysis project Ga0265298, IMG submission 193486) | Bovine rumen microbial communities from tropical cattle in Woodstock, Queensland, Australia - Gonzalo_01 | ecosystem: Host-associated > Mammals > Digestive system > Stomach > Rumen ...
ACGTGCGCGCGTGTGTAATCAACGAACAGGCACGTTCGCCTTCTTCGCCATCTTCAACTTTTTCGCTAAGCCTTTATTGTAGGCCTTCATCTCAATGATGGTGGCCAGTCCCATCTTAACGCGGAATTCCTGACGCGCCAAGCGCATCTGCTCTAAGAAGCGTTCGCTGGTATGCAGTTTGGCGTAGGCAGCAGCAGCGGCCAAACGGGCCGCATTCACGTCGCTCTGCCAGTGGGCACCCACGATCAGACGGCTGTCGCCATACATCAGACCACGGGCCAAAATCGTATCAGCACGATCGGGATTAATCTCCGTCAGCAGCAGGGCGGCACTCCAGCCGAGCAGCGTATGACCAGAGGGATAAGAACCATTCTTGCGCAGGGCCGGCTCCTCGTCGGGCGTCAGCGTCTGCTCATGGAAACGCATGAAGGGGCGCTTGCGCATGTAGTAGCGCTTGGGGATCGTACAGATACTGTCGCAGGTAGCTGTACCTTCGCGCAATACCTTATAGATCTCTGGTGTCTCCTCCTTGGAGATCTTCAGGCCGAAAGGCTCACTGAACTCGCGGATGATACACTCCAGACCGTACTCGGCATCACGGATGGCAATGTCGGCACGCTCCTTGTCGTTACGCATTTCCTTGCCCCACATATACTGCATGATGTCGAAGGCGAAGGCAGCGCCAACGGTGTCAGGGGGAGCAGGTGCCCACTTGATCATGTCGGGCATCTCGCCCGTGGTGAAATACGCATCAACGGGAGTCGTGTCTTTTTGTGCCGAGGCACATACGGTTGCCATCATCATGACGGCCATCATCATTAGTTTTTTCATAAGTCGGATATTTTTAGTTATGGATTAGAATTTCACTTGGAGACGAGTCTCGAGGATGGTCGCCTCGTTATCGGCAAAGCCGCTACGGTTTGTTACCTTAGTATAGGAGGCACGCACGCGCCAGATCATATACTTATTGGGGTAGAAGTTGTAGCAGAGCGCCCAGTCGTTGAGATAGCCGCCATAGACACCAGCACTGGCGTCCGACAGTGAGGTATAGTTGTACTGCAGACAGAGCTCCATGTTGCCAGGGTCAGGCGTGGCAATACCACCATCCCCCATATTGGGGGCATAGTTGCGTCCTTTGACGAGACCACGCAGAGTGACGTATGCACCACTGCCTGTAAACGTCTTGAGGTTGTCTTCACGAGTGATGGAGTTCAGGAAGTACTGTCCGATGACGGCAAAACGGCCATAGGAATACATCACCTCAGGCGAGAACTTGTACATCGCCTTCGCACCATCGACGACAGCCTGCTGGGAGTTCACCTTCGCCACGCGCATCGGCCAACGGGTGCTCAGGGTAAACTGCTTGTGGTTCATTTCCTCCTTGCTGCTGTAGCGGGCACCCTCGATGCCGCCACTGATACCTACCTGAAACATCTTGCCACGCTCCGCATAGGGACGATAGAGCAGACGCGTCATCGCTCCAACGCCTTCATTACCAGTCACATCCGTCGTCTGTTTCATGGCGTCAGTCTCCACAACGACACTGGCCGTAGCCAGGAATTTCTTTCCGTTATGCTCGTACATCAGTCCGATCATACGGTCGTTGTTGAAACACGCATTACTCTGGGGCTCCTCCATCGTCTCCTTGAACGAGCTGCTGGTGCTGCTTTGGAAACCGTACTGATGGATGAAGTAACCACCACGGATGAAGTTCTGCTTGTCGAAGTCGTACTCCAACCACACATCCTTCATGTTCACCTTGCCGTAGGCATAGCCCATATCGACTTTGCCCTTCCACTGGCCATAAGTGAAGCCCACACCCACACGGAAGTCGGGGATGCCAACTCCACTTTTCAACTCATCCTCCTGATGCTGCGGATTGACATACGCCGCATCGAAAAGGATACGTCCCGAAGGCTTTGCCACCAACTTCGGCTCTTCCTGTGCCTGCATGGCCGAGGCCATCATCAGCCCCATAGCCATCATCAAAATTGTTTTAGTCATATATTCGTCTTCTTTGTCATCTTTATCTTTAATTCCTTAGCCTTCTTATAAGCTTTCATCTCTACGATGGTGGCGAGACCCGCCTTGATGCGGAACTCCTGACGGGCCAGACGCATCTGCTCCAGGAAGCGTTCGTTGGTGTGCATACGGGCATAGGCAGCGGCAGCCGCCAGACGGCCTGCATCGACGTCGCTCTGCCAGTGAGCACCCACGATCACACGGCTCTCACCATACATCATACCACGTGCCAAGAGGGTGTCGGCACGCTCAGGGTTGATCTCCGTGAGCAACAGAGCCGTTCCCCAGCCGAAAATAGTATGGCCAGAAGGATAGGAATAGTTCCTACGAAGATCCGGCTCGTATTTAGGAGCCAGCGTAGGCTCGTCGAAACGGATGAACGGACGCTTACGCTTGTAGTAATACTTGGGAAAGCCGCTGATAGCCTCGAAGGTGGCCTTCGCATCGCGCAACAGCTTGTAAATCTCAGGCGTTTCCTCCTCAGAGATCTTCAGGCCGAAGGGCTCACTGAACTCCCGCATGATACACTCAAGGCTATACTCGGCATCGCGGATAGCAATGTCGGCACGCTCCTTGTTCTGGCGCATCTGTTTGCCCCACATATACTGCATAATGTCGTAGGTGAAGGCCGCTCCAACAGTATCGGGGGGAGCGGGACACCACTTCAGCATATTGGGCAACTCCCTAAAAGTGAAATAGGGTTCTGGCTTACCCTGCGCCGAGGCACTTACAACTGCCGTCAACAGAACGGCCATAATCATAAGTTTCTTCATAAGTCAATTTTTTTAATTTGGCGACAGGAGTTTCTTGTTTAGCATCTTGTTCAACTCCATGTTACGCTCCGTCAGTTTCTTATTCACCTCCTTCAACCGCTCGACCTCAGCCAGCAGCGTATCTTTCTCGACATCCACCTTCTGACTCTTGTAGTGCTGTGAAGCCCGTACAGCCAGCCAGACGATGAAACAGAAGATGACGAGGAACAGCGCCTGGATAAGCAACAGGGTCCACCCGTTCTCAGAAATATCCTCATTAAGGTTCATCGACAACAACGACACATCTTCCATCGGCACATCGGCGAAGAACACACCGACGGTGCGTCCGGAAGCGTCACGGATCGTCTCGACATAGGTACACATGATAATATGTGTGCCACCCTGATCCAGGTAAGGCTCCGTCCAGAATCCCTTGCCAGTCTCCATCGACTTCTTGTACCACTCGCGCTCGGTGTAGTCGAAACCCAGCAGACGGGTACGGATGTATTTCTTGTCAGACATCTTTTTCTTCATCTTCACCTCAGGCGCCTCGTCGTAAGCATAGGGGGCGTAGAGTTCGTCCTTGCCCTTCGACAGGTAGTAGTTGGGTTTGAAGGCCATACCAGCACCGACGATGTGGGGGTTGTTGTGCACCATCTGGGTAGAGATGACATAATAACGATCGGGGTTGTCGAGGTTATAGCTGACAGTTGACATCATGTTCCTGACGGCGCTTTCTACCTCAGCCTGGACAGCATCCACGCGCTTACTCTCTTCCAGATCGCGCTCAGCCTTGGCCAACAGGCGCCGCTCGGCATCCTCCTTGTACATAAAATACTGAACGGTAGCCATCAATCCAAACATGATGACCACCGACATTACAATCAAATAAACGTATCTCTTCATCTCGGGTTTGTATATCTGTTATTTCACCACTTCTTCCACCAGGAGTCAATATCAGTACCATCCCTTACGTATTTGGGGAAGTCAGGATATTTCTCCTTCAGACTTTGTCGTTCGTCGGGCCATTCGAAGTCGATGCCCACGGCAATCTTGCTGGCCGCATCACCCTTGGGGGCATGCAGCGTCATCCAGCGGTTTTGTCGGAAGACCTCGATCTTGATGTCATCGAGCGACTGATATGATCCTGCCAGTTCGAACTCAACGGAATCCTTATCGGCGTGGGCCAAACCTTTCTTCTCGGCGTGGGTGTTTACCATCACCTTCTGATCAACCCCGAACATCTTATGCACCTCGAGGTTGTCGTTGCCATCGATACGGATCTTCAACGTGGCACCGGCAGCTTGCAGGATGCACTTGGCACCAGTATCAGTGAGCGCCACATCGAGCACGATATCATTGAAGTCAAAGTCAGTATCATCCACCTCTCCGTCCTTGTCCAGATCATGGGCGTTGAGATCCTCGGCAATGATACGGTACCATTTCAATTCTGGTTGGGGCTCTGGCTTGACGGGTGTCGGATAGGTACCGTCGTCGCTCTTCTGAGGCAGGACAAACATGATGTTACAGCCTGGCTTCCCGTCGTCACTAAGGCCAATGACATAGTTGTGGACAATATTCCCAACATCCTGAACACCTATCAAGGCACCACTATAATCATCCTTGTTATCATTCAGGAGATGATTGGAATAATAGGTCTTCCCCGTATCCTTGTTCTTCACATAGAAACCAAAGCGGTAGCTGCGGTCCATCGTGAGGGTAAACGTTCTGCACTGGATTCTCTTGGCAGGGGATTGACCATTCCAGAGTTTGTAGCCATCAGTGGTAGAGACTCCAAACCACATGCCACCTTCCTCTCTCCTGTTGAACTGAAGATAATAGTCCAGATCGCCGTCATTATCCTGTAGGTTGCTGATCAGCGTGACCGTCTTGTTATCCTTGGAGGGTTTCTCTGTCGCAGGATCATAATAGTAGAGTCCGATCTCATCGTTCATCGACGTATTCGCATAGACCAGTTGGAGATTGCAATATTCGGCATTCTCGTTAAACTCATAACTCAACCAATCAGAAGAAGTGCAGACGGCTCCCTCAGGAAAGAAAGACTGCACCGTTTCAAAGAAGGTGGCATAGAAATATGTGGCGTAGCCAGATTTGTCCCACTCACCTGTCACATTCCCGGCACGGGTAAGTCCCCTGGTAGCCGTAGCCCCAAAGCCCCAATCCACATTACTGTTAATGCTACCGCCCACATACGCCTTGAAATTCGTACTGTACAGTTTCTGGGCATCTTGTTCAGGGCGGTCTGGTTCATAGGCGTCCTTTGACTTTGTACAGTTGGTGAATGCCATAGAGAAAACGGCAAACACCATACAGAGCACTAAGTTCTTTTGCATCATTCCTTTTCGTTTAGTTGGTCATTTCCTCATCATTGGGTGTCATTTTCATCTGCGAAACGACGTTCTCACCACGGGCAGCCTCCTCTTCCTCACGCTTCTGTTCGCGCTCAGCCTTCTCGGACAACCACTTGTTGTGAGCATCCTCGATTTCCTGAAGCTTGTCCTCATAGACTTTATCGCGTTGGCCATTCCACTGCTCAGTGAGTTTTTCGCGACCTTCCTTCAGCCTCTCCAAATCTTCGTCGCTATCACCTACGGTCAGCGTGGCGAATTTGGCATCAGCTTTCATGTTTGCGGCATCCATCTGAGCCTTACACTCCTCATAGCAGAGCTTCACGCCATCCTTCAGCACGTCATAGCGATCGTCATCCACATCAGGCATCGTTACCAGAAGGTAACGCACCTCAGTATCTTCCAAATGACCATTAATGTCAACACCTTCTACCGTCATGGATTCAATCTTCTGTTTGAACTCAGGATGTACACGCATCAGTCCCTGTGCCAATGATGGCATATCCTCGTCATAGATGGGGAATATCATGAAACTATACTCATCCTTCTTGGAAATGGTGGTACAATTCTCCAGTTTCTGGAGCTCGCCTTCAACCAAGACCTCCACAGGCAACAGAGACACCTCTTCAGCCTTGACACAGAGATTCTTCAAACGAAAGGCAAAAACGGCATTATAGTTCGACAGTACTTCGCCAAGCCTTTCAAATTCTTTTATAACTGCTCTTCTCATATCTTTACTTTTTTACTTTTTTACCTTTTTATTTTTATCTCACTCTTTCGGTGCATCTTCAGCCTTGAGTTTCGCACTCAGGCTACCGCCACCTGCTGCTCCGGGAACGGACATACCGTCACTGATGTTGGGAGACTTGAAGGATGACTTAGCCTCGATATTATCAATGGTAGCCTTCGGTGCCTTGAGTTCGTCCTTGACTTCAGTCTTGCCATTGATGGTGGTAGCGCCATAGACCTGCGTCTTACTGCCACCCACAGAAGCATTGCCGCCATCCAGCTGCACCACGGCCTTACCATCGCCCTGCTGGATCTCCAGCGTCTTGTCGGCAAAGGCACCGATCTCCTCGGACATAGCCTGCAGTTTCTTGCTCTTGACATCCTTCGACTTGGCGCCCAAGTACATCTTCTCAGATACCAACGTCATAGTGCTGCCCTCTGCCAGTTTGTCGTCAGTGAGCTTCTCCTTATCGACATCCATCGACTTCACGGCTACGGCCTTTGCATTCAGGTTGATAGAACCCGTGGCCTTTCCTTCAGCATCAGCAGCAAGGACATCAGTCTTCTCAGCACGGATGGAGAGTCTTCCATCCTTGGTGAGTGCCTTTGTCTCCAACTTGCCGTCCTTCACCTCATAGTCAAGGCTCTCAACGGTAAACGTCTTTGTCTTGAAGATCACATCGCCCTCACTCTTGTACTCACCTTTGGAGAGTTTGCCATCATCGTCGCGCTCCACATTGGTAGGATTAGCCGTAGAGACCTCGACGGTTTTCGCCGTCATCGAAATCTTACCGTCGGCCGTGAGTCCTTTCTCTGAAACAATTTTCTTGTCATCCAACTTATAATCGATTGCCTGCAAATTAATATTCTTGGCCTGGATATTGACCATGCCAGAAGCAGGCAACTCCTTGCCGTCGGCTGACAATCCGACAGAGGCCATGGAGATGTTTTGTGCCGTAACAGCGAATCCGCCATTCTCCACCAGCTTGTCTTTTTCATCGAGCATGGCAACATCCATTCTCGGTGCCCTGACGTTGATACCGGCCTCATTATTGGAATGCACGTTACCGTCGCCGTCGGCAGTAACCACGTTGATGGTCTCGGCCACCACATTCATCGAAGCACCAGTAGTCTTCTTCTTGAAGTCGTCACCCGTCTTGATCTTACCCTTCTCTTCCTCCAAGGCTTTCTTCTGACGGTTCATCTCTGCCAGTCTCGACATCACACTGATGAAAGCCTGTGTTGACTGATATAGCATGGGCATGACATCCTCCATCTCCTCATGTATCTGAGTGATATCATAGACATTGACGCTCGTGAGATAGTCCTTACTCTGGTTCAGCTTCTCCTCTTTATCGAGCGCATCTGACATCTTCTTGAAACAACTGTCAACGTTCTTCTTCTGCGCTTCCATCTGTTTCTTCAGGTCTTGGATCTGCTCAGAGTAATTCTTCACCGTTGCCTCAATCTGTTGCTTACGGTTTTCTGCGGAGACGGCAGCCTCCAGACTCAGGTTGTTGTCGGCGTGAATCCGCACCCCACCTTGCCCCGCAGGTACGGCATCCTGAGAGAACACGTCCTTGGCATCGCTACTGTGAAGCACGATATCACAGGCCTGAGACACAATCTGGGAAGTCTCACAAACGACATTCTCCAAGCCATCAACACCTGGATTGACGGCAACCTGGCGTATGCTGGGCGCACGGCTGACAATACTGCCTGTGCTGCCGACACCTTCCATTGCCACATCATGGCCTTTAATAATCACCCGACCGGCTTCGCCCACCAGCATACCACTCTTATCCACGTTGCCGATGATAACCTCCGGTGCGGAGATGACGATACGGTCTTCGTCGCGGTAGAAAAGACCGCTTTCGATCTTATTAAAAATATCTACCTTAATCTGTAAGAGCTCTGCTTTCTGCTTATGAATCTCCTCCAGGTCCTTCTCTACACTGCTCTGGAAATTATCCAGAACCTCTTTCCAATCATCAAATATATATGCCATAACTCAAATCTCCTTATTTAACATTCTCCAAAGCCTTCTGAATACCCTTGACAAAATTCTGCACCCTTTCCTTTTCCTTGTCGCCGTAATCACTTGCCTTCAAGGTTTTGAAAGTAGGCTCTACCACATCGGCAGCATCACCAGCCTTAGAGGCCAGGACATACGTCTTTTTATCATCGCCACTGAATAGGATCTTACCATCTGCGCCATTGCCCCATGTGAACTTTTCTACTGTGGAATCCCAGAAAGTGAGGTTATCCAACGCATCACTCAAGGCACCTTTCGCAATAGAAGAGATGGACGACGATGCCCTTCCTAAAGCCGGTACGCCACTGATGCGCCCCACATACGTCTTCCAACAGTCTGGATGTAAGACGCTCTTTTTATTATTGCTATCCGCAATTGCCGGATCGATTGCATATTCAGAATTAGCGGGAAGATCTTCAAGATAGAAACCAAACTCCTTGATCAAGTTCATAGCCACAATACGCTTTGCATAAAGCACGTTCAGATCCGAGCAGAATTCATCTGTATTATACTTAGTTGTCAGCTTCTTCTGATCATCTGAAGGCATCTTGTAATAGAGGAGGTCTGGACAATTCTCCCTGCTGAGAGCCTTCATCATCTTGTCCTTATAGTCTTTAGGAACTGGCGTCACATAGAATGAAGAAAGACTGGTGGTATATTGACGCTTCATGTCAAAGTTCAGCAGATAGTTAATCTCCTTGCCTAAAGCATTCAGGGCATCCAGGGCATTCTTCCTGAGCACCTTGCGATGCTCCACAATAGCAGCATCAATAGCCTCGATTGAGCCCTTAGATAAACTGCCACCAAAGGCAATCGGATGTCTGAGGTTCACAAGGAAAGTGTGGGCGTCATGACAGGGTTTATCAACAATAGCATCCGGATTTCCCTCGACCTCAATTAAGTCTGAGAACTGAAGATCCGCCTCCTTGAGGTCTTCATACTTATCCTTCTTAACCCAGAGCTTGGGCATCAGATCCGTCCATAAATCGTCGAACTTCTTACCACAGGCATACTTGGTATCATCATCCAGTTTATTTCTCCAGGGCTCCAAATCCTCAATGGCAGTTTTCAACTTTTTCTTCAGATCGACGCATTTATTGTAATGTGTCTGATAGTGGTCATCCAGTGTTTGGATCACCGGTTTAATAGATTCGAAGAGTTCGGTCATAGCTCTGCCCACACCAAGGATTTTGCCTGTGCCGTCAAGAATGTCCTTCTTCTTCTCCTCATCCAACTCTTTCTGAAGCTCTTCTTTCGACTTCTTGTAAGCCGTGACAGGATAGGCGCACTCGCTCTTGCCAGCCTCCAGCTTCAGGAACCTGTTGGACTTGACGGTGAGGGCACCCTCGACAGGTTTCATGACAATCTCTACCATAGAACGGACAATAGACAGATCGACAAGGTTCGTCATTTTCTCAGCCACCTTTTTCGCCACTGCAAGCGGAATATCAAGAGCGAATTGCATAAGATCGGCTTTCTTGCTATCCTTTTCCTGCCACAACTTGTAACTGACGTTCTTTCCAGAAACCAGTGACAGGTTATTACCGGCCTCGATGGAAATATTCTTACCCTTGATGGAGATGTCACCGTTAGGCGCTGAGATGTTGATACCCGTAAAAGCACTGACATTCACATCGCCCCAAGGTGAAGCAATAGCCACCTCACGGCCGTCGGTAGAACCCGATATCTTGTAAATACCGTATTTGTCTGTGATCTCAAAACCACCACCAAAACACAGGTTCTTATCCCACCCCTTGCCGAATTCAAATTTACTGCTTAAATCTGGAAGGAAGGATGTCAGCGTTTCGACACCCGGCGTCAAGGTGCCTAATACAAACGACTGTATGCCGCCAGCATCATCGCCAATGGTCATCGAATGTCCACCGGGACTCTCAAAGGTCACATCAGTATCAGCTCCTTTTGATACGGCACCTATCACGTAGGGGCGCTCCACATTACCATCAAGGAAACCTACAAAGACTTTGTCCTCGGGATAGTGTTTTCCCATAATGCCTTTTCCACCTCCTGCATTAGCCGTAAACTGCAGCCAAGGAGTGGCCTGTTTCTTCGCTTGATCAAAATCGATTTTGTCATTATTGTCTTTGGGGATGCTCTCCCAAGCGAACATCACACGTACACGACCCTTGCCTGCAGGGTCGTCAGCATCAATGACCGTTGCCATCTGAGGATCAGCATATCTGGCATGGCCAGAAGCAATAACAGTTGGGTAGAAAGGAGTTTCTTTCCCTTCAGACTCCTGCATCTTACCGTCATCATCCTTTGTCCTCTTCAGAACCTTAACTTCCTCGCTATCCCTGGGAGTAGCGATGACACTAAACACCAGTTCAGGATTGTCATTGTTGGCCACGACCCAATTGTTCCTATTGACCTTGTACTGGTAATTCGGTTTACAGTCGATCTGCACCACAATATAATCTTTGCTATAGACCTCAATTACCTGGCCCAACTTCAAACAGGGGAAATAGGTATCGAAATCCACGCAGACAGCATCCAGACCGGCAGCCTTTTCTTTACTAAGGATTTTACCGTACTTCTTACTGGTATATTCGGAATTAACTTCCGTGAACATATTAAAGCCATCCTTATTCTTCGGAGACTTCTCAGAGCCGAAGTTATATTCTCCAAACTTCTCCGGCCATTCCTTCTTATTATCATCCGAGAAATGTTTGGCATCGAATTTTTTATTATCGTTATCCACCGAAATTTCCTTGGTAGCCAGACTATAGAGGTCATCGAACAGCTGATTACCAATAAACGTCGGTATATTCTTGTCATTCTTAAAGAACGCAGCAATCTTTTTCATGATCACCTTGTCCATCTTTCCACCTGGAGCAAGTAGCAAGCCTGACACCGAGTTAGGACTCTTTTCCAAAGTAGCATCCAGGATATTTTTGTCATAGTCGGCTGCACGATCATAATTGGATGCCAACTCGATATCATCAAGATTGATGTAATTAATACATTTATACTTATCTTCCTTGGGATCTTCGTGCGTAATGAACACCTTGGTTGAATCGGGATAACCGATATTCAATTGTCCATCCTCATAATACATGAACTCGCCCCAACGGTTTGTAGTACGTACAAGCATATCATAGAAACTCTCGTTATATTGGACAAGATAGGGGAATATGTGCTCTGTACCAACTGATTTAGTCTCGTATTCCGGTTTGTCTGCCTTTGCCCATTTCTCCGAAGGTTTCTGAACGGAGAGTTCCTTCAATGACGACAACACTTTCATATTGTCGGAATTGAAGGCCACCTTCTCAGTCGAAGCGTATGGTTTTGTGTATTTTTCCATTTCAGTCGCGAGGATTCCTGCGCCCAATTTCATCGAAACGAATGAGCGACAGTCATGTTTCAATGTCAGTAACTTGTCAAGACTGTAAATCTTCAGTCTGACGATCAGAGAGTCTGGCTTAAAACTCGGGGACACCTCCTGTACATAGAAGTCATCGCCAATTTTATAATTGCTAACGTTGTCATACAATTCTACCTTCTTGTCCTTGAACAAGCTGAACACATCCGCCTTAATGGAATACCAGGTTTCCTGACCATCTTTCGTCTCAAGAGGACTGAACATGATGGTTGCCAGAATCTCCGTGGGTTGATACATTTTCTTCTGGAAAACCAGATTCATCAGACTCAGGACATACTTCTGCTTCTTTTTTGTCACATTCATCAGAATCAGCGACGAGGTCGTCGTGTCAGTCATCAATGTGACATTTACATCTTTTGTTTTGGTAGAGGTATCAGTTAAGTCCTCATAATTCTCAACATTATTTACAACTAACTTCAGTGCCATAATAATCTTCTAATTTATTGAATGAATACACTTTTATAATTATTCTGCTCCTCGCGGCCAAGATAGGTCACAGAGCGAGTCAGAATCGTCACGTTGAGCAGGATCTGCTCATCCTCGCCAGTAGTGTTTTTACCTGTGCTGTAGTTCTCTTCCACGCTCACCACATAACCGTTTACCACCATACCATCCTCGTAGTCTGACAGACGCTGGTTGGAATTAAAGGTGGCATTGAAAAGGAACGAATAGCTGGAACTGTTGTTCACAAGCAGGTTGTTATAGAACACCTTCGCATGCTTCGGTGAGTTGACACGGACCGTGAACTTCAGGATGACTGGCTCCGTAGGTCCATAGACCTCACCAGAGGCATTACGCTTGTGTTCACACTCATAGTCGAAGTGCTGGATGGTCAGACAGTTTTCCTTCAACACATTCTTGGGATTTTCCAGGAAATCCTCAGGTACCACGAAGGCCTTCAGTTCGTTTGAATAGAGTGTTGCCATACTTAAATACGATTAAGGGTTACACCATCGATCTCCAAGGTCTCCGCACCAATAGCCAACTTCAGAAGCCGGCGACGAGAGACGTTGACATCATAAAACTCAGATAAAGAGAAGCACTTGGCTCCCTCAAAATAGAGAATCTGTGCGTCGGCATCATCTGCCTTGACCTCATTGGTCAGACTGATGACGAGCCGTCCGTTCTGCACGCCCTGAGTGGAGAACCACTCAATAAGGCCAAGGTCGTCTTTGCCAGGTGCAACAACCATTACCTCTACCCGTTCACAACGGGCAGCACCCTCAGGAGAGAATCCATTGAAGGGGCGGGCAAACAAAAGCCGACAATCAGACACCAAGTACTGCTTAGAGTAGCGCTTGATGCTGTTGTCGCCAAATTCTAATACTGCTGTTAATGCCATATACTTATACTTTAAATTTTAATTACTGGTGCAAAGATACGACCTTTATCCACTCATCACAAGCTTTTTGCCGTATTTCGTCTTAGGTTGTTGCGACAGGGTGGCCTGTCTGCGTCAAAAACGGATTATCCCCGCTGAATCTGTCGCGCCTCGAGCGTCTGGTTGATCTTTTGTTCCCGATGACAGATACGTACCTCGACACCGAACTTCTCATGGATATGTTCGGCAAGATGCTGGGCAGAATACACACTACGGTGCTGACCACCCGTACAGCCGAAGGAAAACATCAGCGAGGTAAAGCCACGCTGGATGTAACGACGCACATGGGCATCGGCCAGTTTATACACAGAATCGAGGAATGTCAGAATCTCACCGTCGTCCTCAAGGAATCGGATGACAGGCTCGTCAAGTCCAGTCAGTTTTTTGTAGGGCTCATAACGCCCGGGGTTATGGGTACTGCGGCAGTCGAACACATAACCGCCACCATTGCCGCTCTCATCCTCAGGGATACCCTTACCATAGGAGAAACTGAAGACCTTCACCACCAGCGGTCCTTGGGCATCGTAACGGGAGAATGTGGCAGGGCCATCCTGCGGATGGGCCTTGTAGGGGTTCAAGTCTGTCGTCTTATAGCCATCAGCACGGGGAGCGACAGTCTCTTCCTGCTGGAACTGCGGAAGCTCCGTCAGCTGGCGCAGGATATCCATCAGGTAGGGATAGTGGAACGTAGCGGTGCTGGCCAACAGTTCACGCAGGTTCTGGATGGCGGGTGGTATGCTCTCGATAAAATGCTTTTTCTGCTCGAAATAGCCCCGGAAGCCATAGGCACCGAGTACTTGGAGCGTGCGGAAAAGAACAAACAGCGACAGACGGTTGACAAAGTGTCGCACAGGCGGCACCTCGGTATAGTTCTTCAAAGAGTTATAGTATTCATAGACAAGTTCGCGGCGCAACTTATGAGGATACTTGGCGCTGGCCTGCCAGAGGAAGGAGG
>Ga0265298_10007146_pt1 | contig 13640 bp, 11 predicted proteins | sample AusTroGonzalo_MG_3_FD_193486 | JGI IMG/M metagenome (GOLD analysis project Ga0265298, IMG submission 193486) | Bovine rumen microbial communities from tropical cattle in Woodstock, Queensland, Australia - Gonzalo_01 | ecosystem: Host-associated > Mammals > Digestive system > Stomach > Rumen ...
CGTTATTTCAACGGCGCCGGTGAAGACGTGGTCTGCGCAGGAGTCGGAGTCTCCGTCGGCTGAACTGACTGAGGTTTCTCCGTCGCCGGATCCGGGGCCCCCGTCGCTGGTGCGGAAGACGGTGTCTCCGCTGCCGTCTCCGTAGCCGCCGGCGTTTCCGTCGCCTCCTCCGCACGCGGAGCAAATCCTTCCGGAATATTTTCCGGCGGAGAGTCCGCAAAGGGTTCGTATACGCGGGAACGGAACATCCTGTAGATCACGTCATAGTGCGGATGCTCCCGCCAGCCGCCGGCGGTGGAGGTGGAAACCCCGTCAATGTAGCAGTTCGGCAGGGCTTTCTGCAGCTCCGCCAGCGTTTCCTCGCTTTCCGGTCCCGGCGATCTGCGGCTGTGGGTGAAAATCCACAGCCGTTTCAATGATTTAAGCTCCTTCAGGGGGGAAATATCGTCGATCAGATTCTGAACAATGTTCAGATCCATCAGGTACGGCATATCCTTCAGGCAGGAAATATCCTCAATCGAATTGTTGAAGATCTCCAGATATTCAAGGTGCTTGAGGCTTCCGATGGGCGTGATGTCTTTCGCGTTGCCGGCCGCGATGATCAGTACGCGCAGCTGCGGCATATCGTACAGGAAGCTCAGATCGTCAAACTCGTTGTGCCCCAGATCCAGCGCATACAGGTTTTTGCAGTATTTGACAATATGCATCTGGGCGCAGGAATGCCATTCGGGATAGTATCCGTGCAGCGTGGAAAACGCCGTGTCGTCCGTGCGCAGGGTATGCTCCCCGAAGCGCATCGTCATTCCGAATTCAATGTTCGGAAAGCGCTCGTGGATCTCGTCCGCCTTGTTGTTATACACAAGGATGTCGAACATATCCACCTTTTTCAGGTTCGGGAATTTTTCGAGGAACGCATAAAAATCGCTCCACCGGTTCACCTTCCACATACCCTCGAGGTTGATATATTCGGCCTCCGAATCGGCGCTGAAGTCCTGAAACGTAATCGTTTCGCAAAGCGCGCCTGCGGGAAGCACCAGGATTATCAGGAAAATCAGCATCCTGCGGAGTGTTTTCATGGGTTTTCCGCCCCTTCCTTCATTCGCTTCTGTTTCTCCAGCCAAACCGTCAGCACGGCCACATCCGCCGGGTTCACGCCCGGAATCCGGCCCGCCGCCCCCAGCGACACGGGCTTCTGCTTTGCAAGCTTCTGCCGTGCCTCCAGGCGAAGATGCTCAATGTCCGCGTAGGGAATATCCTCCGGCAGGCGGATTTCCTCCATGCGCCGGGCCTGTTCGATCAGGTGGGCCTGTTTTTCCAGATAGCCGGCGTATTTCACCGAAATCTCCGCCTGCTCCCTGGCGGCGGGGGAAGCTTCTGCCCATTCCGGTTTCAGCTCCGTCAGATCCGCAAAGGAAACCTCCGGCCGCCGCAGCAGCTCCTCCGCGTTCAGCGATCCGGCCGTTTCCGGCTGGTTTCTTTCCCGAAGGAAAGCGTTCAGCGCCTCTCCCGGCGCAAACCGGGTGGTTTTCAGTTCCCGGATCAGCTGTTCCGTTTCCGCCTGCTTCCGCCGGGTCCGCTCCATCCGCTCTTCCGTCGCCAGCCCGGCCTGCCACCCGATCTCCGTCAGACGAAGATCCGCGTTATCCTGCCGCAGGTACAGCCGGTGCTCCGCCCGGGAGGTCATCATCCGGTAGGGCTCGTCCGTTCCCTTTGTGGTCAGGTCGTCCGTCAGCACGCCGATGTAACTCATGTCCCGGGTCAGCAGAATCGGCTTCCTTCCCTGGATCTTCAGCGCCGCGTTCATGCCGGCCAGCAACCCCTGGCAGGCAGCTTCCTCGTATCCGCTGGTGCCGTTGATCTGCCCGGCAAAGAAAAGGCCGCCGATCCGCAGGCTTTCCAGCGTCGGCCGCAGCTCCAGGCTGTCGATGCAGTCGTATTCAATGGCATAGCCGAGCCTGGTAAACTCGCAGTGCCGCAGCCCCGGGATCGTCCGGTACATGGCCCACTGAACATCCTCCGGCATGGAGGTGCTCATGCCCTGGACGTACCATTCCCGGCTTTCCTTTCCCTCCGGCTCGAGGAAAATCTGGTGCCGGTCCTTGTCCGCAAAGCGCACCACCTTGTCCTCAATGCTCGGGCAGTAGCGGGGGCCGATGCCGTGGATCTTCCCGCTGTACAGCGGCGCCCGGTCCAGGTTGTCCAGGATGATCCGATGGGTCTCCGGCGTGGTCCAGGTCAGATAGCAGCTGTAGGTGTTTTCCAGTTTCCGGTCCGTCAGGAAGGAGAAGGGAACCACCGGTTCGTCCCCCTTCTGCTCCTGCATTTCGTCGAAGTCGACGGTCCGGACGTCCACCCGGGCCGGCGTTCCCGTTTTGAACCGGCGAAGTTCAAAGCCGAGCTCCCGAAGGCTCGCGGACAGCAGCGAAGCGTTCATCAGCCCCTGGGGGCCGCCGTCATGCCGGTGCTCCCCGATGATGATGCTGCCCTGCAGGTAGACGCCGGTGGCCACCACCGCCGCGCGGCAGGGAATCCGCGCGCCTGTGGCGGTGGTCACCGCGCTCACTTTTCCGTTTTCCGTTTCAATGGAGGCCGCTTCCCCCTGCCGTACCGTCAGGCGGCCCGTGGTCATCAGCGCCTTCCGCATCCGGTTCTGATAAGCCTGTTTGTCCGCCTGGGCCCGCAGGGAATGCACCGCGGGGCCCTTGCCCATGTTCAGCATCCGGCTCTGCAGAAAGGTATCGTCGATCGCCAGGCCCATTTCGCCGCCCAGCGCGTCCAGTTCCCGAACCAGGTGCCCCTTGGCCGATCCGCCGATCACCGGGTTGCAGGCCATCAATGCGATCCCGTCCATGTTCAGCGTCAGCAGCAGCGTGTCTATGCCCATCCGGGCCGCGGCCAGGGCCGCCTCACATCCGGCGTGCCCGGCCCCGATTACAATCAGGTCAGCCATTGCTCTCCCCATCGTTTCCGGCAGGCGGTGCAAGGGTCGGTTCACCCCAGTGCCAGGAATCCGTTGACCGGTAGGGAACCTGCTCGTCTTCCGGAATCCACCATTTCTGCCCATTGTCAAAAACATATCCCGTGATCGTCACAACCACGTAGCCGTAAAGCCCGGTTTCCCGGTAATTGTAGAAGTTGAACCGCCCGTGCACCGAACGGTCGCCGGGGGCCAGCGCCAGCGGATAGCTTCCGTCGAAGGAGGTCGCCCCGTCCACCGTGCAGGGAATCGGGTCTCCCTGTGTGTCATAGCAGTCCACCCGGAAATATACCGTGTTCACCGTGTAATACCGGCTCATGTTCCACAGCACGATCTTGATCTTGTTGTAATCGTCGATGAATGCGCTGCCGCACATCACCATGCCGTTGAAATCATCGACAATCACGTTGGTGGTGGTGGAAAATCCGCCGTCCCGGGTGGTGGCCGTAATGGTGGCATAGCCTTGCCGGTTTCCGTAAACCCGGCCGTAGCTCGTGCCGACGGAACGGATGGAGGCCACGTATTCGTCGCTGCTGGCCCAGTCAATTCCCTGGTTCGACGCGTCGCTCGGATACACGGTCGCCTTGATGTTGGTCGTTCCGCCCAGCTGTGCGTAATACTGCGCGGCCATGGGGTTGATGCCCTCCACAGCCTTCAGGATGGTCACCCGGTAAACCCGGTAGCGGTTGCTGCCGTCCGTCGCCCGGACCTCGATATCCGCCTGGCCCTTGCCGACGCCGGTCACGATGCCGTTCGCGTCCACAACAGCCGCTTTCGGATTCCGGCTCTTGAAGGTAACGTCCTTGATCGTCGCGTCGTCCGGAATAATCTGCCATTCCAGCTGCCGGCTTTCCCCGATGTAGAAGGAGAGCCCCTTTTCATTTGTGAACTGGATGTCCGTCACCATCTGGATCACGTGCACCGGAACGGTCACGCTCACCTCCGGATTGGAAACGCTGGAGCAGGTGACGATGCATTCGCCGGCCTTCCGGCCCGTAATGGTTCCGTACCCGTTCACCGTCGCGATCGATTCGTCCGAAGAGGTCCAGATCACCTTGCGGTTGCTGGCGTTCTGCGGCAGCACCTGCACGTGCAGCTGCGGCGCGCTTCGCTTGGTAGCGACGGTCACTTCCGTTTCCTGAACGGTGATCTCCGTCACATCCTGCGTCACGGCGACGGCGAAGGTCGCTGCCGCGTTCGTCCCGTCCGTGGCTTTTGCCTCAATGTAAACATCGCCCCGCCCGACGCCGGTCACAAGGCCGTTGGCGTCCACCGTGGCCACCTTTTCGTTCCGGCTGCTCCAGACCACCTGCTGAACCGTTGCGTTCTCCGGCGAAATCGCTGCTTCCAGCTGCAGTGTCTTTCCCGCGGCGACCGTTTTTCCCTCCGCGCTGATCGTGATTTTCTTCACCGGCTGCGTCACCAGCACATGAAACTGCTCCGTCACTTCGGGGCTCTGGTTGCTGCGCACCGTCAGCACACACTCTCCCGGCTGAGAGGCAATGAACTGCCCGTCCCTGCTGAGCAGGAGAATCGTCGGGTCGCTGGTTTCAAAGGTCACCTTTTTGTGTGCGTTCGCAACATCTTCGGGCAACACCGTCGCCCGGGGCCAGAATTTCTTGCCCGCCGGCAACACCAGAATCCGGTCCGTCAGCGGTTCGTCTGCTGACCCGCGCTGCAAAAGCGGCACAATGTTTTCATCGTCCGGCTCGTAAATCTGCAGTCCTTTGGTATCCAGAACAACCTTCGCCACCTTGCGGCAGACAACGACCCGGATCTTCGCGGTCCGCACGGCCTTTTCGCCCTGCGTCAGCTGCGCCGTCAGCCAGAGTTCCCCCGGGCTCACGCCGGTCACCGTGCCGTTTTCGTCCACCGTGGCGATCGTTTTGTTCAGGGAATAGGTCACTTCCCCCTCTGCGAAGGCCCCGTCCCGGATCAGTTCCGGCGTGACGCTCTCATCCGCGAAAACCTGGATCGATTCCGCAGAATACTTGAATACATCTGCCGCCAGGGCCGGCGCGGCCGCCGCCAGGCAGATCAGCATCATCGCCAGGGCAATTAACAGTCTCTTTTTCATCTGTGCACCTCCAATTTCAAAGTGCTCGGCACTGATACAAACGAGCAGCGCCGTGTTTCCCTTCCCGGGGCATGAAAACGGCGCCGCCGCGCGGCGCCGCCTGCCTTGTCACAGTGTTTCCAGATAGGAGCGGACCAGCTCTTCCAGCAGGGTATCCCGGTCCACCCGGCCGATCAGACTCCGGGCGGAATTGTAGCTCGTGATGTAGGTCGGATCCCCGGTCATCAGATAACCCACCAGCTGATCCACCGGATCGTAACCTTTCACCTGCAGCGCCTGGTAAACGAACGACAGGATATCCCTGGCGTCGTTCCCCGTTCCGACAATCGGATTATGCTTCATGGTGTTGAACTGATCCTCCACACCAATCCCCCCTGTTCCCTTCTGATCTTGCCTTGTATTATACTCCATACGGGCCCCCTGTGACAAGCATAGAATATGTCTTTTCAGCAATTCCTCTTTATGATACACTGATACCATGCCCCATCTCCCGGAAAGGAGCAGTTCAATGGCTTTGGATCATGATCAGGAACCCGGCGAGCTTGTCTGTGAGGAAATCCGCTGCGAGCATCTGGTGCGGGATCAGTGGATCGATTTCCGCCGCTCCGCCTACCGTTTTCCCGACGGCCGTGTTTTCGAGCCGTATTACAGTTACACCCGCCGGGATTACGCCGTCATCGTCGCCACCGACGAGGCCGGCGATGTTCTCTGCGTTCGCCAGTTCCGCCAGGGGATCCGCCGGGTAACGACAGAATTTCCCGCCGGCGGTATCGAGCGGAAGGACGGAGCATCCTGCACCATGGAGCAGGCGCTTGCCGCGGCGAAACGCGAGCTGCGGGAAGAGACCGGCTATGAGTCAGACGCCTGGACCCACCTGCTCACCATTCCCTCCCAGGCCACGCTTTCCGACAATATGGCCTGGCTTTTCAGGGCGGAAAACTGTCGCCTCGCCGCTTCTCAAAAGTTGGACGAAATGGAGCTTCTGGATGTGCAAAAATACTCCCCAAACGAAATTGAGGAAATGATCTTCTCCGGCCGCTTCCAGCAGGCGGTGCACGTGGCGGCCTGGCTGCTGGCCCGCCGGCAGTGAAAGGACGGTGGCTCATGTCAAGGCGTATCATTCTGCTGATCCTGGCCTGCCTGCTGGCCTTCCCCGCCGTTTCCGCGGCGGACCGCACCTCCGTCGGCGAAGCCGCAATGGCGGATCCGTTGACGGTCACCTGTCTTGATTTCGGAACGGGCTATACCGATCTGAATGTCATCATCAAAACCCTCGAAAAATATCCGAATCTGGAAAAAGTGGATATGTTCGGAACGCCTGTCTGGCGGGGCAATATTGAAGATCTGACCGCGCGCTTTCCGCAGATCGAATTCGGCTGGACCATCCGTTTCGGCGACGGTCATTCCGTCCGCACGGACGCGACGGCTTTCTCCACCCTGCATTTTTCCGATTCCACCGTGCATTACACGAAGGATATTTCTCTCCTCCGCTACTGCAAAAAGCTGAAGGCCCTGGATTTCGGCCACAACGCGGTGGACGACATCTCCTGGCTCCGCGACCTTCCGGATCTGCGGGTGCTGATCATCGCCATCAACCGGATTAAGGATATCTCTCCCCTGGCCGATCTCAAAAAACTGGAATACCTCGAGATTTTCAATAATTACATCACGGATCTGTCCCCCCTGGCGGGGCTGACCCACCTGATGGATCTGAATCTTTCCTACAACCTGGTGGAGGATTTTTCCCCGCTCTATGGCATGAAATCCCTGAAGCGGCTCTGGCTCTTCAATTCCGTGGACAGAAGAAGGACGGAGGTTCCTCCGTCCGTCCTTGAAGCATTGAGGGAAAATCTCCCCGACTGTCAGATCGACGCCACTTCCCAGCCGACCCTCGGCGGCTGGCGGGAGCATCCGCACTATGACGTGATCCACGCCATGTTCAAAACCTCGGATTATCAGCCCTTTGAAGATTCCTGGCCCGACAGTCCGGCGGATTGATTCGCCGTGTGCCGGTAGAGCAGCAGCATCCCCAGAAGGATCGCCCCCATGATCCAATATCCGCCGTGCATGCCCATAAACTGGCTGGGGCTGCGCTGGCGAAGGAATTCCGTGCCGACAATCGCGCCGAAGCAAAGGAACATAATCCCCGCGGGAAGAAACTTCCGCCAGCCCCTGCGGCCCGGAAGCCGCAGGCACGCCAGCACCGTCAGAACCATGATGATCACGGCGCAAAGCAGCTGCTCCACGCACACAAATCCCCATTTCATGTTCTGGCTCCGCATGTTTTCCAGCAGGATCTGGCAGATGCAAAGCCGGAACACGGCATTTCTGAAGCGTTCTCCCGGCCGCCCCTCCGTCCGGATCAGCGAAAGCGCGCCGATCACCAGAGCAACCGCCGCTTCCCACACGAAAACCGCCACGTGCGGCTCCCCGTATTTGTTGAAAACCGCCAGGATCAGATAAGGGGATCCTTCCGGAACCTCGATAAACCGTCCGGTGCCCAGCGCGCCCAGCTCAACCTCGGCCAGCCGCAGCCCGGCAATCAGCAAAGCCCCCGGCAGCACAAAGGTATCCAGCACCTTTCCGGCCGGCTTTTTTTTCATGATTTTCGCGCTCAGCAGCACCCCCAGGCAAACGCCGGCGGCTCCGCCGACGAAGCTGAAGGTTTTCGGCTTCATATTGAGAAAAACGTCCCATTCTCCCCACTGGACGATGTTCCCGCTCTCCATCAGCAAAACATAAACCAGCTTTGCCATTGCGAATCCGAGCACGCAGCACACCGGCAGGGAAAGCAGCGCGCACCCCGCGCCGGAAAAGTCCCGCCGAAACAGATACAGCACCGCAAACAGCAGGAACGCCGCCGCAACCGATACGCAGACGTAAATCAGGTAGGTGGACATGAATCGCTCTCCGTTCTGTCAGGATCAGTCTCCCGGATAAGCGGAAGCAAAATAGATAATGTCGGCCAGCGGCCGTTCGTTGTCGTTTTCCGGGTCGTTAATCTTTTCTCCGTTGAAAACCATCACGGCGCTGTCTCCGCCGTCCAGGTTGTAGGCCACCAGCAGGTCGTCCATCCCGGCCACGTATTTGCGGAAGTCTTCAAACTGGAACCCCCGGCTGCCGCGCTTGTAGGGGCCCGTCACGATCACGCGGTACTGCAGATGCCCGGTCTGGGCAATCGCCACCCGTTGGGAATAATGATCGTTGATGATCCAGTAGGGGCTTTCCCGCATGCTGATCTTCCCGTCGTTCACCAGCAGCGGCCCGAAGCAGAAGGCGTTGATAATCTTTTTCCCGTCAATCTCCGTCTGCCCCTGCATCTTCGCGGGCTGCGAAATGCCATGGAAGTCGCCGTCCTCGTCGATGGCCAGCACGTCCACCCGTGTCCGGTCCCAGTGATCCTGGAAAGCAATCCCCTGCCGGATCACAACCTCGGTACCGGCCCGCTGATAGCAATAGAAGTCGCCGTTGATCGCCAGCACGGCGTTCATCCGCCGGGCCAGCACGGAGCCGAATTCCGTTCCGTTGGAGTCGAATTCCTCCGCCGCCGCGGTGCGCAGCTGGCTCGCGTCCGCAATCTCAACATCCGCAATCCAGTACAGCACACCGTTCACATCGCCGGTGGAAATCTTCACATGGATCGTCGGATCCTCGTATTCCGTGTCGGAAAGGAAGTACTTCTGGTTCAGCTTCATCCCGCCGCTCAGGTCGATCGGCAGCGTGTAGTGGGGCGTTTCCGTTTCCGCGAAAGCCCCGCAGCAAACCGGTAAAACCGTGAAAATCAGTGCCGATAAAAGGGTCAGGGTCTTCTTCATTGCCATTCTCCTCCGTGAGTCATGATTATATGCGTTCACCCTTCCGCTGTCAAACTTACGGATCCTCTTTCGCGTCTTTCAGCTTCTCCGGATAGCGGTATACAGCGGGATCGTACACAAAGGGTTCGTCGCTTGTTTCCGGCGGGTCGTAGCCGAACATTTCGCTCACCGTCACGGGTTCGAACCCCGCCTCCAGCAGCATCGGAATCAGTTCCACCAGGCAGTTGTAATCCCCTTCCCGGGCGTGGAACAGCAGGATGCTCCCGTTCTTTGTCTCCTTCAGCGCTTTTTTCGCGCTTTTCATTTCGCTCACGTCCCAAAGGATCGCGTGCCCGTATCCGATCTTCTTCAGCATCGTCATCACGTCGCGCATCCCGGTGCCGTCGTCCTTCTCAAGGTTCCCGAAGGGCGGACGCAGCCAGCGCACTTCGTAGTGATAGCCCAGCACCTGGTCCAGCGTCTCCTGGAAATGCAGCAGGGACCAGACCAGTTCCCCGTCCGTTTTTTTCGGCAGGCTGTCGTGATACATCGTGTGGCATCCGATCTCGCATCCCGCGTCCAGCAGCAGCTGCCAGTGCTCCCGGTCCTGCTCGTGCAGGTTGGTTCCGATGGGGAAGAAAGTCATCGTAATGCCGTGCTGCAGGCAGAGCTCCACCGTTTTCCACGCCCATTCCGGCTCGTTGATATCGTCCATCGTGATGGCGATTTTGTTGCTTTCCCGGTCTCCGAAGCGAACCGGAAAACGTTCCAGTCCGGTTTCGGCGAATCCCGCGCCAAGCGCAGAAATCATCATCAAAGCCACCAGCAGTGCAGCCAAAACTTTCAGTTTCCTTTTCATTCAAACCACCGTCCCCTCAAAACCCTCAGGTCATTGACAATCCATACTCCGTCAACTACAATCATACTAACCGTATTGGAAAGGATGAATGAATCATGAAATCAGCCCTGCGTTTTCTCTCTTTGCTGCTGGCCCTGCTGCTTTTCGTTTCCGCCGCCGCGGCGGACGGAAAGGCCAAGGCCCGCGAAATCACGACCGAAGTCGTGCAGGAGGTCCCCGCCGAAATCCAGGCTGTGCTGGATATCGCCTACGACGAATGGCTGGAAACCGACGGCCGGGAGCTGAAGCTCCTGAACAAATTCACCGAATGGCGCGGCGCCGGCATCGATTTTGAATGGTGCGGCGGCTTTGTCACCTGGTGCATGCTGGAAGCCGGCATCCCCCAGCAGGAGAAAAACAAAACACCCCATGAGGAAGTCGAAGGCGTGGTTCATGTAAAGGAAGCCGGCCAGGGAAAACTGCAGGACGGCTACGGCTACATGAACCGCCTCACCCGCGTTCCCCAGAAGGGGTTCCTCGTCGTCTACGGCAACGGGAAGCAGTTTAACGGCGTCCCCGCCGGCGGCTCCTATCATGTGGGCCTGGTTTACGACGTGGAGGATCTGGGCGACGGAAAATACAGAATCACAACCATCGAAGGCAACGTGGATTCCCCCGGCGACGCCACCCATTCGAAAGCGGGTCACACCATCCGGATGTACACCCGGGATTATGACCTGAACGCCGCCAACGCCAACAAGAAGAAGGAAGATCTTTCCCTCGTGCCGGAAGAAGAACGGACGCAGGAGGAAAGCGCCCTCTTCTCCTATGACTACACCTACGGCAACCCGAATCTGTATGTCAACATCTTCCTGATGCCCTGGATCCCGGAGGAATAAACCGTTTTCCGTTCGCGTCTCCCGGATTTAGCCCCCAACTTCTTTCCCTGTCTCTTTGATAATTCCACTGCCGTATTTGCGCGCCAGGCGCCCGGCGTCTTCTCCGGAGATCATCACGGTGATCTCCGTTCCTTCGTCCGTGTGCGTTTCCGAAATCACCCGCCCCGCCGCGTGGATCTCGCTCAGAATGCCGTAGCGGCTGAAGGGAATCATAAACGTGACCGGCACGTAGGTCTCCTGAATCGCCTCCGCGATAGCGTCCTTCAGGTCGTCAAGGCCCTGCCCCGTTTTGGCGGAAATCAGGATTGCGCCGGGGAAAGAAGGCGGCGGATCGGCGATGTCGCATTTGTTGATGGCCTCGATCCGCTTCTGCTCCGTAGCGCCCAGTTCTTCCAGCACCTGTTCCACCGTGTCGTGCTGCTGCCCCATCTCCGGGCTTGATCCGTCGGAAACAATCACCAGCACATCCGCCAGCGCGGCCTCCTCCAGTGTGGAGCGGAAGGCGTCCACCAGCGTATGCGGCAACTTCCGGATAAACCCAACCGTATCCGTCAGCAGATACGGCGTTTTTTCCGCCGTTTCCATTCTCCGGCTCACCGCGTCCAGCGTTGCGAACAGCTGATCCTCGGCGTAAACGTCCGCTCCGGTCAGCGCGTTCAGCAGCGTGGATTTTCCGGCGTTTGTGTAGCCCACCAGCGCCACCACCGGAATCTCGTTCCGCTCCCGGCGCTGGCGGCGGATTGCCCGCTGCCTTTCAAGCTCGTCCAGCCGCCGGCGCAATTCCGTCATCCGCTCCCGGATCCGCCGCCGGCTCATTTCCAGCTTGCTTTCGCCGGGGCCCCGGGTGCCGATGCCGCCGGCCAGCCGGCTCAGCACCGTTCCCAGCCCGATCAGCCGGGCGCTGCGGTATTGAAGCTGTGCCAGCTCCACCTGCAGTTTGCCTTCCGCGCTGGTGGCCCGCTGGGCAAAAATGTCCAGGATCAGCATCGTTCGATCGATCACCTTGATCCGCAGAACCTCTTCCAGGTTCCTGGCCTGAACCCCGGTCAGCTCTTCGTCAAAAATGCAGACGTCCGCTTCCAGCGCCTGGCAGTCCCTGGCCAGTTCCTCCGCTCTCCCCTTGCCGATGAACAGGGCGTTGTCCGGCTTGTCGCGCTTCTGCAGAAAGCTTCCGACCACCTCCGCCCCGGCGGTTTCCGCCAGCCGCCGCAGCTCTTCCAGGGATTCCCGGCTTTCGATGCCCATCAGCACGGCTTTTTCCCTGTCGTCCGCAACTGTCTGCACCGATTCCCGGCCCACCACTTCGTCGCTCAGCTCGATCCGGTTCATCCATTCCGCGTCCGGAACCTTGTACCAGCGAACAGGCTCGTCCATCAGGATGCCGTCGTTTTCGCCGAGGAAAGCGGTCTGCACAAAAGTGGGTTCTCCGTTCTTCACGCCAACCGCCGTCATCGCGTCGTAGCGGAAGATCTTCAGCGCGCTCAGATCCACGTCACTCAGCCGTCCGTCTCCGTCGGGATGTGTGTGCACGCAGCGGATCCGGCTCAGCCGCTCCGCGTTCCGGCGAAGCCGGTAGTCCGTCAGTTCCACGTCGCAGTCCGTTCCGATCGCAACGTTCACGATCTCGCCGTCCCGCGTCAGATAGATCGCGATCTCCCGGTTCATCGCGCAGGAGCATTCAGCCAGCAGCTTCATCAGCTCCCGCGGAAGGTACGCCCCGTCTTCCAGTTCATAGTTGTAAAGGCTGTCCAGCCGGGCCAGCATGGCGTCCTTCACGCCTTCCGTGTTTCCGTTTACCTGTGTTTTCATTCAGTCTCCCCGTTGTTCTTCCTTATCCGTTCGGCATCGCCAGCGCGGCATATCCTTCGCCCCGCAGGTGCATTTTCGGCGCGCTCTTGGGAAGCAGGCAGGTTTCCCCTTCCGAAAGCCGCATCTCCCCGCTGTCCCATTTCAGGCTCAGCTCGCCCTTCAGCGATGTCAGTATGCCGAATTCGCCGATCTCCGGCAGAATCTCGATCCCGCCGCAGCGGATTACGTCCAGTGTGAACTCTTCCTCGTTCAGCAGCCGCCGCGTACCGTAGGCTTCAGAAACCCGCACCGGCCTCGGCGCGCATTTCAGGTCGGCCACCGCCAGCCCCTGTTCAATGTGCAGTTCCCGGCCCTTTCCTTCCGCGTCCTTCCTGTCCCAGTCGTAAAACCGGTAGGTCACGTCGGAGGATTCCTGAATTTCATAAAGCATAATGCCTTCCCCGATGGCGTGCACGCATCCGGCGGGAATGTAGCAAACGTCTCCCGACGTCACCCGCACCCGCCGCAGCAGGCGTTCAACGGCTTTCCCGTTTTCGCAGGCTTCTTTCAGCTCCCGCAGCGTGGTCCCCGGCTGAAGGCCGTAAACCAGCTCGCTGCCTTCCGGCGCGTCCAGGATCAGCCACGCCTCGTTTTTTCCAAGCTTCCCGTGTTCGTGCGCGGCGGCGTATTCGTCATCCGGGTGCACCTGAACGCTCAGTTTGTCCCGGGCATCGATCAGTTTCAGCAGCAGCGGGAAAGGGCGGTCCCAATATTTCCCGACCAGTTTCTCCCCGAATTCGCGGATCAGTTCCGGCAGTTTCCGCCCCAGGCTGTCCGTGCTCTCGTGTCCCGGTATGCAGCTCACTTCAAGGCTTTCGCCGGTGGGCCGGCCTCCGGTTTCCTTCCCGTAGCGCTGCCGAAGTTTCTCTCCGCCCCAGGGGGTCTCCTGCCCGCCGCGGAAAGCCGGCGTCATCCGGATCGGCCACAGCGGCGTTTCCCGCTTCAGCCGCTTGTCAAACGCCCAATAGGTCTCCTCCGGCGTGTCGTCCCAGTGCACCGTGCCGCATTTCCGGAATCCCATTTTTTCGTAAAGCCGCAGCGCCCGCCGGTTTTTCGTGTTCGTGTCGCACCGCACGCAGTCGCATCCCGCCCTGCGCAGCAGCTGGATCGCGTCGTCCAGAATATCCCCGCCGATCCCCGCGCCCTGCAGCGCCGGATTCACCGCAAGCCGGTGGAAAACCCCGGGCCGCATTCCGCCCGTCCAGCT
>Ga0265298_10007147_pt1 | contig 13640 bp, 15 predicted proteins | sample AusTroGonzalo_MG_3_FD_193486 | JGI IMG/M metagenome (GOLD analysis project Ga0265298, IMG submission 193486) | Bovine rumen microbial communities from tropical cattle in Woodstock, Queensland, Australia - Gonzalo_01 | ecosystem: Host-associated > Mammals > Digestive system > Stomach > Rumen ...
CTTCGAATGGTACAACAAAGCGGCAAAGCAAGGATGCGAGGAAGCAATGACATCAATAGGATGGTGTTTTTACAAAGGGATCGGTGTAGAGCCGAATCTGTCCAATGCTTTGTCTTGGCTTAAAGAAGCAGCTACTCGTGGAAATATGCGTGGACAACTTTTCTTGGCGGAGATTTATGCAAAGGACGAACGCTGCTGCGATAAGGACGAGGCAATCTATTGGTTCTGCCAACTCGCACAACATGAATCGCTCCGTACTCCCGAACTAAGAGGATATGCTTTTTAACCTGAATATGGTTATTCAATCATCATTACCGACAAAATGCAAAATAATGAGCAAAATTATTTTTTATTTGAAAACCTTTTCGTATCTTTGCAGCGTAATTAAAAAAAGGATTTATTATGGATAAGATTTTTGATTTTAAGAATGGTAAATTAAGTATTTTGGACGGAGTGCGCTTTGTGGAGGCAAAAACATTTGCTGAAGAGGCGCTGGATTTCACGCTTGCGCAAGTGAAGGAATTAGTAATCCCTGCATCCGTGCGTGAAGTGGAGGTTTTTGCGTTCGAGGGTTTCTGCAACCTGGAGCGGATCGTCGTGCCGGCAGGACTGTTAGGCGAAGACGAAGGTCGCTATTCAGGTAAGCTGTATAATACCCGCTCGTTTGTGCGTATGCTGATCGATAGACGCAATAGATGGGTGTGTCCGGGTCTGAAGACCGTAGTCGTTATGGCAGACAAAAACGGAGTAATTGATTTTACCCATTATTATGCCCCGACAAAGGCGGTGACGTACTGCGAAGGCGAGGTGAAGAAACTCATCTTCGCTGAGGATCTCGCCGGCTCCTATTATATCAACACGCGCGTAGAAGACGTGGAGGTAGAAGGTGTGGACAAAGAGCTGTGCCCGAAGCTGTTCTTCCGTGCGCCGGAGGCGGATACGACGCCTGCGAACGGAGTGATCATCAGCCTGACGCTCGCTCCGCGTTTTACCGACAGGAAGTATTCGGGTAATCTGTGGAGCCGTCCGTGCAAACTCCATTCGCGTGCCGTGACGTTTGTCGAGCCGGTCGATCTGCCGTGCTATGAAGGCAAGAAAGAGGGTTGCCGGTTAGTGCTGTTAGGTCCGTTGTGCCGCAGTAAGAATCTCAAAGATCTGGCGACATTGGATGAGTATCCCTTTATCATCGTCTGGGAGGATTATGCAACCGTGCTTCGCAAACTGAGCGAAGCCGGTTGGGGAGAATAATCCTATTGGCAGAGCGCCACGATGCAAGCGATGAGGGCGCCGAGGGCAAGCATCATCAGCATCTCAAAAATCCATGAACTGCAAATACGGTTAATCGCGTCTTTGCGTGTGCGGGCATCAAAAAGGAGTCCGCATACGTGAAGGCAGTAACGGAAAGGAAAAGCGATCTTGTACAGATCCGGGCGGATACAAAGCAAGGCTGATTTATTGACGGAGCGATGTTCGTTGAACGGATTTTTGGCAGACCAGATCATCTCCAGTTCCTGCTTCTTGATGAAAAACCAATCCCTTGAAAGAAATCGGGGATCTTCCGTGTAGCCGTACAGCATCGATCCGTCTGCTTGCTCTTTGTGGTTCTGAGGTTGCTCCAGCAACTCGTCCACCCAATACTCATTTTTCTGTTTCATAAAGCAAAATTTTTTAGTGACGGTACAAAGATACGTAAAATAACGGATGCAAAAAATAAATTTCGGCAAAAACTTGCATATATCAAATATTTGTTGTACCTTTGCAGTTGCAAAGGTTGGATACGAATATTAACCCAATAAAATTTTATAATTATGACTGATTTTGATGGAAAAGACACTATTACCCTTTCTGATGCAGAATTGCATGAATTGAATAAAGGATTCTGCGGTAATGATTTAGATCATACCGGTGGAAGAATGAGAGAAGTTTTGGCTAATCAGGTTATACTGGAGCCAGGAGCTCCAGAAAATCCTTGGGAAAATCTCCAAGAGATAAACGGAGAGTATATTGCTAAAGGAGACGAAAAGATTCTACGTGAATGCAATGACGAGATAAGAGAAAAGGGGAAACGAAATAGCAAATATAAATCATCAGACTATTTATTTTATCCTGAAATTTTACCAGAACCATTTTGGGGTGACATTCGGAATGCTAAGGTTTTAATATTAAGTGGTAATCCTGGTCTTGGTAATAATGAAAAGAACTTTAATAATAATGACACTTTTAAAAAAGCGACATTAGATAATATCTCATTATATGATCCTAAAATAGTATGGCTCGATCATAATTTAAAAAATGTTATTGTATTTAATGGTGAGCCTCATCCAGGATTTAAATATTGGGAAAATCGAACAAGAGTACTACGCGAAGCCGTCCGCAATGTTAATCTCAATATCTGCATTATTGAGTATTTCCCTTATCATTCAAAGAAGATTTCTTCTGTAATGAGAGATAAAGGAAAAGACCTACCGTCATGTAAATTTGCGGATTATTATATCGAGAAAGCTATTCATGACAAAAAATGGATTGTTATTGCACGTTGTAAGTCAGAATGGTTAGAAGATAGAATAAAGGGATTAAAAGAGTATGTGACTAGCGGTAGAGTTTTAAAAACCCGTAGCCAACAGATGTATCTTACTCCGCGAAATTTACAAAGCATAAAAGCTTCGGTTTCTTTAGCTGACGAAAAGGATACTTGGAAAGAATTTGTAGAAGCATGTAAAAAATAAATATCATCCGCATCAACAGAAACCTGTGATGCGGATGTGCGTGTTCTGGCGGTTGAGACGCTCGGCGTCACACGCCTCGCGGATCAGCGACATATCGAGAGCGTCGTTATCGTGCAAAATATTGCTCACAACTTGCTTGCGGGCAATATTTTCTATTTGTCCGCCGCTGAAATCGTATTTCGAGGCGAGGGAACGGGCATTCTCCTCGTCGAGAGCCGGCAGCATCGCCTGCCAGATATGACGACTTTCCTCGGCGGTCGGCTTGTTGAACTCCACCTTATAGAGGAAGCGGCGGTCAAATGCCGCATCCAGATTTTGGGTAAGGTTAGTGGTGGCGATGAGGATGCCGTCGAGGTTCTCCATCTCCTGCAAAATGATATTTTGCATGGTATTGACCATCTGGTCAGAGGAGTGCTCTACCTTTGTGAGGCGGACACTCAGCAAAGCATCCGCTTCGTTGAGAAGCAGGATCGGCGTGAGATCGGACTCCGAGCAGAGACGACGATAGCGCGTGAAGATGGACTTCACGTTTTTCTCGCTCTCGCCGACGAACTTGTCACGCATTTCGGACATATCGACTTGCATGATGGCACGACCCGTTTTGCGGGCGAGTTGCAGCACGGTCTCGGTCTTGCCTGTTCCCGGCGCACCGTAGAACAGGCAAGCGAAACCTTTGCGCATATCATGCGCCTCAAGGCTCTCCTGCACGCGAGTGAACTTCTCCGGCATCAGCAGATCTTCCAACTCGCTGATCTGGCGAGCGGTCTTGTTCGGGTAGAACAAGGACTTGGTGCCAATCGATTTGGCACAGATAATGCCTTTCTTGGCAACTTCGTCCATCTCCGGGCACAGTTCTCCCAGCAGTTCTTTAGCGGCACGGTGCGACAGACTCCACTCCTCCTCACGCGCCAAAGAACCGCCTGCCGGCTCCAGAATGTTTTGCGCCAGCAGCGGATGGGTGTTCTTACGGAATTGGCGCAACATACGCTGCGCAACACGCGTAGGAAAGAGCGCACGGATACCATCCGGGTCGATCAGATTCTCCTGCTCCTCCACGTAGTGACTGCACACGCTCAAGAGCAGCATCCAAGCGTCCTTGTCAAGCCTGTAGCCATTAATTTGCTTGCAAAGGGTAAGTTGGGGATTGCTCTTGACGATATCCGTGCAAGTACTGCACAACGTATCGTAGTCGATATCCATGTGATTATTCGCAATGACGGCCTGCTCGACCTCGTGGAAGAAATCTTCCTCCGTCATGTTGCTATAGTTCTTCGGCGTGATGGCACGGTTCTCCCGCAAAGCATAGATTGTATTGAGAGGGATCATGTACGCGATACCCTTGATGGTCGCCATCGAGCGCTCCACGATATACTTCCTGTCGACGAGTACTTTGATGTCGTCGAAACAAGTCAGAATATTAAGGTTGGTGCAGCGAAAAAAATCCTCCGCCAATTCTTTGATTTCAATACAGGAACTCGGATAGAAATTGACGAATGCGGACAGAAGAAGAGCCTGGAGCGGAGTGATATCCAGACGGATACCTAATTCGCCGCAATGATGCAGGATGGCAGGATCCAGTATCAGCTGTTTGGGCGCACCTTGCCCCTGAGCAAGATTGGCAATACTCTCGATCAAAGTAAACATACCTAATTCGCCCAAGTTTTGTTTGGACGGATCATAGTTCTCCTCTTCCATTTGCATAGCAAGCGCCTCGATTTCGTCATTCGACAATGCGCCCTTCACTCCAAAATTTTCTTTTAACCATTTTTCATAATTTTTATCCATTTCAAATCTCCTTTTTTAATTACGTTGCAAATATACGAAAATGTTTTCATATAAAAAATAATTTTGCTCATTTTTTGGCATTTTCTTCACTCTCGTGAATAGCATCTAAATACTTATTGCCCCAGTAAATCATCTGTTCGATATTGATCTGCGTGCCATTATCGGCTTTGTAGCAATCTGCTACATGGCACATCGCTATTACGTCACCTTGTTGAGCCTTGGCCAAAAGATGTTGGAAATCTACCTCCGTCATAGGGGCGGGTAGAGGCGGATACCAATCCGACTTAGTCAATTTATTCTTCATTTTCTTCATAATGTTGTTCAACAAACCGACGTGAATAGAGGATATGCGGATCTTTGCTGATCATATACCATTCGTTGTCCAATTCGTCGTTAGCCTCGGACGCATACGCGAGACCTGCCACTTCCAGCTTGTACGACCAACCGGAACGGATGACTTGTTTGAATGCTTCTGGGGTAGCACGCAACGTAAAGGTGCGGGTGCTTGGGAAATGTTGTACTTGCATCATAATTATTCTTTTTTTCAATTACGATGCAAAAGTACAACAAATCATTCAAATAAAAAAATTAATCCTGCATTTTCTACATTTTTTGAATTCTACTGCTCCCGAGCCAGTACTGCCCGCACAAAATTGCCGAACTGACAAATCCGCTTTTTACCAAGCACCGCATCCGGCTTGCCCTTCAATTGCGCCATATGCCGCGCACACATCTCCTGATACCGCGGATGGGTCGGGTCTTTCGCTATACGCGATGCCTCCTGGCACACTGCCTTCCATTTCTCATACTGTACCTGCTCCGCAGGCGTACGCGGGTTCAACTTGTAATCCCGCTTCTCCTGCCCGTACATCTCTTTCGGACCATAACCGAAAATCGTTCCGTCCGGATACTTCCATGCCTTACGGCGCATGGTTATTCTCGAATGCTTGTCAAATTTGCCGACTAAATCATCGATGCCGACACTCGTTTCAAATCTTGCCATAGTTTATATAAATTTTTGCATTGCACTTTCTGCACTTTCTGCACTTTCGACCCTCAAAGTGCAAATAGTGCAAATAGTGCAGAGCGATTTTTTTGTTAAACATTTTTTGTTTTGGGGATCATTTTGGGTCATTTTTGACTAAATCTAACGTTCTTTGAACGTTAAAAACGTTAGAGATTGGTTAATCATAAGTTGGATATAGGTTAGTTGTTGCCGTACCTATTCCCTACCCGGAGCCTATGCAACAGCGAGTTGCTTCTTAAATACGCCATGTCTGATTTTTAATATTACACCATGCTCTTGCCATTCTTCGCTCCAGTTAAAGGCTGTCCGGCGGCTTATCCCTTGACTTTGTGCTTCATCCACCAGCATCTTGCTCTCAAACTCCTCAGGCAGCAAACTCAGCAATATCTGCTTCTGGTCCAGCGGCTTCACCTTAGGCTGTTCCACCTTCTCTGTCCCCTTCACCAACTGATACGCCTGTGCCATATGCAATATGAGTTTGTTCCCGATCAACTCTGCTGTCTGATAATCCTCATCGGAGCATTCCTCCATGTTTCCGCGAAGGGCGGAGAGGATCATCGCGATACGCTCGATGTGAACGGCCATACGGAGGACGACGGAGTGGAATTCTTCGCCGAGCATGCGGATGAGCGTCGGGTACGCGGTCTCGAGATGATGGCCGAGACGCGTGCGCTGGTCAGGCGTGAGGCGGAACTCGCGCGGATGTGCGAAGACTAAGGACTCATAGAGGTGATAGAGTTGTTCAGCCGCAGCCTTGATGACATTGTCCGATGTGTCGGAAGGCTGCACGTAGCGGCTGTTGAAGGCTTGATGCTCATCGACAATGAGGGTCAGCAAGCGGGAGAAGTAACCGTTCTCGATAGAGGGCACGAGGGCATGATACTGCGAGAACGTACCGGTGAGGACCATGCTTACTTGCGGGTTCTCGATGACGGACGCTTCGCGGCAGCGGGAACGGGAGATCGTCTCATGTTCCGCGGCTTTACGGAGGGCGGTGTTGTAGTTCGCTGTACTCGAACGCCAGATGTCCGTGATGACCGAACCTTCTGACTCGTGGATGTAGCCGCGGCCCTTTTGACGCGCGAGGGTCTGGTAGAAAGCAGGATACGTAGCGTCACCCGGGATGATGAGCGGCATCTTCTCGTGAATCGGCTTGACCAGTTCGAGGGCAAGGTTCGCGATACCTTTTCCGCACGCGGCAGAGCCGACGATGAAGAGTTGGAGGTTCGGGTAGTAGCGTTTGGCGGCGATACCGTACCGGCAATAGAGGTTCGGCATGGCGCTTCCGCACGCTACGAGCGCGGACATTAATAACATGTCTTTCTCTGCGGGCGTTTGTGCGAGCGATAAGACGGATTGCATAAATTGAGGCAGGCTGTTTACATCCATGTTTTCCACGATGTGGAGGTTTGCCTGCTCCTCCGAAGAAACAGAAAGAATTCTTTCCATAGTTAAAGTTTGTTTTTAGTTAATAATGTTGATTTAGGTGATTTTTTCAAATCGGGTACAAAGATACAAAAAAATTTTGATATATGCAAATTTTTGTCCCCTGTTCTGAAAAAAACTTCAAAAATCGCTGCAAAGATAATACAAAAACGACTTTTGTGTTCTTTCAAAAGTATTTTTTTCAAAAAAATCTGCTTTTTTCTGCAAATATGCCCACATTTTTGAGGGTTTTGCAAATTTTTTGAAAGAAAAATGCTCCCTGTCCTCAAAAAAAAACGTCGGCCTAAGGTGAGGTCGACGTGGAGATTGAGAGTATTCCGCCTTTTCATCGTGCGCGGCGCGCTTGGTATTCACGCTGCGCTTTGAGAACTTGAGCACGGAATTGCTCACTGCCCTGCAACGCACAGAAACCAACGCTGGCAGCGGTACGGGAATTATCCACATCGCTCTGCCAATGCGCACCTACGATGACACGGCTGTTGCAGTAGTCCCAACTGCGCGCCAGAATAGCCTCAGCACGCTCCGGAGCCACTTGCGCCAACACCAGACCAATCAGCCATCCGCGCAGACTATGCCCGCTCGGATAACTGCCTTCTCCACGCAAAAAAGACTCCTCGTGCGAAGGCATTGTATCGCCGTACCGTTCAAACGGACGCTGACGGTGATAGTACGCCTTCGGCTCAATACGCATCGGATCAACGGTCGTGATACTATTGACCAGTAGCGCATAGATATGCGGCGTACCAGCCTCTGAAATCGGCATACCGAACGCCTCTTGCCAACGACCGAGAACTAACTCCAAGTCATTCCACTCGGCATCAGCGATAGCCTCAGCCAGACGTGCAGAGTCCTGACGCTGAACCTTTCCCCAGTTATACCTTACCTCGTCGGACGCAAACTCCGGGCTGTCAAAAGCCGGCGGTGCCGGCATGATAGACAGCAGATGCGGCAACTGCTCTGCCGGAATATACACCTCCGGTGTTCCCGCATATACCACTGCGGCCATCACAAGCGCAGTAATTATAAAAAATATTCGTTTCATCGTGTTAGTGTTTTTTATTCAACAACGAGAGAGTTATCGGGATTGATGCGGATTATTTTAGCAAGCGAGTGGTACTCAATGTGATGGTCGCGAAGAAATTGTCCGCCTTTTGCAAAAGCTTTCTCCACGAGGAAGCCCATACCGATGATTTCTGCGCCCGATTGACGGCAGAAGTCGATCACGCTACCCGAAGCATGTCCGTCTGCCAAAAAATCATCAATAAAGATGATCTTATCGTCTTTAGTAAGGAACTCTTTACCGATGCAGACAGTAGTATTGTCGGCTTTCGTGAACGAGTACACCCACGATTTAAAGGACTCGTCTACGTTCTTCGGGTTGTGCTTTTTGATGAATACAACCGGCAGATTCATGAGGTATCCAAGCATGACAGCCGGAGCAATGCCGGAAGCTTCAATCGTTACAATCCGTGTAGCGCCTTTGTCCTTAAAAATCCGTTCGAACTCCTTTGCACAGCGCATAGTGAGTTGCGGATCAATCTGGTGATTGATAAAACGTCCTACCATAACGACATTGCCTTCGGCTTTGCCGATACCGTCATGGAGTATCCGTTGCTTGAGTTCTTCCATATTGGTTAGTGTTTTAGTTCGCTAATGATCTCTCTCCAGCCGTTGGGGAGCGAGACGTTTTCCATCTCGCAGGCGGCTTTGAACAGGGGTGCAATCTCTTCGTTGGTAAAGCCGGCAATGCCGCAACCGATACGCGTTACGCGGAAGAGCAGTTCGGGGTGTTGCTTAGCGTACTCGATAAACTCATCTACATACGGACGAATGGTCTCGACTCCGCCTTGCATGGTCGGGATGGCATAGCATTGCCCGGTACGACCGACGCCAACACCCATCTCGGCGCCAAACAGCATATGTGCCATACGCGCAGCTCCTCCGCCATGCATTCCGGCGAGGTTGCTGCCAAAAACGAATATCTCATTCGGTTTGAGACTTGTGATATATTCCGGTGTGATACGCATATTGTTGTGAATACAGGTCATGGTGGTTATTACTTTTCGATATCTATCGTCTCAATAAACTCACCAATGATGGCAAACTCATCGATATCATCTGCTGATAGGATGATTCGGTCATAGGCGCGATTAAGCGGCCAGAGTTCAATCGATTCGTGCTCCCATTCGCCGAACTCATTATAGGTCTTCTTGCTATGATAGACCTTAATCGAGTATGCTCCTTCGTAATCGGCGTCAACCTCACCATGGTGCTCGGCAAGCACAATCTTGCCTTCACGTGAACCGCCTTTATACGTCTCAAAGAGGCAGTAATCACCATCGTGAATACGCGGTTCCATGGAATGACCAACCGCTTGCACAATGAATTTCGTGCGGTCTTTCTTAGAATAGCCGTCCACTTTCATCCAACCGATTTGTTCTACCGGCTCATAGTGTCCGAAACGTCCACAAGCTGCCCGCAAGGTATATACCGGGTATAGTGATATATACTTCTGCTCCTCATCCGCATCTTCCAAAATCGGCGATATATGTTGCGGTATAAGGGGTGTAATCGTCTGCTCGACAGGTTTTCTCATCTTCGCTATCTGCTCGCGTATAAAGGCGGCTAACGCCTTGTCCTCGCAATAGATGTAACAACCTTTCTGTCCGCGTGTCAGAAGCGTCTTGTAGGTATTGCGGATGATCATATCCGCTCTCTGAACGTCTCCTGCTACTCCGCTCAAAGAATGATCCGTACGTGCGCGACGGCGCAGATTGGTCTGCACTTTATGATCTTGATAAATCAGGTCTTTGCCTATGATAACGCCCACATAGTCAAACTCCAAACCTTGGCTGGTATGGATACATCCCACTTGATCAAAACTATCCGGATCAATAGCCCAAGTAGCCGTGTCCTTGAAGTTCCACTGTGCCTCGAAACCACCCTCCAAACAAATATCCATCGCGCGATCATCCCGCTGACTTACCCATTCATAACAATAGCCGGCAAGCATACGGCTCTTGTTATTGCCGTTCTTTGCGCGCAAGGCTTCGCGCATTTCAGTAGGCGAATCAAACACCTCAATATCGTAATCCAAATCCAAAATGGTATTCGGCGAAGACTTCATTCCCAGAACGGAATTGATAAGCGCCAAATAAGCATCGGAACCGTTACAACGGAATTGAGACGTTAAGTTATAGTTCTCGCCCTCTACAATCTCGCTATGGCACATTTTAGCATATTGGCGAATCGTATCTGCCGTACACGCATCTGCGGTTGTTACACGCTGCTCCTCGTCAATGAAGAATACCGAAACTTGCGCAGCCTTGATAATATCCAATGCCTGTGGTCCGCTTCCCGGGGAATATCGGCCGGAATTCTTCATCAGACGATGTGCTTCGTCCGCCAAGATACAATGAATACTATTCTCCGGTACATTGGAGAACGAAGCAGCACTACGGAAGAGAGTCTTGATGTACGAAACCGTGTAATTATTCTGTCTAAGTTTCGCAAAATAGACGTTGCGTGGGGCTGAGTTCTTGGTGACATATAAGGCTGTCTTGCCCAATTGTGTCAGATCACTCATTAACTGAATTGCCAACACACTTTTGCCCGTACCGGGACCGCCTTTGATGATAATAGTAGTCTTTCCTGTTTTACCTGCAAGAACCAGCTCCAGTTTCTTCTTAATCGTCTCGTAGGCTACTTTCTGCTCGTCAATCAAACAGAACTCTGCGTTACCTTTGAGCATGGAAGCGAGCGTATCTTGTAACGACTTCGATGGTCGCAGTTTGCCATTCTCAATCGTCATTAACAGGTCTTTACCGGAACGCTTGTGGATATAGGTCTTGATGAAATTACGCAGTTTACTACCGTCCATTTCCAAGAATACCGGTGCAGCAGCAACAGCATCAGCATAGTAGGTAGAGTCTATATTACGGCGAAAATCCTCTTTGTAGTTATGCAGATACGCACAAGGTATCAGATGGATATCCTCCGTTGCAACTGCTTCATTGAAACCCTCGATCACCTTGACATACGAATACGCTTGGTAACTTGGATGGGCAACCTCTCTTTTGTCTCCGCCTACAAACGCTTTCACTACGCCGGGTCGGGAAGTCGGTTCGCTGGTAGTCCATTGCTTTAGTTCGACAACAACCACATTTTTCTTATTGTCATCATCAACACCCGCAATCAAGAAGTCGATACGCTTGGCGGTCAAGGGAATCTGATACTCAATGGCTACATTGCAATCATCATCTATCGCAGCATCGTCCAGCACATTGCACATAAACTGCATAGAATTAGCCCAACTGCGGTACTCTGCATCATTATTATGCGCAATACAATGTTCGAAGAAAGCATTCTCAATCTTCGTCGCTATCAGGTTATCCCGCACATCTCGCGTAAACCCTCCTTTTGTATTGCGATAAATGATCATATCTCAGTATTAGTTTTTGCCTTTGCACGCTTTCAGCCTGCAAAGGTACTACTTTTTTAGCACATATACAAATTTTTGAGCGACATTCGTTCGAGAAAGTGAGTTTTGGAGGGGAAATGCAAGCAATTTTAATTTTTTGCCCTAATTATTTGCACAATTGATTATTTTGTTGTAAATTTGCAGCGGATTTGAATTTTTGTAATTTACAAAATTGTAAAAAGTAAAAATATATGAAATTCTACGGTAGAAATCAGGAAATTGAGAGGTTGTTGCAATTAGACCGTCAATCGGAGCAAACGGCAGTGTTTACACTACTCATTGGTCGTAGACGTACCGGCAAGACAACACTGGTCAAGCAAGCGTTTGCAGACAAGCCGATGCTCTATTTCTTTGTATCTCAGAAATCGGAGCAGTTGCTTTGCCAAGAGTTGCAGCAGACGGTGGAAGCCGTTTTAGGGTTGCACGTGTACGGACGAGCTGGCAAGTTTGCGGATATATTGCGCGAGTTGATGATCTACAGCGAACAAAATCATGTGACATTCATGGTGGATGAGTTCCAACGCTTGTACGACATCAATCCTGCTATCTTGTCCGAGATACAAGACGTATGGGATAGCCACAAGGACAAAGCGCACATGCACTTGATCGCGTGCGGTTCGGTCTATTCGATGATGCTCAAGATTTTCCGCGACAAGAAACAACCTTTGTTCGGCAGAGCGACGGCAGAGATCCGTTTGCAACCTTTCTCCACGGCTTTGCTCAAGCAGATTTTGTCCGACTATAATCCCGATTATACACCGGAGGACTTGTTGGCTCTCTATACCATCAGCGGCGGTGTGGCGAAATACGTAGAGTTACTCATGGACGCGCATGCAACTGATAAGGACAAGATGATTGATGCCGTGTGTCAAAACGGTTCGGTGTTCCTCAATGAAGGTACGGAACTGTTGGTTGGAGAGTTCGGTAAACGCTATCAGGTGTATTTCAGTATTATGCAACTGATCGCTAACAGCATGACCACACAATCGCAGATTGACAGCGTCATCGGAGGTAATAACGGGCGGTACTTGGCTACACTGGAAGAGGAATATAACCTCATTCAGAAGGTGCGTCCGATGTTTGCCAAGCCTAACTCACAAGGCATCAAGTTCGCGTTGTACGATAATTTCCTGACGTTCTGGTTCCGGTTTATCGAATCTAACCGTTCTATCGTAGAGATGGGCAAGTCGGATTTGCTCAAAGAGACCATCCATAAAGGCTATGAGCAGTTCAGCGGACTTATGTTAGAGCGGTATTTCCGGCAGTTATACGCCGAGAAAGAGCGTGTGACGGAAGTCGGACACTGGTGGGATAAGAGCGGAGAGAATGAGATAGACTTGATTGCTATTGAGAAATTAGACAGACGCGTAACGATAGGCGAAGTAAAGCGCAATGAGAAGAAGATCAGTATGCAGACGCTCGAAGACAAGTTTGCGAACATCCGTTCACATTTCCGCGGTTACAAAATACAGTTTGTTGCATTGAGTTTAGGTGATATGTAACTAGCTATAAAAACAAAGAAGCCGATGTCTTAGGACACCGGCTTCTGAAAGTGGCGGCTACCCGGAGCGTCTTCCCGTTAATCGGGAGGAGCGGCCTCCGCCCGCTCTCTCTCCCGCGCCCGCACGCCGCAGGCGCGCACAGCCCACACCCCGCATGGCGCACACCGCACCCCATAGCGCCACTCCGCCACCGATGAGGCAGACACGGGGAGGCAAACGCAGGTTATTCCTACCGGGGCAGAAAAGATATGGTCTCTCTCAAAAAAGGTCTATAGGCCTTTCTTTTTTTCGAGCGACCATAGGGAGCGCGAGAGTAAGTATTCGCACGTGTGCGCGTAACGCGCGCGATAATATATAAGGTATAGGGTGTTTACGCATTCGCGTGGAGTGACTATCACCGGCTGTGCCGGTAGACCCCTTAACCACTAATACTCGGTTTTAGCACCGCAGGTAGATGCCCTCTTAGGCGGAGGCCGCTTCTCCCGTTTGTCGGGAGAACGCTCCGGGGGAGCCGCGTAGTAGACTTAATGATTGAGAGGAAGTTGAGGGAGTGTGGAATAGTTGGACAAAATGGCAGAAGGTGGACAATTTGGCACGAAAGATGGACATATTGGCAGGGATTTGGGGGTTGGCACATAATTTGCCTTTGTTAGGGTGAAAACGCAATTACGCAT
>Ga0265298_10007149_pt1 | contig 13637 bp, 9 predicted proteins | sample AusTroGonzalo_MG_3_FD_193486 | JGI IMG/M metagenome (GOLD analysis project Ga0265298, IMG submission 193486) | Bovine rumen microbial communities from tropical cattle in Woodstock, Queensland, Australia - Gonzalo_01 | ecosystem: Host-associated > Mammals > Digestive system > Stomach > Rumen ...
CAATGCCGTAAGGACAAGCCATAATCCCCCCGCTTCCCGTTTTCTGGACCTGTGCGACGAAATGGGAATGCTCGTCGTCGACGAAGCCTTCGACATGTGGGAGAGAGAGAAGACCACCTATGATTATGCCCGTTTCTTCAGGGAATGGGCTGATCGGGATGTAGCTTCCTGGATCCGGAGGGACCGGTGTCATCCCTGCGTGATCATGTGGTCCATCGGCAACGAGATTTATGACATGCATGCGGATATGCGGGGAACGGAGGTTACGAAGCATCTCGCGGAACAGGTCCGGATTCATGACCCGTTTCATCACGCCGCAGTGACTTTCGGCTGCAACTATATGCCCTGGGAAGGCGGACAGCGCTGCGCGGAATATGTGGATGCAGCAGGATACAATTACGGTGAAAAATGCTATGAAGCGCATCACGCCGCTCATCCGGACTGGGTGATATACGGCAGTGAGACAGCCAGCGTTCTTTCGAGCCGGGGAATCTATCATTTCCCGCTCCGGCAGAGCATCATGTCCGAAGCTGACCGGCAGTGTTCCGCCCTCGGAAACAGCAATACAAGCTGGGGCGCGACAGATCTGAAACAGATGATTATCGACGACCTGGACAATCCTTTTACCCTCGGGCAGTTTATCTGGAGCGGCATAGACTATATCGGGGAGCCGACACCGTATCATACCCGTTCGTGCTATTTTGGCCAGGCGGACACCGCCTGTTTTCCGAAGGACTCCTACTATCTGTTCCGGAGCTTCTGGACAGAGGAGAAGATGGTCCACATCGGAGTCGCATGGGACTGGAATCCCGGGCAGATGATCGACGTCCCTGTGATGACCAATTGCCGGGAAGCCGAATTGTTCCTGAACGGGCGGTCTCTCGGAAAAAAGCGGCAGGAAAAGAATCACCGGAAGGGCTTTCAGCCCGTATGGACCGTTCCCTTCGAAGGCGGCGAACTGAGCGCGGTCGGCTACGACGAAGACGGAAACGGCATCTGCAGGGACTTCCGGTACACTCCAGGGGAAACGGAACATCTCCGTCTGAGCACGGAAAACGAGGAACTGACCGGAGACGGATGGGATATCGCGTTTGTAACGGTTTCCGCGGAAGACGGGCAGAACCATCCGGTTGAAAACGCCCGCGATTATGTTCGGATCTCGGTGGAGGGCGGCGGCTGCCTGATGGGCACGGACAACGGGGACTCAACAGATCCGGACGGTTATAAAAGCGCCTGCAGAAGGCTGTTCAGCGGAAAGCTCCTGCTGATTATCGGCTCGACGGGAAGCAGCGAGGACGTCCGGATCAGGGCGGAAGGTCATCATGGTCTGTACGCCGAACTTCGGATTCCTGTCCGGCCCGCGGTCCGTATGTCCGGCACAAGCCGCCTTCAGCGGATCGCAGAAACACCGCTGAAGGAGATGATTCCTGTCCGGAAGATCGAGATCATACCGGAGGGGGAAACCACCCTTTCGTCCGGAAAACCCGAATGCAGTTTCAGGTATCTGATTCATCCTCCGGAAGCCGCTGACGGCCGCATCTGCTGGCAGGTAAGCAACGAAGCGGGGATTGAGAGTCCCTTTGTTTCCATTGCCTCGGATGACAAAAAGGTGACCGTGCAGGCGGAAGCCGACGGCAGATATTATCTTCGGGCCCTTTGGGGAGAGAGGGACGGGGAGCCGGACCTGATCAGCCAGACCGAATTTTCCGCCGAAGGCATCGGGAACCCTGTGCTGAGTGCCTATGAATATATCTCTGCGGGTCTGTATGACCTTTCTTACGGAGAGATCGGAGCCGGCAACGAAAAAGGAATCGCTTTCAGCCGTGACGGCGAGAGCATGGTCGGATTCAGCCGGATCGATTTCGGACGGGCAGGTTCCGATCGGGTTACCGCGGATCTGTTCGCGCTGAACGGTGATCTGTATGAGATGGAACTGTATGACGGAGATCCCGCAAACGGCGGCCGGCTGATTCAGGTGCTTCAATACCAGAAGCCAAGCATCTGGAACGTCTATCAGCCGGAAACATGGAAACTGAAGGAACGCCTGACGGGTATCAGGACGATCTGCTTCCGGATGAAGGAAAAGGTTCATCTGCGGGGATTTGTTTTTGAGAAACAGGAGGAGGCATGGATCTACCACACGGCCTCGGACGCAGATTACATCTACGGCGACAGTTTCCGGACAGAAGGATCTTCCGTGTGCGGAATCGGCAATAACGTGACGCTCGGATGGGAGGAGATGGACTTCGGCGAGGACGGGGTCATTACCCTGGAGATCGAAGGAAAAACATCCCTGCCGGCCAATACGATCATGGTCCGCTTCAGAAAGAAAGACGGCACGGAAACAACGGAACATGCGGAATTCGCGGGAAACGGCGAGCATAAACAACGCTTTCGCGTGAAGGTTCCCGGGGGAAAGTGCTCCGTTTCCTTCGTGTTCCTGCCGGGCAGCAACTTTGATTTTGACGGGTTTGTTTTCCGCAGATCCATCACTGGACAGGATGAAGGAAATAAGATAAAATATTAACAGATTTCCGGTGTTGAAACAGCGAAAGGAGAGGATCATGAACCCGAAACTCAAGCAGGTCGTGAGTTTTCTCTTCATCGTTCTTTCCATTTCCGCTGTTTTTTTCATCGCTTTCAGCAATCAGGATCTGACCAATGCCTGGGACGCAATCAAAAAGATGAATATCGGCTGGCTCGGAGCGATACTGCTCTGCTGGCTGGCGTACACCTTTTTCGACGGAATGAACTACTGGTGCTATCTGAACCGGCAGGGGTTCAGGATCAGCATCGGCCGCGCAGTGAATGTCGCGCTGATCGGGTTCTATTACAGCAATATCACGCCCGGCGCCGCGGGAGGGCAGCCGATGCAGGTCAACTCCATGCGCAAGGCGGGCATTCCGGTCGGCTACGGAACGATGGCCGTAACCATCCGGTTTATCACAAACCAGACTGTTACTTCCGTTATTACCCTTGTGCTCTTTCTTCTGAACAGACAATTTGTCTACCGGCAGCTGGCCGGAGCGATCTGGTTTGTCCGCATCGGCTGGCTGATCAATTTCGCCGCCGTTCCGCTGGTACTGCTGGCGGCTTTCAAACGCAACTGGATCCAGAAGCTTTCTGAGCTCCTGATTAACTGGCTGGAGAAAATTCACCTGGTCCGCAACAAGGAAGTCACCATCTCCAGGGTCACGGGAGTACTTGATACTTTCCATACGGCGTTCCTGGACCTGATGCATTCCCCCGGGCAGATTCTGCTTCAGTTTGCCTGCTCCACGGCAAGCATGCTGGGATTGTTTTCCACGGTTATCTTCGTGTATCACGCCCTCGGGATGTCCGGAACACCGTGGTATCAGCTGCTGACGCTCAGCAGCCTGCTCTTCATCAGCGCGAGCTATACCCCGCTGCCGGGCGCCAGCGGCGCACAGGAAGGCGGCTTCCTGCTTTATTTTCAAGGCATTTTCAAGGAAGGAACGATCGGGCTGGCTTTGCTGATCTGGCGTTTTTTCACTTTCTATCTGTTCCTGATTGTCGGGGTCTTTACGATTCTGCTGGAAAAAATGATCCTCCGACGGGAAGCAAAAAAGAAGCAGGCCGCAGAAGAACGCTCCGGAGACTGAAACCGGAGTTTTCTTATTGTACAATTCGCCTGAGATGTATTGACATTCGTTCCAAAAATTGTAAAATTTTCCCATCATTATTATTTTTGGAGGGATCATAAAATGAAAAAGATCATTGCACTCCTGCTGGTTCTGCTGATGGCGGTTGCCTCCTCGGCCTGTGCCGACGCGATTCCGGGCCTGGAAGACGGCGTGCTGACCGTTGCCATGGAATGCGCATATGCCCCTTATAACTGGGCGCAGCCGGATGATTCCAACGGTGCCGTTCCGATCAAGGATTCCCAGCTTTTCGCCAATGGTTATGACGTCATGACAGCCAAAGCCATCTGCGAAGCCAACGGCTGGCAGCTCGAGATTCTTCAGCTGGACTGGGATTCCCTGATTCCCGCAGTTCAATCCGGTATCTGCGATGCGGTTATTGCCGGACAGAGCATGACCTCCGAACGCATGGAAGCGGTGGATTTCGCGGGGCCGTACCTCTATGCTTCCATCGTCTGCCTGGCCAAGAAGGACAGCAAGTTTGCCGAAGCGAAGGGAATCTCCGACCTGGCCGGCGGCAGCTGCACCAGTCAGAGCGGAACAATCTGGTATGATTCCTGCCTGCCCCAGATTAACGGTGCGCAGATCGGCATGCCCGCCGAATCCGCTCCCGCCATGCTGATGGCTGTTGAATCCGGTACGGTGGACTTTGTCTGCACCGACATGCCCACGGCCCAGGGAGCGCTCATCGCATATCCGGATCTGGTTCTGCTTGACTTCTCCGGAAGCGGAGATGATTTCCAGGTTTCCGAGGAAGAAATCAACATCGGTATTTCCGTGATGAAAGGAAATACAGCGCTGAAGGATGCCATTAACAGCTACCTGAGCGACAAAACAGCGGAAGACTTCAACGCGCTGATGCAGGAAGCCATCAAGGTTCAGCCGCTGAGCGAATAAGCCCGAATCATAATAATCAGCATCTTTTTAAGGAAGAAATCTGCCTATGTTTACACAGCTTCTTTCCGATATCGGCAGTCTGTGGGCGAAATACGGATCGGTTTATCTGAACGGTATCGCCAATACGCTGATCCTCGCGACCTCAGCCACCCTGATCGGCTGCGTAATCGGTTTTTTCTGCGGTATTCTGCAGACAATTCCCTGCGGAGCAAATGAAAACGTCATTAAACGGGTGCTTCTGAAGCTGGTTCGGATCATCATCCGAGCATACGTGGAGATTTTCCGCGGAACGCCGATGATTTTGCAGGCTGTGTTCATCTATTACGGTTTGCCTTATTTCTTCGGCGTTTCCTTCAAAGACATCTGGACTGTCAGCATCATCGTCGTTTCCGTCAATACAGGCGCATATATGGCCGAGTCTGTCCGGGGCGGCATCATCAGCATTGATCCGGGACAGTTTGAAGGCGCCAAGGCCATCGGCATGAATCACTGGCAGACAATGCTGTACGTCATTCTTCCCCAGACGCTGCGCAATATCATGCCGCAGATCGGCAACAACTACATCATCAACGTCAAGGATACTTCCGTGATGTTCATCATCGGTTTTTCCGATTTCTTTGCCGTTCACAAAATGGTGTCAGGCGCCGTGTTCAAATATTTCCCTTCAGCCTTTATGGAGATGATCGGATACCTGTGCCTGACACTGCTTGCTTCCTTCCTGCTGCGCAAGTTTGAAAAGAAGCTGGCAGGAAAATCAAATTATGAACTGGTCAATACGGACCAGCTTGTCATGACCGCGGGAACCTACAACATCCCGAACGATGCCGCCTCTCCGTTTGAGGAAACCAGCAAGGAATATAAAGGAGAGAAAAAATGAGCGAGCATATTCTTGAAATCCGTCATCTCTCCAAAGCGTTCGGGTCCCACGCAGTACTCAAAGATATCGACTTTACGGTAAACAAAGGCGACGTAACTTCCATCATCGGAGCCAGCGGAAGCGGTAAATCCACACTGCTTCGCTGCATCAATCTGCTGGAAACACTGACAACGGGTGAAATCCTGTTTCACGGGCAGGACGTGACAAAAGGGAAGATCAATCAGTCGGCTTACCGCGCCAAGGTGGGCATGGTCTTTCAGAATTTCAATCTGTTCAACAATATGACCGTGCTCGCCAACTGCATGATCGGACAGCAGAAAGTCTCCAAAGTTCCGAAAGATGAAGCAAAAGACAGGGCCTTATACTATCTCAACAAGGTGGGTATGGCTCCTTATATCAACGCCCGGCCGGATCAGATTTCAGGCGGTCAGAAGCAACGCGTAGCCATCGCGCGGGCGCTGTCCATGGAGCCGGAGGTGCTGCTGTTTGACGAACCGACGTCCGCGCTCGATCCCGAAATGGTCGGCGAAGTCCTGGATGTAATGAAGTCCCTGGCGAAGGATAATATGACCATGCTGGTTGTAACCCATGAAATGTCTTTTGCCCGGGATGTCAGCGGGCACGTGGTTTATATGGCGGACGGAGTGATCGAGGAAGAAGGGCCTCCTTCTGTCATCTTTACCGATCCACGGAGTCAGCGAACAAGGGATTTCCTGAAACGAATCCTGAATGCTTAACCCGCAAAACCGGCCGAAAGGCCGGTTTTTAGCGCTTGCTTTGCTTCCAAAGGCATGATAGAATAGTAAAAAGTAACGAAAAATATTTTTCTCTGCGGGAAAGAGGTGCTGCTTGTGAGCCGGAAAAGAATCGCTGTCCTGATGGCCAGTATCGATCGGGAATATCAACAGGATTTTGCTTCCGGACTTGCATCGGCCGGAGCAAAGAACGATATCGATATCTGTATCTTTAACAGCCAGGGGCATATGAATGTGGCCATTTCCACCAGTGAAGCCGGTGAGAGCCAGATTTATGATCTTGCGAACCTTTCAGATTTTGACGGGATTATTTCCATGCCCGCGACCATGGGAAACGACTTTGCCCTGAATAAGGTGTTTGACGTTCTGAAACCCATGAAAGGGAAGCCTCATGTTTCCATCGATGTCATTCAGGACGGCGCCGTAACGATTCTGTTTGACGACCGAATCAGTATGGAGGAAATGACCGAACATCTGATCGCGGAACACGGCGCCCGAAAAATTGCCTTCGTCAGCGGGCCGTTCGGTTCCAATGTGGCGATGGAACGTGTGGAAGCATGCAAAGACGTCCTGAAAAAACACGGCCTGAAACTTGAAGACAACATGATCTTTGACGGTGAATGGACACGGGTCGGAGGCCGCCGGGCCGCCGAGAAAATTATTGCGATGGGCGGCGAACTGCCGGATGCCGTTATGTGCGGCAATGACGATATGGCGCTCAGCGTGATCGAGTGTTTTAATGAAGTCGGCATAAGGGTCCCGCAAGATGTTGCGGTGACGGGCTTTGACGCTTTACGAGAGTCCGTTATGCGCGGCCTGACGACAATCTGCAGGCCGATTGACCGGTCGGCCAGAAAAGCGATTGAGATCCTGAACAACTGGATTGACGGGGAAGTTCCGACGGAAAAAACCGTGACGCTCTCCACGATTCCCATCTTCGGAGATACATGCGGCTGTGTTCAGAGCATAGAACATATCAACGAAAAGCTTCGCGCCCTGGGGACAGAACGATGGAACATGGAAACGATCCTGACGCGGGTCAGCATGTTTTCCGGAACCATGGCCGGCGTAGGCGACGAAAAAGAAGCGCGGGAGATGATCCATGATTTTGTCAGAAGCTGGGATATCAGGGAACTGTATCTCTGCGTTGATCCGGCGATCTGCCGGGAGGGAGATACCCAACGGGAACAGGAACATCTTTCATACCCGGAAGAGATGCTCCTGCTATACGGTCTCCGCAACGGAAGAGAATATGAACCGAAGGCTTTCCCGATCTTCGAACTGACGCCATCACTGCAGGATATCCGCAAGAATTCCACATGCCTTGTGTTCTGCCCGCTGTATTATCGGGACAGAAGCTTCGGCTATGTAGCCATGGATCTCGGCAACGGCACAGGGTCCGCGCTCTATCCGGTATTGATGCTCCTGAACGGAACCCTGATGAGCCTTTATCTGCAAACCAATCTCAAGAGATCGGCAGCGACCATTGAGCGAATGGCCAATCATGATATCATGACAGGCATGTTAAACCGGAGAGGGTATATGCAGCTGGCGCCGCTTCTGTTACAGCAGGCCAGGGAAAAGGGAAAGGTTTTCGTCCTTCTCAGCGGCGATATGAACCATATGAAGGATATCAACGACCGCTTCGGCCATCTAGCCGGCGATGAGGCGATCTGCCGGATGGGCCGGGCTCTTCAGATTGTTACCCAAAAAGGACTGATCCCTGTTCATATCAGCGGAGATGAATTTCTCGCTTACGGGATGGCAGATTCATACAGCCAGGCGGAGAGCATTATCCCGCTTGTGAATGAGGAACTTAACCGGATCAACCGGGAAGATCCATGGCTGTGTGACATCAGCGCCAGTCTCGGGGTCTATGCGGGCATTCCGAAAGACGATGACAATATCGACAGCTTCATGACCCAGGCTGACAGGGCGATGTATGCCGATAAAAACAAGTTCAAGTACGGCAGAAGAAAAGAAGATTTTGAAAGAGATCAGATCCAATAGGCAGGATTATTCGTTGCTTTCATCCTGTTCACGCTGTTTGGTAAACTGTTCGAAGAGGGCATCTTCCAGCGCTTCATCAGGTGCTGTATAGACATCGCTTCCGTCTTCGTCCTGATCAATTTTCAGGAAAAAGACGGCGTCTTCCTCTTCAGGTTCCGCGAGGGCCAGATAGTTGTTGCTTTCATATTCAAGCGCGTCGACGAAAATAAACGGAACGGTCTTCCCGTCGTCATCGATCAATTCGATGATATCTCCTTCTTCCAGCGCACTCAGTTCTTCTTCCGGATCAACCGCTTCATTCTCTCTGTTAAATTCATCAGTCATGAGTTTCACCCTTCCTTTTTTGTTTTCTTCAAGCCATTGCTGCAGAATGACAGAGGCAGCAATTTTGTCAATATGTTGTTTCCTGTCCTGCCTGGAGAGGCCTCCTTCGATCAGCACGTCTTCGGCGGATACGGTAGAAAGACGTTCGTCCTGAAAAACAACCTGCAGGCCGGCAGTTTCCAGCTGACGGCAGAAGTCACGGACTTTTGTCGCCTGGAATCCTTCCGAACCGTCCATGTTCAGCGGAAGACCCGACAGAATCCGGTTCGTATCGAAGCGATCACAGATCTCCCGGATTTTTTTTACGTCCGGCCCCCAGCCGATTCTCCTGATAACTTCCACGGGAGAGGCAATGGTGCCTGTCGGATCGGAAACGGCTACACCGATCCGAACATCCCCGATATCCAGGCAGACAATCCGTTCATTCATGAAAACCTCATCAAAAGAAATGCCTCCGGGAATGAACAGGGGCTCCGGAGGCAAAGGAATCAATCGTCAGTCATTGTTACCGCTGCGGCGGGGAGGACGGCGGTTGCCGCCTTCACGGCGGGCAAACTCGGGAGTCGAATAAACGATGTCGTTTCGGATCAGATTGATCCGCCCCTGGGCATCGATCTCATTCACTTTCACTTCCAGCTCGTCGCCGATACTGACAACATCTTCAACCTTCTCAACACGCTTGCTGTCCAGCTTTGAAATATGGATCATTCCGTCCTTGCCGGGAGCGAGCTCGACGAAGGCGCCGAAGTTCATGATCCGGACGACCTTGCCGGTAAATACGTCGCCGACTTCGATGTCTTTAGCGATGCCCTCAATAATGTGACGGGCTTTCTCCGCGGCTTCCTGATCGGGCGTGGAGATAAAGACGCTGCCGTCATCCTCGATATCAATTTTGACACCGGTCTCGGCAATGATCTTGTTGATCATCTTGCCGCCAGGCCCAATCACTTCGCGGATCTTTTCCGGATTGATCGTGAACCGGATGATCTTGGGAGCGTAGGGACTCAGCTCCTCACGGGGCTGGCCTAATGTATCCAACATGATTTTCAGGATGTAGAGCCGCCCTTCCAGCGCCTGGCGCAGCGCCTGCTGCAGGATGGCACGGTTGATGCCGGCAATCTTGATATCCATCTGCAGGGCGGTGATACCGTTCATGGAACCGGCAACCTTGAAGTCCATGTCGCCGAGGAAATCTTCAAGGCCCTGGATATCGGTCAGCACAGCAAGCTTACCGCTTTCCTTGTCCGTAATCAGGCCCATGGCGACACCGGCGACGGGGGCGTGAATCGGAACACCGGCATCCATCAGGCTCAGCGTGGAGCCGCAGACGGAAGCCATGGAAGAGGAGCCGTTGGAAGAAAGAATCTCGCTGACAAGACGAAGCGCGTAGGGGAATTCTTCCTCATCAGGGATGACGGGAAGCAGCGCACGCTCAGCCAGGGCGCCGTGGCCGATCTCGCGGCGGCCGGGGCTCTTGAGGCGGCCGGCTTCACCGGTGGCGTACGGCGGCATGTTGTAGTGATGGATATAGCGTTTGAAATCCTCGTTGCTGAGACCGTCCAGCGTCTGTCCTTCGCTGACGGTGCCGAGCGTGGTCACGGTCAGGGCCTGGGTCTGCCCGCGGGTGAAGATGGCGCTTCCGTGGGTACGGGGCAAAACGCCGACTTCACACCAGATGGGGCGGATTTCGGTGACCTTCCGGCCATCGGGACGAATGCCTTCGTTCAGAATCTTGGCGCGCATGACTTCCTTGTTCAGGTAGTACAGCGCGTCGGCAATCTCGCTTTCCCGATCGGGGAACCGCTCAGCCAGGGCCGCCAGGGTTTCTTCCCTGGTCTGCGCTTCGCGATCCTGCCGTTCTTTCCGATCGAACGTTTCAAAAGTCCAGACACACTTGTCGTACGCAAACTCACGGACCGCGGCTTTGATGTCTTCCCCGGTGGTGATCAGCGGGACAACTTTTTTCTCCTTGCCGATATCAGCGACGATCTGCTTCTGGAAAGCGACGAGTCTCTTGATCTCTTCATGGCCGAAGAGGATCGCGTCGAGCATGGTTTCTTCAGACAGTTCCTTTGCGCCGGCTTCAACCATCATGATGGCTTGTTCCGTTCCGGCAACATAGAGGCTCAGGTCGCTCTTTTCACGCTGCTCTTCATTGGGGCAGATGATGAACTTTCCGTCCACCCGGCCGACGAGCACGGCACCTGTGGGGCCGTTCCACGGGATATCACTGACCGCCAGGGCGATGGAGGAACCGATCATGGCCGGGATTTCCGGGGGAACATCCTGTTCAACGCTCAGGATCGTAACGACGACCTGAACGTCATTGCGCATACCCTTTTCAAAGAGAGGTCGGAGGGGGCGGTCAATCAGCCGGCAGGTCAGGGTAGCCTTCTCCGAAGGGCGCCCCTCACGCTTAATGAAACCTCCGGGGATTTTCCCGACGGAATACTGCTTTTCTTCCACGTCCACCGCGAGCGGGAAGAAATCAACCCCGTCCCTGGGAGAGGGCGCCATTGTGGCGTTTACCATCACGACGGTATCGCCCAGATGAACCCAGACAGAGCCGTTGGCTTGTTCACAATATCTGCCGAATTCCAGCGTCAGCGGACGGCCGGCAAATTCCATTGTGTAGAACTTGGATTCCATACGTTTCACTCCTTTTTCATTGTACTGTCCGGAGCGCCGTATGCTATCATATGAAAACCCCGCCGGGGATTTTCAAGGGATAACATACGAAACTCCTTTTTCATCAGGAAAACTTTTTAAAAAACCGCCGGACAAAAAACTCATCCGGCGGCTTTGAAAAAGCGACTTGGCGGTACCGGGAAGAAGACGGCTTACTTACGCAGATTCAGCCGGGCGATCAGGGAACGATAACGTTCGATATCGGTCTTCTTCAGGTACTCCAGCATGTTGCGGCGGCGGCCGACCATCAGCAAAAGACCACGGTTGGAATGGTGATCGTTCTTATTGAGCTTCAGGTGCTCGTTCAGATGGTTGATCCGCGCGGTGAGCAGAGCAATCTGCACCTCGGGGGAACCGGTGTCGCCTTCATGCTGCGCATACTCGGCAATGATCTCGGACTTGTTCATGGGATTACCTCCTGCTTTGATAACCGGTTATTCCGGTGAATTCAGGCCGCCAATCGCCGTTAACCCGGAAAACCGTCGGAGAGTCGGTTATCTGAGCAAACGGTTCATTTGCGAACCGCCGATTATTTTAGCAAATAAAAGTCCGTTTGTAAACAGGGAAAATACAGAAACTCAATTACAGCTGGTAAAGCGCCACGCCTGTTTTTCCGTCATACTCGTCGACCATTACGGAAACCATTTCGCTGTGACTGGTCGGAATGTTTTTCCCGACATAATCCGGGCGCAGCGGAAGCTCGCGATGCCCCCTGTCGATCAGGACAGCGAGCTGGATGGACTTCGGACGGCCGGAGTGAAACACGGCTTCGATTGCGGCGCGAACCGTACGCCCGGTATAGATGACATCATCTACCAGGATAACGGTTTTCCCGGTCAGGTCACAGGGGATTTCAGTCGTGCCGGTCTCGGGCAGAGGACTCAGCTCTGTCAGATCATCCCGGTAGAGGGAGATATCAATACAACCCAGCGGGATTTCTTTCCCCTCGAAACGGACGATATTATCCCGGAGCATGGCAGCCAGCGGCATGCCGCGCCGATGGATCCCAAGCAGAACAAGGTTAAGAACTCCGCTGTTCTTTTCGATGATCTCGTGTGTGATCCGGGTCATGCTGCGGCGCACCGCGGCTTCATCCATAATGATTGATTTAAGCTGCATTACTTTATTGCTTGGCCGGACGGTTGAACAGGAGGTTCACGATCACACCGAGGATCAGAGCACAGGCAACCTCTGTCAGGGTTACGGAACCGATATTCATCGTCATGCCGCCGATTCCCGCGATCAGAATCACTGAAGCGGTGAAAAGATTCCGATGATCGTTCAGGTCGACGGGCTGAAGCATTTTCAGACCGGATACGGCAATGAAACCGTAAAGAGTGATACAGACGCCGCCCATGACACAGGTGGGGATTGTGCTCAGGAAGGTGACGAACGGGCCGCAGAAACTGGCGGCGATGGCCAGGATCGCAGTGGCCAGGATGGTTACGACGGAGGCGTTGCCGGTGATGGCCACGCACCCGACAGACTCACCATAGGTTGTGTTGGGGCAGCCGCCGAAGAAGGCGCCGACGATGGAACCGATACCGTCGCCAAGCAGCGTGCAATGAAGGCCAGGATCCTCGAGCAGGTCATGATCAATAATGCTGGACAGATTCTTGTGATCGGCAATATGCTCCGCAAAGACGACGAAAGCAACCGGGACATAGGCCACGGCAATGGTGGCAATATATTTGGAGTCAAGGGCATTGAAACCTTTAAACGCTTCGATAAAGGTGAAATCAGGCACCCATTTCATGGCGCTGAAGGCGCTGAAGTCAAGAATCTTCAGACTGTCATCGCCGATGGATTTGCCGATCAGCGTGAAAACAAGGGCAACGAGATAGCCGGCAACAATTCCGATGATAAAGGGGATCAATTTCATCATCTTTTTGCCTTTTACGGAGACAAAGATAACGGTCAGCAGGGTGACCATCGCGCAGGCAAAATTAACCCACATCGCACCGTTCATGGTATAGGAAGCCTGAGGACTTCCAAAACCGAAGGAATTGCCGATCGCGTTTCCGGCCAGGGACAGTCCGATGATGGCTACGGTCGGGCCGATGACGACGGGAGGCATCAGTTTGCTGATCCATCTGACCCCCGCGACCTTTACGATTACAGCGATGATCACATAAACCAGGCCGGCAAACGCGGCGCCGATGATCAGGCCGGCGTAGCCGACTGAAACCGAGGCGGCGCCGCCGAAGGCCGCAAACATGGAACCGAGGAAAGCAAAACTGGAGCCGAGGAAAACGGGACTCCGGAACTTTGTGAAGAGCAGGTAAACGATTGTACCTACGCCGGCGCCGAAGAGGGCGGCGCTCTGGCTCATGCCGTTGCCGACGATGCTGGGCACAGCGATGGTGGCGGCCAGGATTGCGAGCAGCTGCTGCAGAGCGAAGACAATCATCTGGGGAAATTTGG